>Ga0102926_1002493_pt1 | contig 10665 bp, 8 predicted proteins | sample SalPonR1_A_D2_MG_FD_78173 | JGI IMG/M metagenome (GOLD analysis project Ga0102926, IMG submission 78173) | Salt pond soil microbial communities from South San Francisco under conditions of wetland restoration - Salt Pond MetaG R1_A_D2_MG | ecosystem: Environmental > Aquatic > Marine > Intertidal...
AACGCCACGATTCGCGATTGATAAACAAAATATTAGTACATTTTAGAATGTCAAGAAAAATGTTGAATTTAGGCCTAATAAATGAGTATCCTTGAGTATTCATCCATTTATCTGCTCCCCCTATAGACTAGTACTATATTAAAGGTTAATATGCTATTACCTCGAAATAATCATACAATTCATGGATTCGAGAGTTCATAATCCAGAGAATTGACATCTGAATTGGTTTAAAACTTAATGCCCTGCGGTAGTGCGGTAGGACCGCGGTAGTAGATTTGGTTAAATTTTTAGATATCTATTGATTTTTTCACAAATGCGTGTTACATCAATTTTATAAATCAGGTATTTTTACCTTAATAATAAAAGGGGGATGGATATGATTATTGAGAGAAATGCATATTTGGTGTAAACCCTCTCTATTGCCATAAACAATAAAGTTGACATTCCCTCAAAACAGGTCTAATTTCCCTTAAATACTACCTTAATCAGCATGTTCACTAACTTGTTCACCAACTTGTTCACCACTTTCAAACCCCTAACATCCCAGGATAATAACCCAACAAATGGAGCCGTTTTCGTCTTCGCTCCGTTTGTTTGCAATAAAAATAACCCACCAAGTGACTTGATCATCATAATCAGGCAACTCAGTGGGTTTTATAATTTTGTCATGATTTTCTTCTAAATTGAAGAATAACGTTCCGCTTTTAAAAAATGCTTCTATATAGATTTATTAACTGATCAGATACATAAACAAACCATAACTATTTATTCTAACAAACTCTTCCTTTGCTTTATAAAACACATTTCTACTTCCGATATTAACGTGGTGTAGTTCGGCGAATTGTTTGATGTCGCATTCTTCAATTTAAATGATGCCACTTTTATCTTTAACCTGCTTACTTATCACGTTATTTGATAAGTGGTCATCAAAATAATCGATGACAGAATATTACAAGAGCACCCTCGCGGATGCTCTTTCCTTATAATTCGATGTGATCATTTGGTATCGGTAAGTCATTTTCATGAAGAATCTCTTCTAAATCTAGTATATGATTGGAAAGCTCCTCAATCCTATCGTAAAGCTCTTTGCGCAAATCATTGTACATGTGTTTATAATCCTCCTGGCTGAATCTCGTTTCACCAAACGAAGTGATTGAATTCATTCTCAACATCCTTTCTTTGTATAGATTTATCAACCTAATTCCATTTCGCTGATTGCCAGCATCACAATGTCACTGCTGATCTCGCTGACACCTTGGGTGTGGCCAATAACCAGACAAGCATCACATAACTTATTGATAATCCGCGGGACGCCCCCTGCGGTATTTATGATGGATTCAAGTGCACTTTCTGCGAAGATTTTTGGGTGCGCTTTACTCATGCTGAGCTTTCCTAGAATATAGGTTTTCGATTCATCCTTGTTCATTCCTTCCAAGTGATAATTCATTGTAATCCGTTGCTTCAAGGGCTCATGTGCCACGAGTCGCAAAGTATTGTTCAAGGTTGGAAGACCTGCCAAAAGGACAACGGCCCGGTCTTTGGAATCCATCTCGAAGTTGAAAATCATCTTCAGATCGTTGAGTATCTCCGTTTTGATGTAGTTGGCTTCATCGAGGATGATGACGGGAATGATTCTCTTTTCAACCGTGAATCTCGTGATTCCTTCTTGTATGATCCTAAAATTGTCCGACTTGCGATAGCGTGGCTCCAGGCCCAACTGCTGCGCCAGGTGTCTGTAGAAATCATTCACAGTGACGGTTGAGAGTGAAATGTAGACAACTTTATAGAGCGAAGGATTAAGCTTGTGGGCCCAGTTTCTCACAACTGTCGTCTTGCCTTTGCCAGCGGTGCCGGTGATGAGACCAAAGCCCCGCGTCTTCAGCAACATGTCTAACCGATAGATGATTTCGTTGTATTCAGATGTCTCAACGACGGTCTCGTGCTGGGTGGTCTTGATGAATGGGTTGAATTCAAGCCCGTAGCGGCTTATGTAGTTCATGCTTTTACACCTCCAGTCAGACTGACCTTTTGTCTTTTGATATGTGAATTTTCCTGTTTGTTGAGCAGCCTGATCTGCTCGAGTTCACCGGTGTGAGTGTTCACCAGGAACACCTGAGCCATATCTGGTGAATAGCGCAATTTGATGCGCTGCTTTGAATAACGATAATCCACTTCATACTCAGTGTTGTCAATGACGATGACATTGTCTGCCGAAACGCGGCGCTCTATCTCGAGCAGGAAATTCTTATCGATTTGCTCATCCGAGAGCCGCTTGATCAGTGGGCCATCCTCATAGAAACGGTCTATTGGCAACTTGCCCTCCAGTGATGCGTGCGGTGTCTGATTGTACGTTTTCACGTATTCTAAAAGTGAGTAGCGCAATTCATCAAGTGAGGCATAGTCGTCCATGTTCAGGCCTGACATCCATTGCTGTTTCATGGTTTTAAACCAGCGCTCCACCTTTGCCTTGCCAACTGGGGTGTAAGGTCTGTTGTAGTTGAGTACAAAGCCGATTCTCGCTGCCAATAGCTTCATCTGATTATTCTTATAGGGACTGCCATTATCCAATGTCAGGATTTTGGGTTTTCCGTATCGCATGATAGCCGATTTGAGGACTGACATGACGTTGATGTAGTTGTCGTTAAAGAACACGTCGATGCCTGTAATCATGCGAGAGGCGTCATCTATCATAGCGATGATCCACACTCTTTGTTTCTTGCCGTTTACTTTTAGAAATATCCCCGTGCTGCTGTCGCCGTACCACACTTCGTTGATATGAGCGCGCTCGTATCGCCTCATTTCCGAATGCGGGGCATAGCGGTTATCCAGCTTCAACTGATTGATGTATCTCGTGACGGTCGATAGTGAAATCCCGCCTTTGTTAATGGTTCCGTTTGCCACAAGCCTTTGATGGATGATTGTTGCCGGTAGCCGCGGGTACTCTTGCTTGAGATAACGAATCTGCTGGGCCATGTCATCATCGAGCTTTCTGGACTTACCATTGTCGTTGCGTTTTTTTGGCACCAGACCGCTAAAACCATGCTTCTGATAGTTGTAGTACCATCGCTCCAAAGTGACGGCGGAGATGGTGATGTCCGCACCGCTTGGAGCAGTGTAAATTTTCTTCGAGGCATCACGAAAAAACTCTTTATTGCTAATGCTATTATCAATGACGCCGCTGATGAGCGGAGCTAAGATACCGTAGCGGAAAAGAGCTGTTTTCTGTCTTTTTTCATCGTTCATGCTATAAACCTCCCTATGTTTAGTGTATTCAAAGAGAGTCTATTGTAGATGAACCCGTCTGTAAAAGCAGATGATGTGGTTTCAGGAAAACAATAGATTTAGCGTGCATTTAATCTGCATAAACTGGCGTCCGAACGCTTGGAAGCAGGCGCACACGATGTTCTCGTCTATTGGAATTTTAAAGGCGGCCAGTCTCTGCTGCCAATGACGTTTGAACTGTTTGACGATATAGCCGACAGTGGATTCATCGATTAGAGGCGTTACCTCCATGATAGGTTTGACACTCTTGCCTGCCAGATAAGCCTTGAGTATTTCGAGGTGATCCTTAAGTAGAACAGAGGAGTATGGCACAAGCCATTCGGGAAGAAGCGCATGGGTTTTGCCACAGGATTTACAGCGGACCCGAAGAATTCTAATGGACTCAATCCCTGTTGATGACTTGATTGAGCGGCTGTAACGACCGTGTCTGATCATTTCGCCGCTCCGCCCGCAAGTGCAGGTGAGCTTATGGAAGGGGAGATTCTCTACCATGTTGTCATATGTTTTTTGAAAGAAAGACTTGATTTTCTTCGTTGAGATGGTTATCATAGTGTCGCACCTGCCTTGTGCAGTGTTATTCTATAAAGATCTATCTTTATAGGAGGGAGAAGGCAGATGCAAACTTTGGTAGGGGCGCGTCTGCCTTCGCTATTTACTGCAGATGTATGATAACATTTAAAAGGACAAGATTAAACTATTTGACCAGATTTCAGTCAAACGGCTTAATGCTTGTCCTTCATTTATTTCTATAAGATTCCTTCTATTCTGCATCAGTTAATTTGCGGTTCTATAACGTGGCTTTATTTTTACAAATGTCACCGAATCACTTCCAAAATTGTCGCGGTTTCACTTCCAAAATTGTCGCTATTTTCTGCTTGAATCATCCGACCAAGTATACCACCACTCGTATACTGCTTTTCCTCTCTCAAGCTTCAGTTTACCTGCAGCACAAAGCGGTTTGATAAATCTCTTATCAAAGGAAACTTTGCTCTTAATACCCAAATGTGCTCTGATTTCTTTAGGGCTTTTCTTCTCAGTGCAGAAAGTCTTCATTATCTGGACTTCTTTTGACTTTAAAAGTTCTTCAAATTGAATCTTTTCTTTTCCATTATTAAACTCTTTCTGATAATCTTTGTAAGTCATATCTATTCCAAACTTTATTTCATCCGCAAACTTGTATTTAATCTTTCCGTCTATAGCTATACTTCCAGACAGGACATATTCATTAAAACAATCTTCAGGAAAACGATCCTCCCCTTCAATATTCATATAAGAACTATTTCTTGCATTTTTACTCGTCAAATACAGACTCTCCCCTGGATTTATTCGAGGTCTCATGTTATGAAAATTTTCAAATGAAATGTGCTGTAATTTCTCGCAAAACTTAATAAGATTTTCTAACCTTTTGCGATCCTCAGCAAGTTTTTCTAATCTCTTAACATAAACTTGCTGCTGATTTCTAAGTTCAATAATATCACTCGTAATTTGATTTATAAGCTTCGTATTCTTACCGTCTTTTTGCAACTCTGTATCGACTGCCTCATACAGCTGCTGATTCTTCAATTTCATTTCTTTTTCTAGCCTTTTTTTGTCTTTTATCTCTTCGATACTTAAATCCACTTTCTTTAAATATATTTCTACCATATGCTTGAATTTCTTGTTTTTCTTTATTTTCAGCAGAACTTTGAAGAAATTATAATCAATGTATTTTTCTGTTAGCGTAATACCCTCACAACTAGATCCCACATTCTTAGACGAATTTACACAACGCCACTGACTTCCTTCTTTTGAATCATAGGTATTACTTTTATATCTGGTAATTAAATGACCGCATTCAGAACAAGTAAACACTTTATAATAACTTGATCTACCAGCTGTACCGCCCTTTTTCATTTCATCTGACAGTTCTTTTTTATTCATTTCAATTCGCTTCTGTACATCCTCATAGATCTGCTTATCAATTATAGGATCATGATGTTTCTCGATATAAAATTTGGGGACTTTCCCATCATTAACTCTGCTTTTAGCTCCTATTTCATTTGGGGTGTAGAATTTTTGAAATTCATAATCCCCAATATACTTTTCATTTCTCAGCATGGCCCTGATTGTATTATAATCCCAATACGCTTTACCTGTGGGACTTGTAATATCTTTATCTTTTAAGCACTCAATTATTTGGTATATTGAGTATCCTTCTGCATAAAATTCATATATCATCTTTACAACAGAAGCTTCTTCATTAACTATTCTCCAGGTTCTATCTTTGTCAATCGTATATCCGTAGATATCTGTAATTCTACTTATTGTTCCACGTTTAGCAAGACTCTGGATTCCCCAAGTAATACTATTTGAAAGTGACTGAACCTCTTCTTGTGCTGCAGTTGCCATCAGCGATAATAACATTGTGGCATGTGGGTCATCAGACCGGATCTGTTCTTTTTCAAAAAATATACTAACGCTTGGTTCCAGTTCATTCAGCATTTTCACGATTTCTAAAACATCTAATACATTGCGACTAAAACGAGAAACTGATTTCGTAATTATCATTTCAATTCTATGGTGTTTTGCATCTTCTATCATACGATTAAAATCATCTCTATGCTCTGTCTTAGTGCCAGATAAACCTTCGTCAGCATAAATTCCCGCAAACTCCCAATTTGGTGTAGATAGGATTTTAAAATTATAGTAAGCAAGCTGAGTTTGTAATGATAGCTTTTGTTCTTCAAGATGAGTTGAAACCCTACAATACGCTGCAACTTTCAACTTGCGATTTTCATTTTTTTGCATTATCTCAAATTTATTCTTAAGAATATTCTTCTTCAAATTCCCAAGATCTTTTATACTCAGCCCATCAGCTAGTTTAATTACATCAGCTTTTATATCTTTATCTGAATAATCTTCACCACAGACATTCTTTTCTGCTGTTTGTATACTCATACTATTAGCTTCCTTTCTTTCTATAATGAATTCATAGTCCGCCAACTTTATATTATTATTTGAAATCTCTTGCAGTTGACTGGATTTAAGAATATTTAATTTTTGGTATTTTTCTCGTTCTTGATTTCTTACTAATGTCCTCTTCTTAATTTTTTCAATTTCTTTCTCTTCTATAACGGTTACTTCTCCATCAATCCATTCAATCTCAAAAGCCGTTCTAGAATACACTATTATATTGAACATCCAGGCTCTTAAAATATCTATAGATGCATTTTTAATAAAGCCTTCTATTGTACAAACATTTTTTAACCATGATAGAGCCAACATTCTATACTCACGATCTTCTTCTATTTTGCTAGCTTTGTTCTCAAAATTTTTATATTCTTTTTTTAAGCGATCAACTTCTTCAAAATCTTGCTTGATACCTGCAATCTCCAATTTTGTAAATAACCTTAGTCGATGGAATTCAAAATGATCATTTTCATTTACTTCTTCCAGAATGTTTTTTAATTCATTTAGCATCTCCTGAAATTCAATTTCCAGTTTTTTCGAATCTCGATTTAATTCATCATAAATTTCATAACTTATCTTATTCCGATGTTTCATTACAATAATCTCAATGCCCATCATCCTTCTAAACAAGGCCCTAAATACCATTGCATTTGGGTCAAATGTCTTTAATCTCTCTGCATCACATAAATTAACACTCGCCTCCGAATATTTGCATATGAAGTTATAAGGCCCTTGCCTTTGAATTTTAGAACCGCATCGTCCACAAAACATTCTGTTTCTCAAAGAATTTTTTGTGCTTTTTAACTTATTTTTATGTTCTACACTCACTATACCAACGCGTTTTTGCGCTTCTTCAAAAGTTCTAACACTAATAATTGCAGGGTGAGTATCTGTTATTAAGAATTTTTCTTGTGTACTGTCTTTTTCACTCACTTTCCCTGTGAGTAAATTTTTCGACCTTTTCATTGCAACTTTGCTGCCAGTGTACTCAATCTTTTGAATGACCTTCCTTACAATTGAACCCGACCAATAACTTTTCCCTTTTTTAGTTTTAATCCCACTTTCATTCAACAATCTTGAGATATCAGCATAGGTTGCTCCATTTATAAATTCATCAAATATCAGACGCACTACTTTTGCTTCTTCCTCATTGATCTTAACCTTATCTTTTTCTAGTGGACTTACATAATCATATCCGTACATATCACCAAACATCGGCCGTCCTTCATTTAATCTTTTTCTATAAGTAAATTTCACAAGATTTGATATGTTTTCAATAAAATCCTGTGCCATTGCAGCATGGGTTTCTAGCATGAGAGAACTGTTCCCCCTGAATATCTCAATTCCTTCACGGTCAAAATATATTACTGTATTTGTCTCTTTCAGTTCTTGAATGACTTCCAATATCTCTTTGGTGTTCCTTGAGAATCGCGCAATGCTTTTGGTAAGAATTAAATCAACTTCACCAGAACGTGCATGTCTAATTAATCTTTGAATTCCAGGTCTTTTAGACATTGTTGCACCTGATTTTCGTTCATCAATATAAATACCAATACATTTCCAGTTCTTTCTTTTGTATATATAATTACTAAAATAGCTTACCTGATTTTCAAGAGATCGAAAATTTGTATCACCTCCACTAATTCTGCAGTAAGCTGCAACTCTAATTCCTTCCTTTTTGCTATGTAAGGGACTTTGTTTCATTTTATCTAGTGGTTCCCATAATGTATGAGTCCAATTTGCTCTATCTTTTATGTCCATAAAAAAACTCCTTTTCTTCTAAATAATTGAGCTTGCTTGTATGTTTGCATTGGTATCAAACTATTGCAAGTCCAATCTTCAAAAGTTAAGGAGTTTTCTTTTTCTTCAGTTTAATTTCTATTTGTTACCGTCTAAATCTAAATGCTCTACTGGATTTTTACCTCTTCTCCATGCATAAGCTGTTCTTTTAATCCCGCATTTAAATATAAACTCAATCTCATAATTTTCATGAAAAACACCCCGTTCAATAATATCCCTGAAAACATTAGCATCAAATTTTTCAAAGTCATCCATATGTTCAAGATGCCCTATCAGTTTCTCAAGGCTATTTTTCATATAGATGCTTTCATCTTGGCTTTTTAATAGACGCTCATATTCTTGCTGATAAATTTGAGATTCGTATATGAAATTTCTTAAAGTAGCGTCGTAAATCGGGTCTCGTGTGACACTTTCTCTCATAGACATTTCACTAATCTGCTCACCAATCCTGTCAATGATTTCTTCTAGCTCTTTAAGCCTTTCGCTTTCTTCAATTGAAAGACCAGCATCTACAATAACAGCTTCTCCTTGCGCTCTGATTATGTCAATTTCTTTTATCATTTTAAGAAGCATTTGATTATAGGCTTGTTCAATAACTTCTTCCCAAATATATTTTGCATGGCATTCATGATCAGCTTTCATATTTTTAGCGGCTAATTTACATTGCCAAACCGTAAATTTATAGGGCCTACCATCTTGCTTAGAAGTTAAACGTCTTCTATTAACAGGTGCACCACACTGACCGCAATAGAATATATTTGAGAAAGGTGATTTACCACTATATGTTCTAGAGTATTTACCGTCCGGATCATGAAGCATTTGACTTCTTCTATCTAGTTCTTTCTGCGTAGCATTCCAATCATCTTCAGAAATTATTGGCGGATGATGATTCCTAATAAAATACTGTGGCTTGTGATTTTTATTGCGCACTCTTTTATGTGAAAGCGGATCTAATGTAACCGACTTTTGACACAAGGCATGTCCACAGTGCTTTTCATTTCTAAGCAATTTTAAAACTGAATCACTAGTCCATTTAGTGTTCCCTCTCGCTGTTTTCACTTTGTCTTTTGTTAACCCTTTTGCAATTCTTACAGTGCCTTTACCATTTAAAAATTCCCTATAAATCCGCCTAATGGTTTTTGCTTCTTCTTGATTAATCACCAAATTTCCAGCTTCATCTTCATCATATCCAAGAAAAAAAGTTGTTGGTATGTGAGGTATTCCTCTAGAAAAACGTTTCTGAACACCCCAGCTTACATTAGCACTAATAGTTCTACTCTCTTCTTCCATAACTGAAGCAATAACAACAAGTATAGTCTCTGACTGAGTTTCAAGGGAATTAATATTTTCCTTATCAAATATCACGCCGACAGGCTCATCTAGACTCTTTAACATTCTCACGTAACTAAGGCAATCAAGTGTATTCCTGGCAAATCGACTAATGGATTTTGTTATAATGTATTTAAATTTACCTTTCTTCGCATCCTCAATCATCTGATTAAATCCGGTCCTATATTTAGTGTTCGTCCCAGTAACACCTTCATCACTATAAACTTTGTATAGCTCCCAATCTTCTCTATTTTCAATGTATTCTTTGAAATATGAAACTTGAAGTTTGTAGCTAGACTGTTGTTCCTCTTCCCGAGTTGAAACCCTGGCATATGCGGCTACTTTAATTTTAGGCTTCTCTTCACCTTCAGCTAAAATCGGAGTGTTCATATTGGCGGGGATCATCCTTACCCTAGGATTCATCGATTGTGAGTTATTTCTACTTTGCGCCATAAAACAACCCCCCTTTAAACTTCCCTACGACAGTTTCATTTCCATCAATCCATTTTATAGTAAATAAATAAGGTGACTCAACTGTTATGTGAATCACCCATGCCCTCATAAATGAAAGATCTAGAATTTTACTTATTGATTTATCTGATCCCTTTAAATCTTGTAATCGTCTTAATGATTCTTCCCTAAACTCATAATCTTTATCGAAATCTTCCCAAAGCCTGGTCTTTGCTGCAATTTTATCTTCAATTTCTTTTCGCTTCAGCTTCAATTCTTCTGTATCACGATTCTGAAGTATTGCTTTATTCTCAGCTATCAGGCATTTCTCAAGTTCTACTCTTAGCAAGTTTTGTTCATGTTCTCTCACAGCTTCTGCATTAGCTAACTCTTTCATCAACTGTTTTATTAGTAAGCCATCATTACTTCTCTTATTCATGCTATATCGTTTTTCAAATCCTTCGATTAATAGTTTCTTAATTTGAACTTCAGAAATCGGATCTGCCTTGCATAGTAATTCGCTTCTTACATTAGAATGACACCTCCAGGATACTTTACCCCTATGATCTTTAAATCTATGAAAATTCTTTCCACACGAAGAACATACAAGCCGGCTAGTAAAAGGATACTTTTTGGTTCTACCTTTCTTTGATTCAAAGGATTTAGCCTGAATGATTTCCTGAACTTTTTCAAATTCCTCCTTGGAGACAATTCCTTCATGATGGTCTTCAATATAATACTGGGGTTTATGCCCTTGATTAACTATAGAACCGCAAATTAACTGATGCAGAATAGAAGGAATCTTATAGAAATAAATGAAGGACAAGCATTAAGCCGTTTGACTGAAATCTGGTC
>Ga0102926_1002495_pt1 | contig 10664 bp, 10 predicted proteins | sample SalPonR1_A_D2_MG_FD_78173 | JGI IMG/M metagenome (GOLD analysis project Ga0102926, IMG submission 78173) | Salt pond soil microbial communities from South San Francisco under conditions of wetland restoration - Salt Pond MetaG R1_A_D2_MG | ecosystem: Environmental > Aquatic > Marine > Intertidal...
TGTTTGGTAGAGGAGATAATTATATACTTGATAACATAGATAAAATTAAAAATATACCTACCTTTATAGTAAACGGAAGATATGACCTTATTTGTCCACCATATACTGCAAAGAAACTTCATGATAGTTTAAATAATTCAGAGTTTGTTGTAGTTGGTGATGCTGGTCATTCAACGGCTGAAGAGGGAATCATAAGTGAATTGGTAAATGCAACAGATAAATACAAGTATGTTTATAAGTGAAATTTTTTTGTAAAGTAATACTTGTTAAATTGAGATAAAATAATAGCTAGAAAAAAATACTACCAATTAAGGCAATAAAGGGTTATAATACATTAATTAGATAAAATTTAATATTAAATTTAAGGTAGGTTATTAAATGAAAGGCGATATAGTATTTGTTACAAGAGAACCCTTACTGCTTAAAAGCATAGATAGTAGAATGAATAAAGAAAGCTGTTTTATAGATAAATTAATAGCAAGAATTGTATACTACAGGCACTATGGAATACAAATCAATGATAAAGAAATTATTCACTTTTACTGCCCTAGCATTTTGAAATTAAAAATGGGAAGAGTAGAAAAAATAAGTATAGAAAAATTTACCGGTTCTGATGGCATATTAGAATACGAGAATAATAGTGTGGATTTGAGTCGGAATGAAATTATAAAAAGAGCTGAGAAATATTTAAATACAGACTTTGGTGGATATAAAATTACAAGTAATAACTGTGAGCATTTTTCAAACTGGTGTCTAACTGGAGAGAAGAAAACAAAACAAAGTCCGGGTATTACAACTTACAAAAGCATTTTGTATATGTTTGGAGGACTTTACTATTTCTTCATAGGACTAAATGTGTTTTCTGAATTTATAAAGAAGAATGAATTATAAAGAACTAATTCATTCTTCTTTTTTTTATGCTGTCCATTCACCATGAACAACACCTACTAAAAGCCAATCTCCATTATCTTCTTCAAATACTAATACTAAACTTCGCCAATCCATTCCCATAAATTGAGGATCAAATCCAGTGAAGTGAAATTCTACATAAGATTCATTAGGATATACATCTTCTATATTATTGTTCATATTTCCAGTTCCTACTATTTGGTTTATACCAATTAATTCTGGATTTAAATAATCTTCATCATAAACAAATCTACTGTGATAATATGCATATTCTCCACCGATACTTTCTCCGGTTCCATCAAATTCACCCCAGACATATACTGTTGTATTAGTGAACATATTAGCACCAATAGTATTACCGGGATAGAAAACTATATCTGTACTTAAATTAACATTGAAATATGGAGAAAATCTAACACCTTTGGTAGGATGAGCATGATTTGCTAAAGCAGCACCATCTTCATTAGCTAAGTGACTCAGTACTGTAAATGCTTCATTTACTAGTGAAGCTGATTGACTTGGGGGATTTGTCAGAGTTTCTATTTCACTGTTAAGCTCACTAATAGTATTATCTTTTTCTTCAATCAAATTATTGTTTTCTTCCATAGTGGTTTCTAATATATTTAAGTTACCCTCTAAACTTTCTATTTCTTCTTCAAGCAATGAAATTTCATTTTTAGAATTTTCTAATTCAGATTCTAAATTATCAACGGCAGTATTATCTGTACTGCAGCTGGATAGGATTAATGTAGAAATTAATAACAAACTTAAAAACAAATATTTATTAAGTTTCATTTTAAGTCCTCCTTTAAAAGATTCAAGTATTAACTGATAAGAACTATCAATCAGTTGTATTTAATATATACCCTCCTTAAAAACCGTTATACAAAAATATTATAAAATAAGAAAAATTATAAATTTAGCATAAAATTATAGCCCCTTATATAAGGGGCTAATTTTCATGACTCAGATTTTTTCTTAAAGGCTATATTCATGATACTTCCAATTATTGTTAATCCAGCTAATGTCAAAACAAATCTTAAAGCTGTGAAAGAAAATCCTAAAAATTTAATTTCTACCATTAACTGAGGAATTTTTAAAGCAGCCCAAGACCCTAAAAATATAACAATATTAAAAATACTAGCTTCTTTTTTTATAAGAGATGCTGCCATAGGGAAAGCTGCATATAAGGGACCTGTCGGCAGAGTTCCTAATATAAAAGCTATAAGCCCACCCTTTAATCCCGATTTGCTTCCAAGCCAATTTTTTATTTTATCTTTATCTATCCAAACTTCCATAAATCCCATTAGTAAAAAAACAGCAGGCATTATTATGGCCATTTCTTTTGAGTAATTAATCACTACGGAAATTGATCGGTTTCCAGTTTCAGGTATAAATATTTTTAACCCTAAAATTATAATACAAAGTATGATAGGTATTTTAAATTTTTTCAAAATTTCTTTCATCCTAAAATACCTCCCATTATTACAGCTATTACCAATGCAAAAACAAAGCTCAATCCGTTTCTTAAAAGAGTAAACTTCTTACCTAAGGACTCAATTTCCAAAGGTGCTGTTATTACCCCTACCATTACTAAAGTAGTTACGAAGGCAGAAATAGTCATTGTAGTGGCACCAGCTCTTAAAAGTGAACCAGCTAATGGAAAAGCTATAAGAGAAGGTATTAGAGTTAATGCGCCTAGAACAGCACCAAGCAGTGTTGCCCAAATTCCTGCTTCAGCTCCTATCAAACTTGAAATAGTTTTAGGAGTTAATATTCCTAAAATAAGACCAACAATTCCTAAAATAGCAAGTAAACTAGGAGCCATTTTTATTAGAGCTTTCTTAGCTACTGTAAAGGCTTTTTTTGTTTTCCTTTTATCTTTATAAAATGATACTATTAATGTTATAGCTAGTAAACTATAGATTGTAATTATTGCCAATTTATTTTGCCTCCTCTTTGTATATTTTATCTTCGTAAGTATTAATTAATTTTTCCATCAAATATTTTCTGGATTTTATGAAATTAATATATTCAGTAAGATTTTTTTTGCCTTTCTTTGTAATAGTATATACTCTCTTTTTAGGGCCACTATCACCTCTTTTCCAAGATGAAACTACTAATTCTTCTTTTTCCATTTTGCGAAGGTTTCTATAAAGAGTACTGACGCTTAAATCTTCTTTTTTAAAGCCGTACTTTTCTAATTCCTCTATTAAGGAGTAACCGTGTCCCTTTTTATCATATAAAAGTGTGAGTAGGCATATCTTTAAAAATTTCTCTGCTTTTTGTGGTTTTTCGCAACATTTTTGATTTTGGTCAATCATAATTCCTCCTATATTTACAATAGCTATATTCCTATTGCACATAGTATAGATTAATTATAAACAGATGTCAAATATTTCTTCCTTGTAGGTTTTGATTTAAGAGTATATAATTTAATATTATTAAATCAAGTGATGAGGGGTGATAAGAATTGAATTTAAAAGAATTTTTAATAAAGAAAGATATTGAAATATCCTTGCAGAGATATTTAATAGATGCTTTAACTTATATGGCTTTAGGATTATTCGGTACTTTAATTATAGGTAGTATACTGAATGTAATTGGAGGGAAACTAGGTATTACTTTTCTTACAGATGCGGTATGGCCTTTAGCTCAAAGTATGATGGGACCTGGAATAGCAGTTGCTATAGCTTACGGACTTAAGGCGCCACCTTTAGTTATATTTTCTTCAGTTGTTACTGGAGCTGCAGGGGCGGCTTTGGGGGGACCGGTAGGAGCTTTTATAGCAGGGGTATTTGGAGCAGAATTTGGAAAGCTTGTATCTAAAGAGACCAAGCTGGACATAGTAATAACACCTGCCACGACTATTTTAGTGGGGGTGTTCATGGGTTCTATTACAGGACCGGGAATAAACTCATTTATGAAAGGTTTTGGTAGTATCATAAATGCAGCAACAGTTTTAAAACCAATTCCAATGGGAATAGCTATATCAACATTGATGGGAATGGCCTTAACTCTACCGATAAGTAGTGCAGCTATTGGAATTATGCTTGGTTTAAATGGGTTAGCTTCAGGTGCTGCCGCAGCTGGTTGTTCTGCACAGATGGTAGTATTTGCAGTTGTAAGTTTTGAGGCAAACGGAATAGGGGGATTATTATCACAAGGCTTAGGAACATCAATGCTTCAAATTCCAAATATAGTAAAGAATTGGAAAATATGGATTCCTGCTATAATAACATCAACTATTACAGGACCAATATCTACAGCTATATTAAAATTAGAAAATACTCCTATAGGATCGGGAATGGGTACTTCAGGTTTAGTAGGACAGTTTGGTGCAATTGAAGCTATGGAGGCAGCAGGAAAAGGTGGATTAACCATGTATTTATACATTGTAGTACTACACTTCTTACTTCCAGCGATAATTGGGTTGATTATTTATTATTTAATGAAAAGAATGAAATTAATTAAATCCGAAGATTTCAAGTTAAATATTTGAATATAAAAAATAGGATAGAGTTGTAACTCTATCCTATTAAATATAACTACTGAATTTTTATGTTATTTTACCCAGCCTCTTGCTCTCATAGCATCTGCTACACGTTTGATAGACATCATAAATGCTGCAACTCTCATTGATACATCATATTTTTCCATTATAATATAGATATCATCGAAAGCTTTTACCATTTTTACTTCTTGCTTTTCTTGTACTTCGTCGAAAGACCAGTAGTAGTTCTGTAAATTTTGTACCCACTCGAAGTAAGATACCATAACTCCACCACCATTAGCTAAAATATCAGGAACTACTAAGATTCCCTTATCATTTAAAATTTTATCAGCTTCTGGAGTTGTTGGGCCATTAGCTCCTTCTACCACCATTTTTGCTTTAATATTGTCTGCATTTTCAGAAGTTATTGAATTTTCTAAAGCGCAAGGGGCTAATGCATCAACCTTAATATTGAAGATATCATCTCTTCCCATTTCTTCTGGTCCTGAGAAACCTTTTATCATATTTTTGTTTTCAGGTTGTAAAACATATTCGAAGATCTTGTCTATGTCTAATCCATCTTCGTCGTATAGACAACAGGATACATCTGATACTGCAATTATTTTTGCACCCATATCCATTAGATACTTTGCTGCATATCTTCCAACATTTCCAAAACCTTGAACAGAAACCTTTGCTCCATTTATATCTATTTCTTTAGCCTTGAAAGCTTCTCTCATCATTAAAGCAACTCCGTAACCAGTAGCTTCAAATCTTCCTAAAGATCCACCAAACTCTAAAGGTTTACCTGTTATTACACCTAAGGTATTTTGACCTTGAAGTTTAGAATACTCATCAACCATCCAAGCCATTACTTGTGGTGTTGTGTTAACATCTGGAGCAGGTATGTCTTTTAGTTCTCCTATTACAGGTGATATAGCTCTAATAAATCCTCTTGCTAATCTTTCAACTTCACCTTGTGACATTTTTGTAGGATCAGCGATTACGCCACCTTTTCCTCCGCCGTAAGGAATACCAGCAACACCACATTTGAAAGTCATCCAAGCAGAAAGTGCCTTTACTTCGTCCATTGAAACATTTTGATGGAATCTTAATCCACCTTTTCCTGGACCAACAGCATCATTATGTAATGAACGATACCCTTGAAAAACCTTAGTTTCTCCGTTATCCATTTTCACAGGTACTGCTACCTCTATACAACTCTTAGGTTGTTTTAATATGTCATATACCTCTTGAGTTTCACCTAGTGCATCGCAAGCATCTTTAATTTGCTGCTGTACGATTTCAAAAACATTTAAAGTCTTTTCAGCCATTTGTTACCTCCATTTAATTTTTTATATTAAGTTTTCAATTATTATCAACATAAATGATGATAACACTAAAAAACATAAATGAAAACGTTATTAAAAGTTATTTTGCTACATTTTCGTAATAATTAGCGAATTTTTTAAAAAAAATCGGCTAAAATTTGAAAAAAAATAGTATAATGAATATAAATATCAAAATATTCTTTTTAAAATATTAATTATTAACTAAATATTACTTTTTGATATATATGCCCATAAAAACATTGTAGTACTAATTCCTAAACCTATATATAGAGGGTTAATTATATGAATATTAAATATACTAAGAATAATTACTATAAAAGGGGAAATAATCATAGAAAAATAACCAATTTTTGAAGGAGTTCTTTCTTTTAAAATTAAAGCGAAAATTAAAGGTAAAAAAATTACAGTACCTCTTAATGTCATTGATAAAAAAGCCCATTTCAAAATTAAAGAGTCTAAATTCAAAAAAACCATTACTGTAACAAAAATGAGTATTAATAAAACGGAAGATCTATTTATTAATAACTCTTTTTTATCATTGAGTTTAGATTTAGTAAAGTAAGGATATATATCTCTACTTATCATGGTGCTTATACCGAGAGTTAATCCTGCCCCTGTAGCTACGACTGATATTATTAGTGTAGCAATTACAACCCCACCTATCAGAGGATTTAAATACTCAATTACAAAAAGGGGAAGAGCTTGCTTTGATATAATATCAGGATGATTTGCTTTCATAAACATCCCTATTAAGGTAGATAGTATTCCTATTGGAGGTATTAATAATGCAGATATAAAGGCACCTTTTTTAGACTCATAAGCATTTTTACCAGAGAAAATAGCTTGTAAGTAGGTTTGAGTTGAAGATACTCCTACAACTAAGGAAAAGCCCATAGCTAGTCCATTAAATAAACCATTACTAAATAAATTAAACCAGGGATCCTTTGGAAATGAACCGATAAATCCACTGAAACCACCAAATTTATTTAGAACAAAAATACCTGCATAAGTTAGAGTAATATATAAAAGTAAAGTTTTTATGCTTCCAACTAAACTTGAACCAAAGAAACCTCCGAAAAAAATATAGGAAATTATTAAAATTATTGTTATAAGCACTGCAGTATTTTCATTTATTGAGAATAGTGCAGTAATTAGTGCTACAGAAGCTAAAACTTGGCCGGTAATATGAATAAAAATTGCTATAGATGAAATTAAGCTTGAAGTCACTCTTGATTTATAACCGTAGTAATTTGTCATAAATTCAGGAATGGTTTGTATCTCAGCGTTCCTTAAAGGTTTTGATAAAAAAGTTCCTAAAAAAAAGCATCCCAGGCTAGCACCAAGGGTGAACCATAGACCATTAATACCACTAACAAAAGCCGCTTGAGCCGTGCCTACAGTAGAAGCTCCTCCAACCAAAGTTCCAACGATACTTGCAGCAACTTGGGTTGATGAAAATTTTCTGCCTCCAAGATTAAAGTCTTTTGAATTCAAAACTTTTTTACTTGAGGAGATACCTAGATATGAAACTATTGATAAAGTTATTAAAGTAGTAATAAGATAAGGAAGATTCGTCATGTTTGCCTCCGTATTAAGAATTTTAAATTCATTAAATTATAGCATGAAACTAAATTAATATAAATAACCGTCTATTGAATTAAAACTATAATTATTATAAAATTATAAAAACAAATATTAAAAAGAGGGATAGTATGAGAGTTTTTTATGCAGTAACTTTTCAAGAGGAAACAAAAGAAAAGCTAAAAGAAGTTAAAAATATAATTGATAGGAATGCAGAAAAAGGTAGATTTACCGATTATAAAAATTACCATATAACCTTAGAATTCATGGGAGAAGTTGATGGTGATGAATTAGTAAAATTAAAGGACATACTCAAGGAATTAAAAACTTTTCCTGAAGTATTAAGTTTTGATAAGATAGGTAACTTTAACAGACGAGATGGCGATATAGTATGGATAGGTATTGAAGATAATCCTACTTTGAATAAATTAAATAAAAAATTGAAAAGCTTGCTGGAGAGTAAGGGATTTGAGACAGATAAAAGAAAATTTACACCTCATCTTACAATTGGTAGAAAAGTAGAAATGAAAACATCGTATGAATCTATTCACATAAATGCCATTAGTGGAAAAGTTAAATCTATTGCTTTAATGGAAAGTAATAGAATAAAAGGCAATATTGTATATGAACCCTTATTTGAAATACAGGTCTAGGTCGTGTTAATAATATGAAAAGAGTCAGTAGAGAAGAAATGATTAATGGAGATATAGGAAATATAATATTAAAACTTGCTATACCGATGATTTTTGGAATCTTGAGCTTAGTTACCTTTAATCTTGCAGATACTTTTTTTATAGGCAGGTTGGGAAAAGAACAACTAGCTGCAATTTCCTTCACTTTTCCAATAGTACTTATAATTAATAGTATATCTTTAGGGCTTGGAATGGGAACTTCATCAGTAGTATCAAGGGCTGCTGGAGAGAATAACTTTGAAAGAGTACGTCATGTAGGTACAGACAGTATTGTTCTTGGGTTTTTATTTGCCCTTTTAACAGCTTTTTTAGGTATAATATATATTGAAGAAATTTTCTCGCTACTCGGTGCAGAAAAAATAATGTTAAGTTATATTAGTGAATATATGTCTATTTGGTTTCTGGGAGTTCCTTTTGTAGTAATTCCTATGATAGGTAATAATATAATTAGAGCTTTAGGAGATACAAAGGTTCCATCACTTATAATGATGACTTCAGCTAGTATGAATATAATATTGGATCCATTATTAATTTTCGGCATTGGACCCTTTCCCTTTATGGGAATAAGAGGAGCTGCTATAGCTACAGTGTTGGCAAGAATGACATCTTTTTCTGTGGCTTTATATGTATTAATAAAAAGAGATAAAATAATAACATTTAAAAACACATCTGTAACAAGAACTTTAAATAGTTGGAAACAGGTACTTTACGTAGGTATTCCAAATTCAATGATTAAGATGACTCAACCACTTAGTGCAGGAATAATAACGAGGTTTTTATCTACTTTTAGTATTGCAGCTGTAGCAGGATATGGAGTGGGTACTAGACTTGAATTTTTTGCCCTATCTTTTGTAAATGCCTTATCATCGGTAATGATTCCCTTTACCGGACAAAATTATGGAGCTAAAAAGTATGATAGAATTATAAAAGGAATTAAATTTGCAGCAAAAGCTATGATTATTTACAGTATCGGTGCTTATATAGTCTTATTTTTATTATCTGATGTCATTGCTAGGATATTTAACGACAGCCAGGATGTGCAAAACTACATAAAATTATATTTATATATAGTTCCTTTAGGATATGGTTTTCAAGGGATTTTTATGGTTATAACATCAGTACTAAATGCTATTAATAAACCTATTCATGCTGCTGCTTTTACATTTTCTCAAGTTTTCCTTATATATATTCCTATAGCCTTAATCCTTTCAGGTTTTTTTAAAGCGAAGGGTATATTCGGAGCAGTAGTAATATCCTATATTATAACAAGCTCATTGCTTTTAAAATATTTTGAAAAAATACTAAAAAGTAGTACAGATGAAGAAAAAATTGAGATGAAGAAATAAATGCAAAATATTTTGCATTTTTCTTTTTTATGTACTATTATTGAGTTAAGAATACTACAAAGATTTTAAGAGGTGTATTATGGATAAAGAAAAGATCTTAGAATTATTATTAAAATCTATAGAAGAAGGCATACAAGTTGTAAATACTAAAGGTAAGACAGTTATTTATAATGAACAAATGGCATTTATAGAAAATATGAATCGAGAAGATGTACTTAACCAACAATTAACAAAGATTATGCCTGACATCAAAAGAAACAGCACACATATGGAAGTGCAAAAAAGTCGAAAACCTATAGTTAATAATAAACAGATTTACTTTAATAAAAACGGAAAAAAAATATCGACCCTTAATTCCACATATCCAATAATAGATAAAGGGAAAATAATTGGTAGTTTTGAAATATCAAAAAATGTTACAAAGTTAGAAAGCTTGTCAGATCGTATAGTAGCATTACATGACAAGAAAGAAACAGATAAAGAAGGATATAACTTTAATGATATTATAGGAGTATCAGAAAAAATAAAAAGATTAATAGAACAAAGTAAAAATATTGCTAAAATAAACTCTAATGTATTAATAATAGGAGAATCAGGAACGGGAAAGGAACTTTTTTCTCAAAGCATACACAATTTCAGCCGCAGAAGGAACAGGTCTTATGTGGCTGAAAACTGTGCAGCTATTCCTAGTAATCTTTTAGAGAGTATTTTATTTGGAACAAAGAAGGGAGGTTTTACTGGTGCCGAAAACAAAGAAGGATTATTTAGAAAAGCTCACGGTGGAACTTTGGTTCTTGATGAGATTAATTCAATGCCTCTTGAGATACAATCAAAATTACTAAGAGTTTTAGAAACTGGAAAATTCAGACCTATTGGAGGAGATAGAGAAGAAAAAGTAGATGTGAGAATTATAGCAATAGCAAATAAAGATCCTTTAGGATTAGTAAAAGAAAATAAATTCAGGGAGGATTTATTCTATAGGCTAAGTGTTATAAACCTTTCTATACCTCCACTCAGAGAAAGAAAAGAAGATATAAAACCATTAATAGATTATTTTGTGAAATACTACGAAAGAATCTTTAATGTTAAAATAAAGGGTATTTCAAAAGAAGCAATGGAGTTTATAATAAAATATCACTGGCCGGGAAATGTTAGAGAACTTAAACATGTAATAGAAGGAGCAATTAGTTTATTAGATAATAACGATGAGATAAAGGTAGATAATTTTCCTTATTATATAAATGTCAGAAATCCAGATAAGGATAGTAAAAATAATAAAAATAAAGAAGAA
>Ga0102926_1002505_pt1 | contig 10648 bp, 10 predicted proteins | sample SalPonR1_A_D2_MG_FD_78173 | JGI IMG/M metagenome (GOLD analysis project Ga0102926, IMG submission 78173) | Salt pond soil microbial communities from South San Francisco under conditions of wetland restoration - Salt Pond MetaG R1_A_D2_MG | ecosystem: Environmental > Aquatic > Marine > Intertidal...
ACTTCTAGTGCGGTGAAAAGAAAAAATAGAATAGGTGAAAAAAGTAAACCTCCGCCTACCCCAAAAAATCCGGCAATAATTCCGGCTATCACCCCTAAAATGAGCAGCAGAATAAACATTAGGCCTGTATTTGTCCGGTCATATAAGTAATGGCCGACCCGCCAATTTCAACTCGGTCATCGAGTTGTAAACAGTGAATTTTTCCACCGCGCTTTGAAAGCTGTCGAGCTGTTAACTGTTTTTTTGATAATCGTTTTGACCAGAATGGAGTCAGTAGAGTATGTGCCGAACCTGTAACAGGATCTTCGGGCACACCCACCGAGGGAGCAAAAAATCGACTGACAAAATCAACATCTTTTCCAGGTGCAGTAACAATTATGCCTCGAGTCTCCATTTTTTCCAGTATCCTAAGATCCGGTCTCATTTTAGCGACTGTCTCTTCATCACTCACCAATACCAGCAAATCCACATTCATGCCGGTGTAAATTGGAATGGTTCCCAATGCATCGGGTATTAATTTCGGAACCGGAATTTTATCCGGAGGCTGTGACGGGAAATTCATCCAGTAGAGATCGTCTCGTTTTTCAACAGTCAGGAGGCCACTGTTGGACTCAAAACGAATTACCTTCTCACTGTACCCTTCATGCTCAAATAGCACATGAGCTGTAGCTAACGTTGCGTGGCCACAGAGGTTAACTTCTGTTGTAGGTGTAAACCACCGAAGACGATATGATCCATCTTTATTCTGAAGGTAGAAAGCTGTTTCCGAGAGATTATTTTCCGATGCAATTTGCTGCATGGTATGAACATCGGGCCAGGTATTTAGCGGCACAACTGCCGCCGGATTACCCGAAAAAATTTGATTTGTAAACGCGTCAACTTGAAAAATTTTCATCTGTAGATCTTTTAATCAAAATGTACAAAATAGATATGAGGATTACACTTTGTAAACGTAATTGAAGAAGTGCAACGAGTTAGTTTAAAGCCTCCAGTCGTTGACGTGCCATACGTTTGGCTTCATCACTGTTGTTCTGTTCCAATACCTTCTGATAATATCGGGCGGCCTCTTCAGAGTTGTTCATTCTCTCACTTGTCCTTCCGGCCTGGTATGCAGCGACAGCCTGTAAGGGACGCATTTCGGGGTTTGGAAGCTTTTTCCCCGTCTCATATGATTTTTTAAAAGACTCCAGGGCTTCAGCGAAGTGACCCATTTGATACTCTGCTATCCCCAGCCAATAATAAATCTCTTCCTCTAAAATCCTTCTATCTTTCTCAGTCAGATTCACACTCTTTTCAAGAGTCATTTCTGCAAAATCAATGACGTCCCTGTACCTTTTTAAATGATTCAAGGTTCGGGTATAAAGCCTGCTGTAAAAAGTATTTTTAGGATATTGGTTTACCAAATCATGAAAATAATCCAGAGCTTGTTCATAGTTACTTTCATAGTTCAAATGAATATTACCCAAAAAGTATGTAGCCTCAGGCCTTGCAAAAACGCCATACTGTGACGCTATTTCCAACTGTTTGAGCCCCTCTTCGCGGTTACCGTCAGGCAAAAACCACGAAACTGTACGCACTACGGGGTAGTTATCGGGAATGTAGGCAGCATAGTATCGTTTCATGCCCTCTGCAAACGTATTATCCGGTAAACCGGGAACTACTTCCATTAATCTGGAATAGGCTTGATAGGCATTTAGTCCAATTCTTGCTGCCGTCAACCACTCCTCCCTGTTTGAATAATGGCGTGCTGTATATCCGTTTGCAATAGCACGTATGATAAGTGCATCAGGATGATCGCGATGTCTTCTTAACAATTTCGAAGCTTCATAGTCTGCTTTCTTCATCACATTAAAGAATTCCTCGTCGTACTCTGTATTGTGAAGATCGTTCAGCACCGTCCACCACAATTCCATACCATCCCATAATATCCACAAAGGATGATCAGGATGTGATTCCACCCAAGGTTCGAGGATCAGTCTGGCTCCTTCTTGATTTTGATTATACAGAGAGTCTATAGCCGCTTGCGCGTCAACTTTAAAGTTCTCATCCTCGATAAGTACCGCTGTTTGTGCATCAGATTGAGACACACTTAGCAGACTCAACAGAATAAAAAGTATAAAACCATTAAGATGAGAGGTCAGAAGACGCATAATTAAAAACTGTGGCAACTACTTTAAATTTTCCAGAAGCCAACCTTCCGTCAAATCGAGCACTTCTTCAAATGCCTTTGGAAAGTTCTCCTCTTCAAACGGGTGAGCAACATTAAACGTATGGCCGGCATTCTCAATCAGGCGAATCTCTTTTTCATCAGCCGGACAAGCCCTGTACAGTCTTTCTGATTCGCTATATGATACAGCTTCATCTTCCTTTCCGGCAATGAACATTGAAGGAATATGCAATTCTTCAACTCGCTTAATCGCCATCAGCCGGTCCGCATTGGATAAGGCATCATCATACACCTCTTTACTAATTTTCATAATCTGATTGGTGCGGGAGTTTTTAATCTCTGTGTACCCTTTCTTTTTCCAGTCATCAATCATACTGTCGCTCCAGCGATCATTATAATTGGCCACAGCACTCCACGTAACCAAAGTCATAATATCGGAATACTCCGCTGCAGCAGCCACTGCTGTGTGTCCGCCGCGGGAATGGCCGATGATGCCGACCCGGTCTGAATCCAAAACAAACTTATCAGAAGTTATTTCTTTACTTTTTACGGTTTCAATGATTGTTCCAACATCATCCAAGTCCCTGCTTAGGGTCTCTTTTTCGAACAGATCAAGTTGGTCAAAATCCACCATGTTTTCACCAACACCATTGTGGGAAAAGTTCATGGCCAGAACGCCGAAACCGACCTTTGAGAGCTCTTCACAGGCATCAGGAAAAGCCCCCCAATCCTTAAATCCCTTAAAGCCGTGAATAAAGATAATGAGTGGCAGAGAGGATCCCGAAGCTGAAAAGGGAGTGTAAAGATCGTAAAAGATCGGTAACCCTTCCCTTGATTCTACAGCACCGGATTTTTTATCTACTCTGTTTGCCTTCATGAGCGCTCTTTATTGAAGTCGAGTGTATCCAGTTTAACAAGTTTTCGAAGATCATTTATCTCCTTTTGTTTTAGATAACGCCATCGCCCCACTCGCATATCTTTATCATTCAGGCCGGCATAACGAACGCGCTTAAGTTTTTTCACTTCGGCCTCAAAATAATTGATCATACGTCGGATCAGATGATTCCGACCTTCAAACACGGTGATGATAATAATATTCGGTTTGTATCCGCTTCGCTGAATTTTTGTCGGCTGAATGGGTCCGTCTTCCAGCTCTATTCCGCCTCTCATCTCTATAAGCTCGTCATCGGTCAAGATCCGATCGGTTTCAACTTCATACGTCTTTTTCACCTTATAGCTTGGGTGCATCAGTCTGTGAGCCAAATCACCATCATTTGTCAAAACCAGAAGACCCATGGTATTTCTATCCAATCGACCTACCGGATACACCCTGTAGCCTGTAGCATCTTCTATGGCATCGAGAACGGTATTTCTATCTTTCTCATCATCCGTGGTACTGATGGTGTCCTTTCCTTTATTCAGCAAAATGTAAACAAATGGTTCCAGTGATACTCTTTGCCCGTCAACCTCAACTTTGTCATCCGCAGTGACTTTCGTGCCGAGTTCTGTTACTACTTTGCCGTTGATTTTTACCTTTCCGGCCTCGATATATTCATCGGCATCTCTTCTGGAGCAGAATCCCGCATGAGCAATAAATTTGTTCAGTCGAATTTCATCCCTGAGATAACTCTCCTGTTCGGCCCGGTTGGATTTGTCCGGTCCTTTCTTGGCTTTCTGAGCCTTTCTCGGCTTGGATGTGCTTTTTTTCTGGCTAAAAGGTTCTTCTGACCTTCTTTTTTTGTCGGGACGTTCTTTTTTGCCGAATCGTTTACTTTTATCGGGTCGATCGTTTTTGTCGGATTTTTGTGGACGCTGTGGGCGTTCCGGGCGTTTTTTCTTCATTTTAATAATCTAAAAAAGTTAAATCTAATTTTTTACAAGGTGCTGAGCCTGCATAAAGATAACAATCTTATGGCACCTGATTAGCTTTTCCAATAGTCTGCTAGAATTTGAGATATTTAAAAGCTAAATGTACTTATCTCCCCTTACCACTTTAACTGGATTCGCATATACGATAACAGCATAATTTTCGAAGTAGTGTTCAGCAACTTGATCGATGATGTTATTACCTACTTCTCGACCTACCACGGCCTCAATTTTAACATTTTTTCCTTCAAAATCACTCACTCTGGTACCTCTTGAACCCTCTCCTTCAACATCCGTAATTGTATATCCTTTGCCACCATTTTTCTGTATCAGATCTACCAAATCATCTCTCAAAATTCTCTCAGTTATAATGGTTACCAAAAACAGTTCTGTTAATTTCATATCAACCTCCAAACCAAGTTGCAATTAAGTAATATAGCGGAATACCCAAGGTAATGTTAAATGGAAAAGTTATTCCTAGTGATGCTGTAAGGTAAAGTGTAGGACTTGCTTTTGGTAATGCAATTCTTACAGCCGCCGGAGCAGCAATGTAACTCCCACTAGACACCATAGCAGCAAATACAGAACTGCCTGCCACACTTAGGCCTGCCCAAAGACCTACTAAAACTGCCATAAACCCAAAGAGGATAGGTACTATTATTCCAAACCCCAACAAGAAAAAACCTGCTCTTTTCAAATCACCGAGCCTTCGTGCGGTGATCATTCCAAGTTCCAGTAGGAATAGCACTAACGCCCCTTGGAAACCATTTACAAAAAATGGAGCTACCGGTTCAAAACTTTTAGGACCTGCCAGATAGCCAATCATCAATCCTCCCAGTAACAAAATAATACTGCTGCCGGTTACAACTTCATGAAGTGCTTTTTTAATTGAACCTGATCCGGAATTTACAATTTGAGGTATCATCAAAGCAACAATAATTCCCGGCACCTCCAGCAGTGCAACAAGGGCAGGAAGAAAACCCTCCGGAGAATCTCCCAAACTTTCAGCATAGCTGATAGCAGCTATAAATGTTACTGCCGAAACAGAACCATAATGAGCAGCAATACCCGCCGCGTTTGAGACATCAAATTTACCCATATATCTCAATACAGCATATGCAATAAGTGGGGTTATTATACCTAAGGCAATAGTGGCAACAACTGGCCAAATGAAATCAGAGAAAGCTGTTGCGCTAAGTTCAACTCCCCCCTTCAATCCAATTGCCAGCAGCAAATAAATGGATAATGCCTTATAGATTGGTTGTGGAAATTCCAGATCACTCTTTACTACTTTGGCAATAATTCCCAAGACAAAAGCCATCACAATAGGTGATGTAAAATTTGATAGCAGAGATTCCATTAACAGTTTTATGTTCTTTTCTATTTAAAGCCTTCGAAACTAAATAAAAAAACCGGAAAAAATAAGAGCTAAGTAGCCTTATTCGTCAAAGTGAGAAACGAATTAAATTCAACTTATGATTGCGTGGATATTTTTATCTTTTGCAAATTGAATAAAACTTCTTGTAACCGGGCTCAACTTTTTACCTTTCGGATAAACCAATTTCCAGTTATTCACATAGGGCAAGCCTTTGACATCCAATACAGAAATTTTACTCATTTTTTCTTCGTTTAATAAGCTGTATCGCGACACTAATGAGATTCCAATTCCAGCCATAATTGCTTGTTTCACAGCTTCGTTCGTACTCAACTCCATTACAATTTCCGGATTGATGTTTTCCTGATTTAACAATCTTTCCATCACCAACCGGGTTCCCGATCCTGTCTCCCGGATCAAAAAATCGTACTTTTCAAGATCTTTCCACTGGATATTTTTTTTATTGGCAAGTTCATGATTGGGTGAAGCAGCCAATACCAATGGATTTGACAAAAATTCGATGTGTTCTAAAGCTATTCCATCAGGCAGTTGAGAATAAACAGCCAGATCACATGCATTTTCTTTTAATTGAGACGTAACTTCATTTCGGTCGGTTACTTTTAAAGATATCTGTACTTGAGGTGACTCATTTCTGAATTTCCCCAGTATGTAAGGCATAAAATATTTTGCAGTTGAAACCACCACGATACTCAGCTTGCCTTTCATCACCCCTTTTAATTCATCAAACGTCATCTCCAAAGACTTTAGTTCGTTCTTTATTTTCTTCTGTGTGTTATAAAGTTCAACTCCTGCATCAGTCAAATAAAGCTGCTTACCTATCACCTCAATAAGATCAATATCGAAATGTTCCTGTAACTTTTTAACCTGTATTGAAACAGCAGGCTGGCTCATAAATAGCTCCTTAGCTGCCTTTGTAATGCTTTTGTTTTTGGCCACTGATGAAAAAACGTCCAATTGATGTAATGTATAAGACATAAATGATAGTTTATGATTACTATCATTTATGTTAATTATTATTTATACAAAAAGCACACTATTTTTTCGCCGCATATTCAACATTCAAACAAAAAAATAATGAGCTCTACTAAAACAATTACTGTGGCGCACGGAGACGGAATTGGTCCTGAGATAATGGATTCTACTTTAAAAATCCTGGACGCGGCTAATTCCAACCTCTCTTACGAGACAATTGAAGTCGGGGAAAAAGTTTACAATAAAGGTATTAAAGCGGGAATCGAAGATAAAAGCTGGGACATCATCTCAAAGAATAATATCCTGCTAAAAGCTCCCATTACTACCCCTCAGGGAGGCGGTGTAAAAAGTTTAAATGTAACATTACGAAAGACCCTCGGTCTTTTTGCAAATGTGAGACCTTGCCGTGCTTACCACCCATTTGTCAAAACCAAACATCCGGATATGGATGTAGTTATCATCCGCGAAAATGAAGAGGACACATATGGCGGTATCGAGCACAGACAAACCTTTGAAGTGTATCAATGTCTCAAGTTAATTACCCTTCCCGGTACTGAACGTATCGTACGCTATGCTTTTGAGTATGCAAAATCGAATGGCCGCCGTAAAGTTACCTGTCTTACGAAAGACAATATCATGAAACTTACAGATGGCCTTTTTCACGATGTGTTTAAAACAGTCTCCAAAGAGTATCCTCACATCGAGTCAGAAAATTTAATCGTAGATATTGGAACAGCCAGACTTGCAGACACTCCTGAACGGTTTGACGTGGTAGTAATGCCAAACTTGTATGGAGACATTGTTTCAGATATTACAGCTCAGATTTCAGGGTCAGTGGGTATGGTGGGGTCAGCAAATATTGGCACCAAAACAGCTATGTTTGAAGCAATTCATGGATCAGCTCCGGATATTGCCGGCCATAACATTGCAAATCCTTCGGCTCTTATTCAGGCTTCTGTAATGATGCTAAGGCATCTTGGCCGATTTAACCAAGCGGATAATATTCAAAATGCCTGGCTTAAAACTCTGGAAGATGGAGTTCACACTCCCGATATATTTAATAACGATAGCAAAGTCGAAGCTTCCACTCAAGATTTCACAAAAGCTGTCATCGACAGGCTTGGGCAGAAGCCTTCAACACTTTCAAAAGTTTCTACATCGGGAGCTGTTAAAGTTCAGATCCCCGAATTAAAAATTAGCAGGTCAGAAAACAAACCTTCTGCAACTCAAAAAAGGACGCTTACCGGAGTGGATGTATTTGTCTATTGGGAACCACAAAATGTAAATTTACTTGCTCAAAGACTTAAAGACGTTGTTGGTGAGGAGTTTGAACTGACGATGATTACAAATCGAGGTACAAAAGTATGGCCAAATGGCAATACAGAAACTTTTTGTACAGATCATTGGCGTTGCAGATTTAAATCTATGAACGGAAAAGCTACTCAGTTTCAAGTAGTAGATCTTCAAAAAAGGTTAACCAAATATGCTGTAGATATCATTAAGACAGAAAATCTTTATCTATTCGACAATGAACCTGCTTTTTCGTCCGGTCAAGGTGAATAAAATCGTTATAAAAGTTAGTTTGTCATCTATTTATCAACAGAAGTGCTTTTAAGTTAAATGAAACTGACCTGCCTTTTCTTTAAATTTAGGTACTATTTCTAATTAATAAGTAAAGATGATAGACAACTATTTTCCAAACGCAGTACCCATTTCCAATCTTCAAGAATTTATAACCGAAAAGCTATCCGAGAAAAACCTTAACAAAAAAAATACCCTATGGGCAACCTCGGTTTGCAGTGATGAGGTGAATCAGAGTCTTCATCAGCTAGATGAACACTTTGAAACATTTGGTCCATTTATTCTTGGAGGTATTTCAGGAATACCCTTTGCGGGTAAGACGGGGTTTAAAGCTTTTTCGAGCCACATACCGGATAATGGAGGAGCTCTTATTATTTATGGTCCTCATATTGGAATTACTCAAGAAGGTGAGATCGGAAAAATACACCGTGCCGGTCAAAAGCTTAATACTTCCAGTTGCGGTTCAGTCATAGGGGCGCTCAATACTTTAAAGAGTAATGATAATTCAAAAAAACCACAGTATGATTATCAACAGGAGGAGGTGAAAAATCTTCTTCGAAAAAACTGGGACAGACTTTCCAATTCAGATGATCAAGTCATCGCCGCTACTGAAATAACATATACAGAGATCAAGCACGAAATTAGGGAAATCGTTAATTCATGTATTTCATATTTAGAAGAAAAGCCACTGTTGACCATCGGCGGGATATTGATTAATACCGATCCCTCTGAAGAAGATTTGTTTGAAATCAGAGATATAGACTGGTATTAAAATATTTGCAGAACATTTTAAATGTAGATAAAGCCCTATCTCATCCTATATCTCTTAAAGATACCGGCTTAATCATTTCCGTCTTGGACTTCCCTTTTTTTCGGCACAGGATCATAACCTGAAGTGCCCCATGGATGACATTTTGAAATACGCTTTATTCCTAACCATGTTCCTTTCAACACTCCCCATTCTTCAATGGCTTCGATTGTGTAGTTCGAGCAGGTTGGGACGTGTCTGCAGCTGGGACCCAGAAATGGAGAAAGTATCGCCTGATAGATCTTAATCAGACCGACAAAAATCCATTTCACGGCTTTTTGAATACTATGAAGCATCAATTTCGTAAGTGGTGTTTCCGCTTTTATCGTCCTTCAAACGTATTCCAATTTCCAGAAGATCATCCCTGATTTTATCAGAGGTGGCAAAGTCTTTTTTCTCTCTCGCTTCAGCACGAATCTCAATCAAAAGCTGAACCAATTCGTCTGTTTTACTGCTGTCTGAAGTGGCATGAGTTTTTAAACCCATCACATCAAATACAAACTCATTCATGGTTTTGGAAAGAGTTGTAAATGCAGAAAGCGACAGTTCAGACTTATCGATCTGCCCATTGTGAAGTGCATTCACCTTACTGCTCAAATCAAAGAGCGCAGCAAGAACAAGTGCCGTATTGAAATCATCATTCATAGCTGAAAGACAACGATTGCAAGCGTCCAGAATTTCATGGTCAATTTTTCCGTCTGTACCGTTTTTGGGCGGATCCATTTTATTCAGGATATCCACGGCATTCATCAGCTTTTGATACCCTTTTTCCGCAGCTGCCAATGCTTCATTCGAAAAGTCGATCTTACTTCTATAATGACTTTGAAGCATTAGAAAACGTACTACCATGGGATCATATGCTTTATCAAGTTTCTCATGATCCCCGGCAAATAGCTCTTCCAAGTTGATAAAATTTCCGGCACTTTTACTCATCTTGGCACCATCTATGGTCACCATATTATTGTGCATCCAGTAGTTTACCGGATCATGCCCGTGAGCGCCTCTGCACTGAGCTATTTCAGCTTCATGATGGGGAAACTGCAAATCCAGACCGCCACCGTGGATATCAAATTTTTCGCCAAGATACTTGGTGCTCATAGTGGTGCACTCGAGGTGCCAACCGGGAAATCCAACACTCCAGGGTGAACGCCATCGCATAATATGTTCCGGACTCGCCTTTTTCCAGAGCGCAAAATCGTACGGACTCTTCTTCTCGTCCATACCTTCCGTATCGCGGCTGCCAACTTGCAGATCTTCCAGAACTTTGCCTGAAAGTGTACCATAGTCGTTACTCTCACGATACTTCATCAAATCGAAATAGACGCTTCCATTTACTTCGTAGGCAAAACCGTTCTTCAGAATTTTTTCAATCAGCTCAATCTGTTCAATGATATGTCCCGATGCTGTCGGCTCGATGCTCGGACGTATGCAGTTCAACGCATCCATTCCCTCATGATATTTTATCGTGTAGGTTTGAACCACCTCCATCGGTTCAATCTCTTGGAGGCGTGCTTTTTTAGCAATTTTGTCTTCTCCCTGTTCAGCTTCTTCATTTTCGAGATGCCCTACATCGGTAATGTTGCGAACATAGCGGACTTTATAACCTTGATATTTGAGGTGTCTGTAAACAATGTCAAATGTGATGGCTGCCCTGGCATGTCCTAAATGCGGATCTCCATAAACTGTAGGACCACACACATAAAGCCCGACAAAAGGTGGTTTAATAGGTTCAAAGAGCTCTTTTTTTCTAGATAAACTATTATAGAGATGCAGTTTAGATTGCTCTTTCTGTGCCATTATTATCTTTTATGAGATCCTGAAGTTGTTGATTAACCTAAAATATAAACCGAAAGCTTTA
>Ga0102926_1002506_pt1 | contig 10648 bp, 8 predicted proteins | sample SalPonR1_A_D2_MG_FD_78173 | JGI IMG/M metagenome (GOLD analysis project Ga0102926, IMG submission 78173) | Salt pond soil microbial communities from South San Francisco under conditions of wetland restoration - Salt Pond MetaG R1_A_D2_MG | ecosystem: Environmental > Aquatic > Marine > Intertidal...
CGGATCTCGTCGGTGAATTGCGCCAGCGACACATCCAGCATTCCGGTGATCTCGTCGAGATGCGTTTCGGTGACGATCATCGGCGGGGCGACGATGATATGGTCGCCCTCGATGCCGTCGCGGGTGCGCCGCGAATAGACGATCAGCCCGTTCTCGTAGGCGATGTTCACGAAACGGTCAAAGGCCTTCAGGTGCTTGGGCAAAGGCGCTTTGCTGCCGCGATCGGCCATGAATTCGAACGCCGTCAACAGCCCCTTGCCGCGCACGTCGCCGATGATGCCGTAGCGCTGCATCAGCCCTTGCAGGCGCCCGATCAGCTTGTCGCCCATGATCGCGGCGTTGCGGGTCAGGCCCTGTCGTTCGATCTCGTCGATCACCGCGACACCGGCGGCGCAGGCCAGCGGGTTTCCGGCATAGGTATAGCCATGCAGAAAGCCGCCATGATCCAGCACGGTTTCCACCAGCCGTTCATGCACCACCATCGCGCCCAGCGGCACGTAACCGGCGGCAAAGCCCTTGGACATGACGATGATATCGGGGCTGAGGTTCCAGTGATCCGCCGCAAGGAACGCGCCGGTGCGCCCCGCGCCGGTCATGACCTCGTCAAGGATGAACAGGATGCCATATTTGCGGCATATCTCCTGCACCCGCTCCATGTAGCCGCGCGGCGGCGGCAGCGCCCCGGTCGAGGCCCCGCCCACCGGCTCGACAATGAAACCGAGCACGGTTTCGGGGCCTTCCTCGATGATCTTGGCTTCCAGCATGTCGGCGTAATGATGCCCGGTCGCCTCGTCGTCAGGGTCGAGCCCGTCAAGATAGGCGCGCGGCGCGGGCACCTTGGGCATGGCCTGCATCATCGGCGCGAAGGGCTGCGTGAGCGGCTCATAGGATGTGATCGCCAGCGCCCCCAGCGTGCAGCCGTGATAGCTGGGCGCGCGGCTGATGATCTTCCAGCGGCTGCCCTCTCCATTTGCCAGCGCATATTGGCGCGCCATCTTCATCGCGCTTTCCACCGCTTCGGACCCGCCCGAGACAAAGAACACCCGGTTCAGCCCCTCGGGGCAGAGCGCGGCGGTCTTGGCGGCCAGTTCCTCGGAGGCTTCGGTCTCGAAATGCAGCCTGTAGCCGAATGTGGATTTCTCCATCTGTCGGCGCATCGCCTCCAGCACGTTTTCGTTGGAATGGCCGATATTGCACACCATCGCCCCGCTCGAGCCGTCGAGGTAGCGCTTGCCGTCCACATCCCACATGTAGACGCCGCGTGCCTGGTCCAGCACCGGACGGCGCTGACGCCCCTGATAGAACAGATGGCTTGGTCTTTCGTTCATGTTCCTACCCCGGCAAGGCGGCGCAATCCTGCGGCCGCAAAAGCAGATTGACCTCGGCACCCTCGGCAAAGGGCTGACCGTCGATCATGTTGATGGCCTGCAACGGCGTATCGCCCACGCGCACGAAATAGCGCACCGCCTGCCCCTGGTAATCCACCGTTTCCACATGGGCCGGGACGCTGACAACGCCCTCGGGGGCTGGCGATTGCGACAGGTGCAGCTTTTCGGCCCGCACCACCAGCTTGGCCGGGCCAGGCCCCTTGATGAGCGGCGCTTTTTCGGCCGGGATCGCCAGCTTGCCGAAGATCGGCGCCTCGACGGTGACGGTATTGGCGCCGATATCGGTGCATTTGCCTTCAAGGATGTTGGAAGCGCCAAGGAAATTGGCGACGAACTCGCTGGCCGGGGTGTTGTAGACCTCCTGGGGCGCGCCGACCTGTTCGACGCGGCCCGCCGACATCACCACGATCTGATCCGACATGGCCAGCGCCTCGGACTGGTCATGGGTCACGAAAACAGTGGTCACGCCGATCCGCTCCTGGATGCGCTTGAGTTCAACGCGCATGTCCTCGCGCAGGTTGGCATCAAGCGCCGACAGCGGTTCGTCCAGCAGCAGCACGTCGGGTTCGATGACGATGGCGCGCGCCAGCGCGATGCGCTGTTGCTGCCCGCCCGACAATTCCTTGGGATAGCGTTCACCGACATTGGGCAGTTGCACCAGTTCCAGCGCATCCTGCACCCGGCGCGGAATGTCGCTCGCGGGCACGTCGCGGTATTTCAGCCCGAAGGCCACGTTCTCGGCCACGGTCTTGTGCGGAAAGAGCGCGTAGTTCTGGAACACCAGCCCCAGGTTGCGCTTGTGGATGGGCACGTCGTTGACGCGCTTGCCGCCGATCAGGATCTCGCCCTCGGTCGGGTCCAGCAGCCCCGCGATCATCCGCAGGTTGGTGGTCTTGCCACAACCCGACGGCCCCAGCAGCGTGACGAACGCGCCCTCGGCGATCTCCAGCGAAGACTGGTGCACGGCGGTGAAATTGCCGAAACGCTTGACGATGTTGTTCAGGGTGACGGCGCTCATCCAAGGCCTCCTGCGGCGGGAAAATCAGGTGTCGTTGGGCGGTCCCGGCACCACAGATGGGCCGGAACCGCCGCCATTTCGCTCGGCTCAGTAGCCCTTCTGGACGCGCCCGAAGGTCTTGGACCATTCCTGCTCGTTGCCGTTCCAATAGGCCGGATCGGCAAAGGTCAGCCCGTCCAGCTTGCCGGTCGGATCGAAGGCGGGCAGGGTCGGGATCTTGTCGCCCAGATCCACCTTCTGCGGGTCAAGCGCGGGGGGATAGTTCTGCCCCTCGGCCACCGCGATCGAGGTCTCGGGCGCCAGCATGAAGTTCAGCAACTCCTCGCAGGCCTCCATCGGGCTGCCCTTGATCACGAACAGGCATTCCTGCCAGCCCATGCCGTTGGGCGGGTCGATATAGCCCATGTCGTGGCCCTGCTCCTGAAGCGCATAGATGCGGCCCGACCAGCCCTCGGTCACATAGATTTCTTCCTCGGCCAGCAGGCTCATCAGCTCGGCGCCCGACCCCCAGTATTTGAGGCTGAGGTCGCGATGCGTGCGCACGGCATCCCATGCGGCCTCGATATCCTCGATGTTGTTGGGGTCCTGCCCGGTCTGCAGCGCCGCATACCAAAGCCGCGTGCGCCAGTCGCTCCAGCCTGCGATCTTGCCCTTGTAGGCCTCGTCGATCAGCAGCATCGCGCCCTTTTCCTTGGCCTCCTCATCCGAGATATGCTTGCGGTTATAGGCGATGCCGGTGGTGCCGTAATCATAAGGCACACAGGACAGCTTTCCATCGGTCACACTGCGGAAAACGTCGACCAGCTTAGGGATGACATATTCCAGGTTGGGGATGTTGTCCTCATTGAGAACCGTGCTCAGGCCCAGATTGTGATAGCGCGCATAATCGAACACGCCCGACAGGTGGGCGATGTTGTATTCGCCCTCCTGGCTGGCCTTGACGCGGCTCAGATATTCATCGCCGCCCCCGAAAGTGCCGTCCACCACCTCGATACCGGTCTTGGCGGTATAAGGATCGAACGCATGTTCGCGGAACGCCTCGGACACGACGCCGCCCCAGCCGTCAAAGCGCACCTGGCTTACGGTCTGGGCATTGGCATAGCGTGCAAAAGGCGTGGTGACACCATAAGCCAGACCGGCCGCGCCGATCAGGCCAAGGAAGGAGCGGCGGTCAAGATCGCCGTTCATGTAACGCTCGCGCAACCGCTCGTAGCGTGTCGTGTTGTCCATCTTCTTGGTCATTGGTCACTCCTTGTTGAGATGGGTTTTTATTATGTCGCGGTCAGCTCTAGCCGCCGCTCTTGGTTGAAAGTTTACGCGCCAGCGCCAGCCCCAACAGGGGCAGGCCGACCGTCATCAGTATCATCACCGTGCCCAGCGCGTTGATCTCCGGGCTGATCGAATTGCGCAGCATCGCGAAAATCTGCGTCGGCACGGTCTCGACGCCCCCCGGCTTCCAGAACAACGTGCCGGTGATGTCGTCGAAACTGATGGTGAAAGCGAACAGCGCCCCCGCCAGAACCGCCGGCAGCATCAAGGGCAATGTCACCTGGAAAAACGTCTGGCGCGGGCTGGCGCCAAGGCTCATCGCGGCCTCTTCGACATCGCGCTTGATCGAAACCAGCCGCGCCTGCACCACCAGGATCACGAAAGGCAGGGTAAAGATGACATGGCCCAGAAGCAGCAGGGTAAAGCTCTTGTTGATCTGAAGAAAGTTCAGGAACAGCAGCAGCGCCACCGCCAGCACCACCTCGGGCACCAGGATCGGCGCGATCAGCAGCGTCGAGATCATGTTCGCCCCCGGCACCCGGTAACGCACCAGCGCAAGGCTCGCCAGAACTCCCAGCGTGGTCGATATGGTCGCCGTCAGCAGGCCCAGGACAACCGAAGTGCGGAACGCCCGCAGGATCGCGTCATTCTGCGCCAGCTCCACGAACCAGCGAAACGAAAAGCCGGTCATCGGGAAACTGCCGAACTGGCTGGCGTTGAAGCTCAGCAGAACCACCACCGCCACCGGCAGGAACATGAAGATATAGACCAGCACCGTCCAGGCGCGCACCAGGTTCCATCCGATCGAAGCCCCCTCGCGCATCAGCCCAGCCCCTTCATCAGTTGCGCCATGCCCAGATAGCGGTTGTAGATCAGCACCAGCGCGCCCAGCACCGCCAGCAGCATCAGGCTCAGCGCCGATCCCAGCGGCCAGTTGAGCTGCGTGATGATCGCCTCGAAGACAAGGTTCGCGAACATCGCATCGCTCGGCCCGCCCAGAACCAGCGGCGTGATATAGGTGCCCGCGCCCAGCACGAAACACAGAAGCCCGCCCGCCGCCAGACCCGGCAGGGACAAGGGCAGCGTCACCTGCAAGAAGGACTGCCAGCGCGTCGCGCCCAGCGAATTCGCGGCATCCTCCAGGTTGGTGTCGATCCCATCGAGGCTGACAAAGACATTCAGCACCATGAAGGGCAGCAGGAAATGCACAAGCCCCAGGATCACGGTGGTTTCATTGTAAAGCATCTGGATCGGTTCGCTGATCACGCCCATCCAGATCAGCACCGAATTGAGCGCGCCCGACACGCCCAGAATGTTGATCCAGCTCATCGTGCGGATGATGTAGCTGATCCAGAACGGCAACATCAGCAGCAGCAGCAGGATCACCTTGTTGCCCTTGGCGCGGGCGATGAAATAGGCCGCCGGATAGCCCATAACGGCGCAGACGAATGTGGTGATCGCCGCGATCTTGAGCGTGTTGAGCAGGATATCGCGATAAAACGCGTCGCTCAGCGCTTCCTGCCAATTGTCTAGGAAAAAGCCCACCTCGTCGGCGCCCGTCGCCGTGCGCAGCCAGAATGAATAAATCACGATGAAGATCAGCGGCACGAACAGCAACAGCGCCACCGCCGTCAGGGCCGGTGACAACAAGATCCAAGGTTGCCGCGCCTCACGGGCTTCGACCGACATATGTCTCCCCTTCCTGTCGCACGCCCGTTCTTGGCCGGGCTTGATTTCACGATGCAAAGGGGGCAAGCATTTATCAAATAGATAATCAGAATTGTCACTATAGATGAAATCAATGGACATCCCCGACCACGCCGATCGCTTCATGCGCGATCTGGACTGGAACCTCCTGCGCAGCTTCGTCGTGCTGGCCCAGTCCCGTTCCGTCACCGAGGCCGCCCACAAGCTGCGCCTGACCCAGCCATCGGTCTCGACCGCGCTCAAGCGCCTGGAAGACCGCGTCGGGCGGCGCCTGATCGACCGCAAGCCGGGGCATTTCGAACTGACGCGCGCGGGGCAGTTGCTTTACCGCGAGGCGGTGGACATTCAGGGGTCGATCCTGCGCCTCTCGACCCTGATGCGCGAAATGACCGACGAGGTAACGGGCCATGTGCGCATCGCGCTGGCCAGCCATGTGGTCTGCCCGCTGCTCGATGACGTGCTGTCCGGGTTTCACGCCGAACACCCGCGCGCGACCCTCTCGATCGAGGTTCTGTCCTCGGCCGAGGCCATCGGCTCGGTAACCGGACGGTTCTCGTCCTTCGCGGTCTGCCTTGTGCATGAGCGCAATCCCAAGCTGGAATACCTGCGCATCTACCGCGAGTTTTTCGGCCTGTTCTGCGGCCCGCCGCATCCGCTGTTCGGGCGCAAGAACCTGACCCGCGCCGACCTTGCCGGCCATTCCGCCGTCAGCTTCGATACCGACCGCCTTCAGGACGCACTGAAACCGGTGGCCCTGATGCGCGCCGAGGCCGATATGGGCGAGGCCGTGATCGGCACCTCAAGCCATCTCGAGGAAGTCCGCCGCATGGTGATCGCGGGTCTCGGCATCGGCCCCCTGCCCGTCCATGTCGCCAAGCGCGACGTGGATGATGGCGTCATGTGGCAATTGCCCCCCTATGACAATCCGCCCGCCATCGACGTGCATGTGGTCTGGAACCCCAAGGCCACCCTGAACCGCGCCGAACAATCCCTTCTCGACCGCCTGCGCGCCCGCATCGAAGCCACCCCGATGGACCAGCGCACCTATCGCTAGGGTTCTGCGCCTCAGGCAAGAGACCCGGCGGGAGTTTCGAGCCCAAATTGACCATCGTCAGTTCCTCGAATGCTGCACCTGCATTCGGCTGGTGCCAGCCCTATGCGGTCCTTGGAACGGGACTCAGTATGCTATAGTTGATTGAGTGTTTAATTGAGCAACGAGAGACACCGTAATGACCTTGCTGATTATCTTTGTGCTGCTGGCGATCGGGGTGTCGTTTCTTTGCTCGATCCTCGAAGCGGTCCTGTTATCGATCACGCCATCCTTTGTCGAAGCCGCCGAGGAAGAACAGCCACGACTTTCCAATAAACTTAGGATGTTGCGGGCGGATGTCGAACGCCCTCTCGCCGCGATCCTTTCGCTCAACACGATCGCACATACCGTTGGCGCGATGGGGGCAGGGGCGCAGGCTGCTGTCGTGTTTAATGATGCCGGCGTGGGCATCTTCTCTGCAGTGTTGACGTTCGGTATTCTCGTCCTGTCCGAAATCATTCCCAAGACCCTCGGCGCAACCTATTGGCGCGGTCTTGCGCCCTTCGCTGTTCGAGTGCTGCCTTGGCTGATCATCATTCAGTTGCCCTTGGTCTGGATGAGCCAGGCGATAACACGGCTACTGACAGGCGGTAAGCGTCACGCAGAGGTATCGCGTCACGAGATCACGGCGCTGACAACCGCGGGCCAGCGCCTCGGAGTGGTCGAGGAAGATGAAACGCGCGTTGTGACCAACCTGTTTCGACTGTCGGAGATATCCGCTAACGAAATCATGACGCCGCGCACGGTCATCGAACATCTTGGCGCTGATGAAACTGTCAGCGCCTTTGTCGGATCCAGAGACACGTTTCCGGTCTCTCGCTATATTGTCACCGGCGAAAACATCGACGATGTCAAAGGATTCGTGCTGACGCGCGAGCTTTTTCTGGCCGGTTTGCGAGATGGCAAGGACAAGACCGTTTCGGACTTCACGCGCGACATTCAACGCCTTCCGGAAAAGACAGACCTCGATACGCTGTTCGATCTGCTCATGGAGAATGAGGCGCATATCGCGCTGGTCGAAGATGAATATGGTGGAACGGCCGGCCTTGTCACCATGGAAGACGTCATAGAAACATTGCTCGGTGCCGAAATTGTCGATGAGAATGATGAGGTCGAGGATTTGCAGAAGGTCGCAAGGACACGCGCTATCTTACGGCGGGATGCACGCAAGACATCAGCCAAGTGACACGGGACAACATGGCCCGGGTCAGGCCGAACGGTCCCGCTCTTTATGCGCAGTACGGCCATTCGGATGATCCGATGCTGCACTCTCGGCGAACGACCGCAAGGTCTCGCAAAGCCGCCCCTCGCCCCTCCATCATGGCGGAACCTTATGTCTGGTGCAGAACACTGTAGGGGTGGTCGTGAGGCCGGTTCTGACGGACTCTAGGCGCTTTGCCGGGCAGTGTTCATGTGCCGCGTGCCTTCCAGTATCTTGCCGCCTCATTGCGGATCATGTCGGGAGTTCTGGCCTCACGGAACCACGACGGGATGTGAATCGCCTCAGGCAGACATGTCGGCGCGAGAATGGCCAGCCCGGAATTGCGGGTTTGTACAGGTTCCGGACCGGTCGCCCCGGTTTTCGTACAAAACCGGCGTACAAAACGGACGTTTTGTACGTCTGCGCGGGTGCGGATCAGGTCGCTTCATCCTCCAGATGAAGCTTCATGTCGATCAGAACTTGCTGCAATTGGGTGGTCTCTCTCAATAGCCGTTTGGCCTCGTTCACGGTGATGACCCCATCCTCGATCGACTGCTGGTATTCGGCCATAAGCATCGCAAATCGTTGGGATAATGCGATCACGTCGCTATTGATCCCACCGCTGCGCTGGTTCTTGCGATCACCGTCTCCAAAGCTCAGGCTGATCCCCTTGAGCTCGGCCAGCGCCCCCGTCACATGCGGATACGACGCCGCCTCCTCCAACGCCGCCACCGCATCCACCGGCATGAACCGATCCGCATGCTCCTCATGATCCGAGTAATATCGTCCAAGCGTCGCCTTGGATTTGCCTGTCAGAGCGCAGGCCGGCTCGATACCCACATCCTTCACAAGCGCCTCTGTGTGCTTCTTGAGATAACTCCGAATGGTCGACATTCACTCATCCTCACCGAACGCCATGAAGGGCAGGGGAAACAAAAATACCGTTTCCCATTATGGCGTTTATCGCGAAATGTCATTGATACGCAATCCCGGCGATCACCGGGAACCTGACGTCTCGCGGTTTGCCGCGGGACGGGGGTGGGGTCGGACATCCACTGGGGTTCTCACTCCAGGTCCAGCCTCTCGACGCGGCGCATGTGCCCATCCCCGGGAGTCAAGTCCCAGCACAGGCGCTACGGCGGGAGGTCATGGCCTCACCCCACTTTGCTTCTGGGATGCTTCCGGATTGATGACATGAGTCCATTGGCCAAGGACGGCTCTGAGGTCGCGGCTCAAACCCGTTCGACGAGCACGGAACCCACCGAATATCCCGCTCCGAAGGAGCAGATCAGGCCCGTTTCACCCGGAACTAAATCATTGGAATACTTTGAGAACGCGATGATCGAGCCCGCTGAGGACGTATTCGCGTAGTCCTGCAGGATATTTGGCTGCTCCTCGGGTTCCGGCACGCGGCCCAAAACCTTGCGACCGATGAAATCGTTCATCGACTTGTTGGCCTGATGCAGCCAGAGGCGCTTGAGTTGCCCGGCCTCGATGCCCTCGTCGGTCAGATGGCTGGCGATATGGGCCGACACCAGCGGCAGCACTTCCTTGAAGACCTTGCGGCCCTCCTGCATGAAAAGCATGTCGCGCCTGTCAGCCATGCCATCAGGCCGGGCCCGGCGCAGAAAGCCGTTATTATTTCGGATATTGTTGGAAAACTGCGTCGCGCAGCGGGTCGAGCGCACCAGGAAATGCGCGCCCTGCGCGTCCTCGGCACGCTCCAGAACGAGGGCGGTGCAGACATCACCGAAGATGAAATGACAATCGCGGTCACGCCATTCCAGATGCCCCGAGCAGATCTCGGGATTGACGACCAGTGCGCGGCGAACCGAGCCCGAGCGGATCATGTCTGCCGCAGCCTGGATGCCGAAGGTCGCCGAGGAACAGGCGACGTTCATGTCAAAGGCAAAACCGCCCGTGCCCAGAAGTTCCTGTATCTCGATCGCCACCGCCGGATAGGGGCGCTCGTGGTTCGAGGCGGCGCAGATCACCAGGTCGATCGACTCGGCACCAAGCCCCGCTTGCGCCAAGGCGCTGTTACAGGCCTCAAGCGCCATTTCGGCCATGATCGACGGCTCTTCATCACTGCGCTGCCGCAAGTGGGGATGCATGACCTCGGGATCGAGAATCCCCGTCTTGTCCATCACATAGCGCTGTTCGATCCCCGAAGCGTTCAGAATGAAATCGGATGAAGATTGCGGCTTGGCTTCGCATTCGCCCGCGGCAATGGCCTTTGCGTTTTCGGCGTTGAACCTCTGCGCATAGGCGTTGAAGGCGGCGACCAGTTCGTCATTGGTGATGATCTGGTCGGGTGTGTAGACGCCGGTGCCGCTGATTGCGGGTACATGCATGGAAACTCTCTCCCGAATGGTCGGGCCAGATCATAGCACGGGTGCCGCGGGGTCAAGTGTGACGGCACGGCAGCCGCCCCTTGTAGGATCCGACCGGCTAATTGACCCGGTTGGGCGGCTCTGCCCCGCTCAGTGCGGCATGCAGGTTTTCAACTGCCATCAGCCCCATGGCCTCGCGCACCTCCAGTGCCGCCGTACCAAGATGCGGCAGGATGGTCACGTTTTCCATGGCGCGCAGCGCGTCGGGAACCTTGGGTTCGTGCTCATAAACATCCAGCCCGGCGCCCGCGATCCGCCCCACCTGAAGGGCGGCGATCAGCGCCACCTCCTTGACCACGTCGCCACGCGCGATGTTGATGAAATAGGCAGAGCGCTTCATCGCGGAAAACAGATCCGCGCCGATCATGTGATGGGTCTCGGAACCGCCGGGCACGGCAACCACCACGAAATCCGCCGCCTCGGCCAGGTCCTGAAGGACCTCGGCGCGGGTGGCAGGAAAATCGAAACTTTTCTCCGAGCGGTTGAAATAGACCACGTCCATCCCGAACCCATAATGACAGCGGCGCGCGATCGCCTGTCCGATGCGCCCCATGCCGACGATCCCGACGGTCTTGCCCGTCA
>Ga0102926_1002510_pt1 | contig 10643 bp, 8 predicted proteins | sample SalPonR1_A_D2_MG_FD_78173 | JGI IMG/M metagenome (GOLD analysis project Ga0102926, IMG submission 78173) | Salt pond soil microbial communities from South San Francisco under conditions of wetland restoration - Salt Pond MetaG R1_A_D2_MG | ecosystem: Environmental > Aquatic > Marine > Intertidal...
ATAATATAGCGTGATGTTTGAGTGTCTAACTTAGTTGTTAGGCACTCTATAGATTACACTATACGAGGAGGTATATAATGACATTACCGTACGAAGATGAGGCTATGCAGTATGATATGGGTTTACGTCAGTATGTGTTGAAACAAAACTACGTACTCAATAACCTATACCTAGATGAACACATTGAAACCGAATTACGTAGCAACAACCGATTTGAGCGTCTACTCTATGAAGTAAGTGACGACATCTATCGGTATATTTATCGTTATACACTTAAAAATCAAATAGAAATCAAACGGTATCTCCTCGCTAAAAAAGAAGAAATACGTGACTTACTGAAACGTGCTATGTTATACCAAGTGCGTTATTATATACGTAGCGGTGGTGGATTACTTAAAGATATGCCAGGTGTTGACTTAGAACGTTCACGTACGATTGACATTGATCACTTGCGTGGTGAACGTAGTATTGCATCTCAAAGTATTGATATACTCAGTGAAGTACCTGAAGTATTATACGCTGGTGTACTGTATCATAGTATTGAAATACTTAATGACGGAACATACTAATGCTTAATACACGTCAAATACTAAATGCGGAAACACAACACGCTGAATTATATGCGTATGATGACGTTAATAAGAGTTATGGCGTATCAGTGAGATTTCAATATAAAACGTATGACGATACACAATATAGAGAATCACGTACACAGTTCCAACCTGGTAACCTTACAAGTAAGTTCTCTTTGAGCATTAAAACTTCTGCACCGTTAGACTTTAAGGTAAAAGATAAAGTCAAATTACTATACGATGGTCGCACATACGAAATCACAGGTGTGCAAGAATTGCAGAACATCAATACTCTAACAAGCATGATTATGCCTTCCGCTAAAGGACAACACGTTAAACTCTTACACCTTAACAAGGATGATGTCGATTGATAAGTAACCTAACGTCTACGGTGTTAAAACAAAAGATTAAAAGAGCCATGCGGATGGCGACACCTAAAGACACAGGTAACTTAGCGTATAACGCTTTAAGGGTGTATCGTACTAAAAACGGTTTTAAGACGGTATATTTAGGACGAATCGCTGGTTATGGTAGAATACTAAATGAAATGCAATACACTACAAGCACTACTGGAAACTACAAAAGAAAAAAAAGAAACAAACATTATGGATGGCACGAAAAAGCAGTTATAAACGGTATAAACGCAATAGGTAAACACTTCAAACCTCAAATGAAAGAAAAGATGTTTGACAACAAACAACAATCTACTTATGTACCTGGTGATTCAATGTCACGTGTTCCTGCTAACGAGGTTAAGAAAAAGTGGATGGCTAACACTGCACGTAAACAATTCGAACAAGCCAATAAAGACAGGGTGTAATCATGTTAAACTTCCAAGAAAAAATACGTGAGTTATTACAACTCGAACTAAACAGAAATACTCAAGGGTTAAACTTTGAGGTTTCTTTATATAACGTGAAAACCAATAGTCTTCTTGAAAACACTGAGCAAATAGACCAAACATACGCCACAGAACAAAAGAGGTTCATCCCTGTACTCATTGAAGACATAAGCGGTGACTACGTAGACTTAAAAGATATAAACGCTGTAGAGGCATCTATAAACCTTTCATTGTTAATTCCAACTGATAGCCAAGACTTTAATAACATTGTTGTTGGTGAAACCTATCAAAAAGTTGCGTTGGCAATGGATGAGTTAAGAGATAGATTACAAGCAACACCTTTAGCTTTGGGTAATGTAAAGTATGTGGTTGATGAAGATTGGTTTTTAGGATTTAACCTTTCACTATACGATCCAAACTTTTTTGAAGCCTATGTAACATTTACAGACGACAGTGAAGGAATTGTATTTACTGCTGTAAGTCAAAACAACGTAGAATACGTTTTGTCTAAAAACGATACAAGTTTAGTACTAACCCAAGATGGTGTTATAAAGTATACATATGTTTATGAACAAGACAAAGAAATAAGAATTGTTTGGGCTTTGGATAACGGTAGATTTAAATTATGGGTTGAAACCTTCTCATACATCTCACCAAAAGCATCTTTAGTTGATGCAAGCGTATTGTTTGACGAAGTAACATTTGGTCGATGCTTTATGGCGTTAAAAGAGGTTAACTCTGGCGACTTAACAAACGGAAACCTATTGTTTAATGTAAAAATCAGTGACTTTGAAACTTTATCTAACGATGTCAACGATAATTTATTTGTTGATATAACAGAAGCAAAAAATGCTTCTAAAAAAGGTAGTTTAGGTCGTATTGTGTTTGGCTTTTCTATTCCAAATCCTACGACTAACCAATTTACGTTTGGCAACGGCTTAAACTATCAACAGTTTGAACTTGCGTTAGATGCTTTCATCACAGATCAAGTATTTTTAGGTAATGAAGTCAAGTATTACTTAAGTAGATACAATTACTCTACCAACTTATATGAAAAAGAAGTAGAAATCTTCCCTTTCTTCCGAGATGAGTCGTTTGTAAGTGAAACCGATGCTTCACAAGTAGTAGGTGAACAAATAAGTAAATTTACCGCTATACAATCAGTCATTGGTAAAGAATACTCTATTTATCTAAAAGAAGAAAAGAAAATATTTGATTTAGTTAAAAAAATTGTTAGTGAAACACCCAATCCTAATCACGTTTATAAGTTTAGGGTTGAATATCCTTTATTCGAAAAAGAATATAACGTTATTATTACTCAAGGTGCGTTAGGCATTAGTAATAACACACCAATTAGTGTATCGTTTAAGTTGGACTTGGCAAGCAACGCAGTATTACCTACATCTTAATGAAAGGGGTGGTAGATTATGGCTAACCCTAATGATTTGGTCGCTAATTTAAATCTTAATATAACGGGTTCTGCTTCAGAAGCCCCTAAAGAAGATGATAGAAAGTTTAACAAGGGTAAGGCTAGAGGTAAGTTAAGCGAAAACATTCACAAGGTTAACTTTAAGTCCATAGCAAAACTAGGTCTTGGTATTAGACAGTTAAGAATGACTAACGAAGTAGTTGGCGCATATACAGGTGATAGAATTACTCAAAGAACCGTATCAACAGGCATTACTTTAGCACAGTATGGTGTTGGTATTGCGTATGCGGGTCCAGTTGGGTTGGCTTACGCCGCTGGTGACGTTGCGTTTAGAACAGCTAACTTTCAAATTAAACGTTCACGTGATAATAGAATGGCTAGAGCTATAAGAGATTTAAGCGGTAATGAATCACGAAACCACTCAAGAATGGGTGGTGATAAGTTATGATTAGAGTACTTTTAGACAATGTTGATATTAGTCAAAATGCAGAAATAGACTTATCGTTCGTTGAAAAGCTTGATATGGAGCTTGACGAAGCATTTATAAGTATTGCACACACTAAAAGAGCAGATCAATACCCAATGTTTTCGGTTATAGATGTATTTGAAGACAACACTTTGTTATTTAGTGGTCGTATATCTCAAGATAACGTAGAATTGTCATCATTTGCAGATGGAATATACAATCATAACGTTACATTGATTGAACATACCAAAGTTTTAGAAAAGTTTGTAATAACGGGTAAAAGTTTTACACAACCAACAGATTCTACGACTGTTCCGTTTTATACATTGTATGATGTAGTTAATATATTAAGAAAAACAGCAAGATTAGAGGTTGTAGGTAAAGAAGAAGAGTATGAACCGTTTAAAATACCTTCAGAACTACAAACCACACTTGAAAACGTTGTATCACCCGAATTTAACTTTAAAGACGTCACTTTACGTCAAGCATTAAACGAAGTATTCTTTTATCTTGGTGGCATTGCACGATTAAATAGAAATGGCGATTTAATCATTGATTTCTTCAATGAATTAAAGAACGAAATCGATTTTGCAAGCGAAAGATATAAGAAAAAACAATCATCACAAGATTACGCAACTAACATGACTAGCGATATGCTTAATTCTGTAAATACAGAACTTGGGTTTTCAAAATATAACTCAGAATGGTATCCTGGTAAGTCTTTATGGACTACACTCCGTTCAGACGTTGGACAATTTGACTTTGAACAAGCATACATACCTACAAGTAAACCAATATACAAAGTTGAAAATACTTATGTCTACTCAGACGTTACTATAAACTATTTTGAAAGTATTGCAGACCAAACAGGCGAAACAGTTTACTTGAATGACAAATACCCAGCCGATATTGCAAGCCATGTCGTAGAACGCTCCGAATATGAAACGTTAGAGCGTACTGATCCTGTAAACTACGGTGATAAGACTCGTAGAAACGTTCTTGTTTACGATTATGCACGTAAAAACATTAAAATAGGCGAAACATATGGTCTTTTCGATTTAAACTTAGTTGTTGACAACGCTATCGTGCATTCCATTATTACATCACTTGTAAATGATGGCGAACTGCCACCTGGCGGTGAAGCACAAATAAATAATGAACAACAAATTTCTTATTACATGGACGTAGAATATTACGTCATAAACTTCTTCCCATATGGTAATTTAGATGAAACTACACTGTTTAGAAGATGGAATAGCCTTTGGAGAGTTAAGTACACACCTATAGTACCCTCTGTACGCTACGAGGTTGCCCGTGACGACGTTTCCGAGGTTTTCTTTGATACTAAGTCGATTGCCAACCAAAAGCTTCGTATAATCGATTTAGAGCGTTTTACGAACAACATGAAGGGTCGGGTAAACCAAGTAAGTTCAAGCGAGCTTATATTATCCCACAAAGTGGCATCAATTAGTGATACATATAACGTTGGTGACTTTACAAGTGAACGATTTGTCATCACCAAAAAAGAAGTTATTGTGCAACGTGATCATTATATTGTAAACTATGAACTTAATAAGAACTTCAATAAAATGTCACAGTTTATGGGTATTGACCAAGAAATACGTCAATACGAGATTGGTGAAAGCGGTAGAACCATTGATAGGGATTTATCTTATAACGAGTATATAGAAGTCTATTCATCAAGTGCACTACCTCCAACAACTACAAACCAAACCGAAACCATTCAAGATACATCTATACTAACAGATACCTTTAAAGAAACATCGTTTACAGATAACAGTTGGCGATATGCTGTTATGACATCAGATGATTTAGTAGATGAATCATCAAACACTCAAAAAATAGTTTTACCTATTTACAAGTTATCTGGTGGTAATGCTTTTGGGTTTTATACAGACTTCATTGATAATGTATCTGCTGGTAACGAATTAAGCAATGATGATGATGAAAACTTATTTGACATAAGGCATTACAATTTACCCTTTAAATACACGAACGATGTCGGTCGTTTAAGTAACATGAAGTTTGACGTCTTTTCGGATGATAAAGTATTCGAGGGTGACTTTAACTCAGAAGTACTATTATCTAAAAAGTATCCGTTGTATGAAGGTACAGACGGTGGTACACCTACTGTATCTGGTGACTTCTACGTTGAAAAAGATAATCGTGAAAGAATTAAGTTAAGCCTTCTTTACCACTTATTGCCTAAAACGATTGGTGATGTGGTTATAGGTGACAAATTATTATCAAACAACTATTATATTTCAGATGAAGTAAACAACATTCAATTAAGACTCTGGAATAGTAAACAAAACTTTACTACACGTGATAAAAACAAAATTCTTAACGACCATGATGTTTTAATATCAACACCTTCATTGACTATTACAAGTGACATGATAACCATAGACGACAATATATCATCTTATCAGTCGTATGCAATCACTGATGAAAACGGTTATCCGTTTATTATGGTTAATAGCAACAACAAGTATATCAAGTTTGATTTCTTAAACAAAAGAAGTAGAGTTAAGTATAAATTCTTTAAAATAGAAATATTCGAAACACTAACAGACAATATAAACATTGAAGCTATTGCAGAGGGAGCACCTAGACTTGATTTCTCTACAACACTTAGTGATAGCATAACATTTACTACGTTAGACCCCGTTTACGACGCATATGAGTTTCAATTTATTGACAACGTGGTTTTAGTAGACGGTATTAACTTTAGCGTAAGTGATGTTACGGATGCATTTGAGTTTAAGAATGTTCAACTTGTAACGGTTGATACAATAAACTTTAATATTCCAAACCCAGTAGTTAAACAATCTTTACCGCAGTTCATCGAAGTAACAGTATTTGATACAACTACATTTAACATTCCAACACCTGTTGTATCTCAAACCATACCCGATGTTATAGCACCAAGTATTAGTAACAACATTATCAATCAACAAAACGTAACATTAGATATACAAAACTCAAACGGATTTGATGTTAATGTATACTTCTCAGACGCTGATTCAACACCTGATAGTAATGATAGATTTATTTTAGTCCCAGCCAACACTACAGAGTCTGTTTTAATTACTACGTTAGATAACGGAAGTTTACTTCAACCAGATACAGAATATTTGTTTTACTTCAGAGCATGGACTCCAAGCTTTAATGATAATTCATCCGTAGTAGAGCATACGTTCACGACACAAGCAGAACCTACTTATGATATTACGTTTGATCCTAACGGTGGAACTTGGAGTGATGGTAGCACAACTAACAAAGTTGTTGCAGATAGAACTGAGGGAACGGTAATAAACTCTGCACCACTTGGTTTAACAAGGTATTTATTCTCACTAGACGGGTGGTCACCAAATTTACCATACACAGTAGGTACAAGTGACGCAACACTTACAGCACAGTGGAGTAAAGCATTCTATAAAGTGGAAGCAAGAATTAACCAGTCTTCATCACCAACAGTTCAGATGCAAGTTACATCCGATAGTTATGGTGAACAATTCCAAGGGATACTTACATCTCAATATTCTATTATTGCAGATGGTGTCCCTGTTAACGAAACCTTCGAGTTGTTCCTAAACGCACCTTCTACATTCGATATTAGTGGTGTTACATATACGTTGTTAAACTTTATTGTTAATGGTGCATCATATAACGGAGTAACTGTAGGGGATAATAAACAACTTACATTATCTAATTTACAAGAAGATATTCAAGTCGTATTCAATTATAGCTCAGGCGGAGGCTTCGAGCCAATCTAATAAAGGAAAAGGTGATTTAAATGGCATTACAAGATGCAGGATTTCAATTAGTTCTTAACGCACTTAAGGACAATGGTACTGAGGTTAGATTATATGGTAGTGACGGTGGTGCAGATGTTTTCTCTGATCGTTTATCAATTACATGGAATAATCCAGGTGACCAAAGTGGAACATGGAGGTTAGTATCAAGTGCAACATCTCCAGTAACGTGGTCGATTGACCAAGCGTTTTTAGACACAATGGCGAATGGTTATTTCGGTGTTGTAGGTGTAGAATTATCAGACCCTACTAATTCAAACGCAGTATTACTTAAAAAAGCATTCTCTCAAACTTATACGTTTGACGTACCTGGTGAATTTACACTCGAACAACTCATCGTTGAGGCTTCTTAATGAAGTTTAAAACCACTGCTAAAGTTAAAGTAAAAAAAGATTATAATAAACCCAAAGGGAAGTAAAAACGTGAAAAGGAGGTAATGTTATATGCTATATAATGTTACTAAGGTCTATGTATTAAACAATGAAGTTTTATATGTAGACGAAGGTTCTATCTCAAGAGATAGTTCCAACTATAATCAAATAGACGTTATTACCAATGTTACAGGTTACAGTGTTGAAATTGCGTTTGAACTTCCTAACGGGGTATTTTCTAATCGTTTAGGTATGTTACAAAATGTAGGGACTACTGTAACTGTTCCGTCTGGTATTAACGCATTATCAGAATACGAAGGAGAAGAATGGTTAAGTTATACTGCACTCATCCCTACCGCAGTACTCAGTGCTATTACATCTACTACTTCACAGACTTTAGGTTTTTCATTAAGGTTTAGTAAAACATTAAACGAAGGTGAATCAAACGAGTATATACAAGCATATACGACTGAAAAAGCACAACTTTCAGTTCAAGGTACTGTAGGTGGAGAACCAGTTGCTTTAGACCCTGCTTGGTATCAAAACGAAATTGTATCTGATTTAAATAATTTGATTGCACTATACAATGCACTTAATGATGCAGTCACCGATAGTTCAACAGGTTTATCACAAAAAGCGAATAAAACGGGTGACATTATTACAGGTCAGTTTGACTTTTCTACGGTTGATTTAGACGAGTTGCAAACACCGCTCGCTGCGATTAAACTTGGTGGTAACAACGTTACTACAAGTGGTAAAATCAATGACTACACATTTGACAGTGGTCAGAGTGCTGAAGGCACGTTAGACGCAATTAAATACGCCAACCTATCTGATTTATTTAATTTAGGTACTGTAACACCTATTGGTTCAGAAAATATATTAGAGGCGTATACAAGAGCTTTAACAGATAAGTTTGCCGCTATTCAAACCGTTGAAGATTTGGCTGAAACATTACTTAAACGTGATGGTACAGATGCCATGACAGGAAACCTTGATATGGGTGGGTTTAACGTTACTAACGTAGGTTCTGTTGATAATGTTGATGTAGCAGGACTTGAAAGTGATGTTACTAACTTATCAAACACCGTAGCTCAATTACAAGGTGCATATGTACTTCGTGGATCTGTCACCCAAAATACTGAAGACTTAAACACAAGCGGAACTCAACCACTGACTGATTACATCGCTGCTAATTTCGAAGGTAGAAACCCTGAAACAGGTGATGTACTGCGTGATAGCACAGGTGGTGAATGGTATTATGACGGTACGAACTGGACGTTCGTCGGTCAAGCATATATTGATTTAGATAATTATTATACTAAAACTGATAGTGATACAAGATATTATACACAAACTCAATTAGATAGCGGTCAATTAGACGATAGATATTATACTGAATTGGAAGCGGATAACTTATTAGCAGGTAAAGTAGATGTTGGTGTACTTGCAAGTAGTATTGTGATTTACCCTACTGATACACCCAGTGGTGTAAGTAACTACGTACGTGGTGTATCAAGCATTGATGATGCCGATTATGATACAACTGCTGTAGATATTACGACGCCCGTAGTCAATGGTGTCAAAGTACCTGTAGGGTCTGTCATTGCAGACGCCAACCTTTTCTTAGGCAATCCAGGTGTTATATCTGTCCCTATTGTAGGTAATGTGCGTTCAAGTGCAAATAATGTTGAAGCAGAGTTTTACTTTGAAATATATAAACGTGATTCAAGTGGTGTGGAAACACTTATCGGTCAAGAAAGTACTAAGACTAGAACCGTCACTAATCAATCATATGAAGAGTTTAATGCTACTGCATTATTAAACAATGGTTTATTCACTGAAACTGATCGATTAGTATTTAAGTTTTTCGCAGATAAAAAGGGTTCTGTAGATGGTACATTCGACTTCCAATACGGTGGTGGTTCTCCTGTACGTATTTTACTTAACGTACCGATTGATGTAACACTTCAAGCAGAGCGTTTGTCATATGATAATACAGGGACTAACATTACTGCAACCAATGTACAAACTGCGATTACAGAATTAGATGCTCAAGATACAAACATACAAGAAAACTTAGATTCACATATTGGTGATACTACCGCAGCACACGCTGCAAGTGCAATTAGTTTTGACCCTACTGGTGTACCTCTTGTAACCACAGATGTACAAGCAGCCATAGCAGAGTTATTCGAAAACGGTAAGATTAAATCTGATTTTATTGAATTACAATTCGAAGATATTATTCAAGGGTATTATGATACTAATACCGATGCATTTTATGAAGAAGATACATTCACCACTGAAATTACTGCGTTTGATAGTAAATCCGTATTTGTTGATTTAACAAGTAATGATTTATATCGATATGATGCTCTTGCTACACCTAAGTTTATTCGTGTGATTGAGGTAGCTGGTACACTCGGTGATCTGAGTGATGTCGTCGTAACAGGTGCAAGCAACGGCGAGTTCCTTAAGTATGATGGAAACAACTGGGTAAATGCAACAATCCCCACGATCAATACACTCGGTGATATTGGTAATGTAGACACCACGGGTGCAGTTACAGGTAGTGTTATTAAGTATGATTCTACTGTAAATGCTGGTGCAGGTGGATGGGTCGTTGATACGGATGATACAGGTACTACAATTAGTACTTTAGATGACATCGGTGATGTATCGGTATCTACAGCGACTGCAACGCAATTTATAAGACGTAACGCTACAAACGATGCGTGGGAAAATCATTCACTCGTCAAAGCAGATGTAGGATTAGATAGTGTAGAAAACTACCCCATTGCTAATCAAACGGATGTAGATAATAGTGTCACCAATAAATATATGACACCTAGCATTACTGAATACTCCGTGAATAACAACTATAGTAAAGGTGTTATTGAAAGTAATGCGACAACAAATACTGGCTTCTGGGTGGGGACACAAGCCGAATATGACGCCATAGGCACATACGACGATAACACACTATACTTCATAAAGGGGTGATAGTATGAGTATATTAAAAGATTACTCTGCTCTTAATTATACTACGGGGGCTTATAGAACTGATAATGGTATTTATTTAGTAGGACCTTATGATGGTATGTTTCTTTCTCATGATAATA
>Ga0102926_1002512_pt1 | contig 10638 bp, 8 predicted proteins | sample SalPonR1_A_D2_MG_FD_78173 | JGI IMG/M metagenome (GOLD analysis project Ga0102926, IMG submission 78173) | Salt pond soil microbial communities from South San Francisco under conditions of wetland restoration - Salt Pond MetaG R1_A_D2_MG | ecosystem: Environmental > Aquatic > Marine > Intertidal...
ATATCCGTTTTTCTTTCCGGTAAACGGTCCTTCAAAAGCCAATGTTACTTCCATGCGCAACTCACTTTATCCGCACCACAGTTCGCTGTTTTTTGGATGTGATAAAGTGAATGGCGGCAACTACTGGCAGGAAGGGCTGGAACGCGGACAGATTGTTTCGCTGCGGGCCGACATTTTAGAAAGTGGAGCAGATAAAGCTGTGATTGAAAACGAATGCATCTGGAAACGACCCGGTGCCGATGCACCTATCAAAGACAAACGTAAAATAACCATTTCTGTTCCATCTGAAGAAAAATACCAGATTGACTTTGAAGTTACTATGGAAATGCTGATGGATGTAACCATCCAAAAAACAAACCACTCTTTTTTCAGCGGACGAATGGATATGGATTTGGCTGTTGTAAACGGCGGAACGATGATAAACGCCGGAGGTGAAACCAGCGAGGACGGAACATTTGGTAAACGTTCGCCCTGGATGGATTATCACGGTGAGCGAATGGGAAAAACCGAAGGAATGGCCATTTTGCAACATCCGTCGAACGATTGGTATCCGGCTCCCTGGTTTACCCGCGATTACGGATTTTTCTCCCCCACCCCGATGTACTGGCCTGAGAACGGTGAAAAAACAGAGTTAAAAAAAGGTGATAAAATTAACTTACGTTACAGGGTGTTGGTGCACTCCGGAGATCATGAAGAAGCTGATATTGCAGAAGAATTTGAAAAATATAAAAATGAATAGAAATAATCAACAAAATAATTAATCATGAAAAGAAGAAATTTTCTAAAAAACACTGCCGCAACAACTGCAGGCGCTATGGTAATTCCTACCATTGTACCATCCTCTGTTTTTGGCAAGAATGCGCCAAGCAACAAAATTAATATTGGACAAATTGGATGTGGACGAATTGCCCGCAGCCATGATATGCCGGGAGTGATGCAATATGGTGTGGCCCGGATGGTAGCTGTTTCGGATGTGGACAGCAAACGTATGGAAGACGGGAAAAAGCTGGTGGAAGATTTTTACAAGGAAAAAGAAACCAGCGTGGATGTAAAAATGTACAGCGATTACAAAGAGATGCTGTTGAATCAGGACATCGATGCAGTTGTAATCAGCACCCCCGACCACTGGCATTCGCAACCCGCGATTGAAGCTGCACTGGCCGGGAAAGACATCTACCTGCAAAAACCAACTTCTCTCACCGTTACCGAAGGCCGGTTGCTAAGCGACATCGTTCACCGGGAGGGCTCTATTCTGCAGGTGGGTACCCAGCAACGTTCGTCGCCACAATTCAGAAGAGCTGCAGAATTGGTAAGAAACGGGAGAATTGGTAAGGTTCACACTGTGAAAGTTGGTTTGCCGGGTGATCCTTCCGGCCCTGTCTTTGAAACCGGCCCGGTGCCTTCCAACCTGAATTTTGACATGTGGCTTGGTTCAACTCCCGAAATAGAATACAAAGAAAAACTGGTGCATCCGCAAAACGACTACAGCCGTCCGGGGTGGCTGCGACATGAAAATTACGGTGCCGGAATGATTACAGGATGGGGGCAACATCATTACGACTCAGCTGCCTGGGGAATGGATACCGAGTACACAGGTCCTGTTTCAGTGGAGGCAGTAGCTCAGTTTCCAAAATTTGGCGACTGGAACGTGCACGGCGATTTTATGGTAAAACAGGAATACGAAAACGGCATAACGGTTTATACCAGCGGTGGTTTCCCCAACGGAATACGCTACGAAGGAACCGACGGCTGGATTTTTGTAACCCGCGGTGCATACCGGGCAACTGCCAGCGACCCGATTCCGGAAGGCAGCACAAAAGCACTCGATGCCAGCAGCGAAGATATCTTACGTTCTGAAATCGGCGAAAATGAAACACACTTGTATGTAAGTGAAGAACAGCACGGCAACTGGCTCGACTGTGTGCAATCGCGCAAGCAGCCCATCTCCCCGGTAGAAATCGACCACCGTGCCTGCACGGTTTGTTTAATCAGCCACATTGCCATGAAAGTGCCCGGCATTCTTAAATGGGATCCCAAAAATGAAAAGTTTGTGAATAACGATTTGGCCAATTCAATGTTGAGCCGGCCACAACGTTATCCGTATGGGACCGATTATGTGAAAAGGTAAAAGACCTTAAAAATTATTTCATTAATGAAAAACGCATTCGAAGTAAAAAATCCGGATTACAATTTAAGCTCGTTAACAGGAATGACAAGGAAGCATTATGTTGATTTGGCAAAGTATTTATTAACAAGGGCTTTTAAACATATCGATTCTATTGAGCAGCCGTTAAGTTTTCCAAAAGTGCCCGGTAAAACTTATCCCCAGCCCAACGCGCCCGATTGGAGATACCGATCTGCCGAGTTTGAAGCACTTGAACGAACATTTACCCTGGCTGGTCCCCTTATTCATGTGGAACCGGAAGTGGAAATCAACAACATCAAACTCAGGGATTATTACAAACTGCAAATCTACAATGCTTTTACTCCGGGGCATCCCAATTCCATTCCTTTGCCTGAAGATTTACCCGACTCAAATTATCAGTTTACCTGCGAATTCGGCGGGTTGTTCAAAACATTGCTTCTCATGCCTGAAACTATTTGGGAGCTTTATTCTGAACAGGAAAAAGACGACATGGTGGAATGTATATCTAAATGGGGGCATCACCGGACAACTCAAAACAACTGGCGGATTTTCAATATTGTTACGCTTTCATTTCTGAAAAAACAGGGTTACGAAATTGACGATGATTTGCTGAAAAGCCACTTGTTATGGGTTGCTTCATATCATTCGGGCGACGGCTGGTACCTCGAGCAAACCTACAACTACTATTCAATCAGCCTGTTTATTGTTTACACTACCATCTGGAACAGGACTTTCGGTGACGAGCATTATCCCGAAATCGCAGAAATAATTGAAAAATCGGCCCAGAAACTGATGGAGTCGCTCACCAGCTTTTTCGGACGCGACGGATACATTAACATGTGGGCGAGGAGTATAACCTACCGGACGTGGGTTTCAGGTGCTTTTCCTATTGCTTTTATGCTGAAAGACAAATCGCTTCTTGATCCGGGATGGGCCCGGAGGCTTTGTTCGGGGTCACTGCTTCAGTTTGTAACAAAAGAAGGATTTTACCACAACGATATTCCCAGCCTTGGTTTTTATGTTCAAAAGGAATATATGCTTCAAAACTACAGCTGCGCCGGCAGTCCGTTTATCATGTTTCTGCCGTTTATTTGCCTTGCACTTCCCGACGACTCCCCGTTCTGGACTGCTAAAGAAAACGATGGGATGTGGGAAGAACTGGGAAACAAATCAAAAAGGACAGTCTTGGAAAGCCCGGGATTAGTACTTGTTAACCATGGTAAAACGGGCACCTCCGAAATCATCCCCGGGAAGGTGTATTACGATGACCCGAACTATTCAAAACTGGCGTATAATACTCATTTTCCATGGGAAGATCATAATCCGGACGGGGGAACAGCAATGGAATACAGTTTCAGGAGCCAGGATCCCAGGGATGTCAGGGGAGATGATATCAACTTCTACCTCACTGGTAAAACTGTGGATAACGATGCGTTCAGAAACAGGAAATATACCATTTCGCAAAGCATGCTTTTTAACGGTGTGAGAGACGGCGTTTTATATCGTCAGGCCATAATGCGTAAACCGCCAAACAACGGGGTTGGTTACATTATTGATCTGGCTGAAATAACTATTCCCGGCGGATTGATCAGGGTGGATCGCACTCGTCTTGCGTTTGAACATGAGTTGACACTTGGCAATTTCGGATTGCCTCATTTAAACGGAGTTGAAGCACAGGTAAATCAATTTGAAGATAAAACGAAAAAAACAATAACTGCATCGGTTCCGGGGCGGCAAGTGGCATTGATTGCGTATCATGGCTGGGACAAACTTGACAGTTTAGTCCATAATAACCGGAATGCCGAAGCCGATGACAGCACTGTGGTTTATGCGTATAAAAAACGAATGGCACAAAATCCGCCAATGGAGCTGATGATTACTGCCCTGCTACACAAAACAGACAACAGTGAATGGACAGAAGAAGAATTATCCCCGGTGAAAAATATTGAAATCCTGGATATAATGCCGGGCCTTTCGCCACTGGGAGCAATTATCACACTTAATAACGGTGAAAAATATACAATTGATTTTAAAGATATTGACGGGCACAGAACATGTTGATGCCTGCCTCAAAATCAAGCGGAATAAAGCTACATTTTGAATAGGAGGCAATAAATGTTTAAATTTTATAATTCAGGTTATTAGCTGATCATTACTGTTATTAAATTTAAAATTATATTTTTGTGTATACGTACACGGAAAATTAAAAAATCAATAAATAATGAACAAAATTTCAATAGTCGTTCTTGTTGCCGTTGTTTTGGCAGCTTGTTCAGGAGGCACTAATTCATCACAAACCGAAAAAACAGAACCCATGTTTACAGGTGCAAAAAATGAAGTAAAAATTATGACGCTCGACCCCGGTCATTTTCATGCGGCACTGGTTCAAAAAAATATGTACGAACAAGTTGACCCCACTGTTCATGTGTATGCGCCCGAGGGACCTGACGTGCAAGGGCACCTCAATTTAATTAACAGCTACAATACACGTGCTGAAAATCCGACATCGTGGGAAGAAAAAGTATATACCGGTCCAGACTTTCTGGAAAAAATGCTGGAGGAAAAACCTGGCAACGTGATGGTTACTGCCGGTAACAATGCGAAAAAAACGGATTACATTTTCAAAACAGTTGATGCAGGAATAAATGTGCTGGCCGATAAACCAATGGTTATTACGCCTGAAAAATTCCCTTTGCTCGAAGATGCGTTTGAAACAGCAGCGGAAAATAACGTACTGCTTTACGACATCATGACTGAACGCTACGAAATTACAACTATTCTTCAGCGGGAGCTTTCGCAACTTCCCGAAGTTTTTGGGGAGCTTGAAAAAGGAACGCTTGAAGAACCGGCCATTACCAAAGAAAGCGTGCATCACTTTTTTAAATATGTCTCCGGAAGCGCCCTGAAACGCCCGGCATGGTTTTTCGATACAGAACAGCAGGGCGAGGGAGTAGTTGACGTAGGTACACACCTGGTTGATTTAATTCAATGGGAAGTTTTCCCGGAAGAAATTCTGAGCAAATCAGACGTAAACATGCTGTCGGCAAAACGGTGGGCTACCAATCTCACACCCGAAATGTTCGAAAAAGTGACCAAGCTTGATGAGTTCCCCGACTATCTGCAGAAAGATGTGGAAGACGGTGTTTTAAAAGTGTTCAGCAACGGGGAAATCAATTACACACTGAAAGGTGTGCACGCCAAAGTTTCTGTTATCTGGAATTTTCAGGCACCCGAAGGCGCCGGCGACACGCATTACTCTATTATGCGCGGCACCAAATGCAACCTCATCATCAGGCAGGGCGAAGAGGAAGGATACAAACCACAACTGTATATTGAAGCAAATACCGGTATCGATATTAAAGAATTTGCCGGAAGCCTTTACAACGGAGTTCAGGGATTAACATCTAAATACCCTGACATTGAACTGGAAAAACTGGGCGACACAAAATGGAAACTAAATATTCCTGAAGAATTGAAAGTTGGCCACGAAGCCCATTTCGGTCAGGTAACCGAAAAATTTCTGCAGTATCTGGTTGACGGGGAATTACCTGAATGGGAGATTCCGAACATGATTGTAAAATACTATACCACAACCGAAGGTTTAAAAATGGCCAGGCAGTAGTTCGTTTTTGCATCAGGACAAAAAAGAACCGTTCTTTCCAAAAGAGAACGGTTCTTTTTTATTTCAATGGTACTATTTTTTCCGAATAATAGTCATCCCGTCGCGCAGCGGCAGAATGACTTTTTCCACCCGAGAATCCGTTTTAACCGTTTTGTTGAAAGCGATGATTCCTTTGGTCTGCGCATCGTCCGGCGAAGGTTTTTGCAGCACTTTATTGCTCCACAAAGTGTTGTCGGCTATGATGTAACCGCCGGAGCGTACTTTCTCAAAAATCAGGTTGTAATAATCAATATATTCACGCTTGTTGGCATCGAGGAAAACCAGGTCGAATGTCTCATCGATTTCGGGAATAATTTCCAGCGCCGGGCCAATCCGCTGCTCTATTTTACCGGCCAGCCCGGCTTTTTCAAAATATCTTGCTGAAAGATATTCCAGTTCATCGTCCACTTCAATGGTAATCAGTTTACCGGTTTCCGTTAATCCTTTGGCTAGGCAAATGGCTGAATAACCGGTAAAAGTGCCCACCTCAAGAATCCGTTCAGGCTGGATCATTTTTGATAACATCGTCAGCACCTGTCCCTGCAAATTCCCCGACAGCATCCGGGCACCCAGTACTTTCAGGTGGGTTTCCCGATCCAGCTCCTGCAAAACCGGGTCTTCTTCATCAATGTGCTCTAAAATATAGTTATCTAAATCTTTCATTTTCTAAATGGGATAAAACCAGATTTCTAATATTGAGTAATTTGTTTTATCATTTTCAGTGCAAATCCAATATTTTTCTCTCCCCTTTGGGGAGATAAAGAGGGGCTTTACCTGTAAACCAGCCGGCTCATCTGATCGGGTTGCAGGACTTCATTTGCGGCCTCCATCAAATCAGAAGGAGTAATTGCTTCAATTTTTTTGAAAATGGTGCGCATCGGTTCCACCTTGTTAAAAAGCAGGTAGCTTTTTCCAATAGTCAGCATCAAATCCTCGCGATTTTCGGTTGAAATGGCAATTTGTCCGATTAACTGCTTTTGGGCTTTTCGCAGCTGAACGGTACCAAGTTTTTTCTCGCGCAACAGTTTAAATTCTTTCAGTACCAGGTCGGTAGCTTTTTCCAGGTTTTCGCGGTCGGTGCCAAAATACACATTAAACAGGCCGGTGTCAGAATAGGCGGTATAGCCCGATTCGATGTTGTAGGCCATTCCCTTTCGCTCGCGCAGCGCCATGTTCAGCCGCGAATTCATTGCCTGTCCGCCAATAATATTGTTCAGCAAAACCATGGTGATCCGTTTGGGATGCAAAATATCGTAAGCTACATTTCCTATAACACAATGCGACTGAAAAGTGTCTTTTTCCATTATACGGATTCCGGGAATATAATTACTAAAGCGCTCCCTCCCGTTTTTGCGCGTATTGGCCGGCGCAAAACCAAAATACTTTTCAATCAGTTTTACCAGTTTGGCAAAATCAATTTTCCCCACCGAACTGATAACCATTTGGTCAGTATGATAATTATTCTGAATAAAACGAAGAATAGACTGGCGGTTCAGCCGGTTTAGGTTTTCGGGGGTTCCCAGAATATTTCGCGCAATGGGATGGCCGTTGTAAACCAGCTCTTCAAATTCATCAAAAATCAGTTCCGACGGCGAATCTTTATACGAATTGATTTCCTCAAAAATTACTTCCTTTTCACGGTTCAGCTCCTTTTCTGGATACGTACTGTTAAAAAGAATGTCGCTCAGCAACTCGGCAGTGCGATCGTAAAATTCAGCCAAAAATGTGGAAAACAACGTTGTTTCTTCTTTGGTGGTGTAGGCATTCAGCTCGCCGCCAACATCCTCAATGCGGCTTAAAATATGAAATGCCCTGCGTTTTTGAGTGCCCTTAAAAACAGAGTGCTCTATAAAATGGGCCAGGCCATGCTCTTCCGGCTCCTCATCACGTGAGCCGGTATTTATGAGAATGCCCAGATGGCCAACCGGCGAATCGGTGGGTTTGTGAATGAGCCGGATACCATTCTGAAGTGTATGTGTCAGAAATTCAGTTTCTACCATTGAATTTTATTAATCAGCCTGCAAAAGTACGAAAAGTAATGTGCAACACAAATACCGGAAAATCGGACTGCATGGTAAACAAAATTGTGACTTTCTTCCTTAATAGATTGAGCGCACAATTTTTATGTGTTTCATATAATGTTATTTTTGCACCTGATGAAATTAAAGGAAATCATATCTATGTTGCTGCTAACGGTTTATTCAATCGTTCTGGCACATAATTTCATCCCGCACCATCACCATTACGAACTGGCATCCAATTCGGAAACAACTTGCCAGATAGAAAAGGAACAAAATCAGTGTTGTAACGATTTCTCGGTTCAGGATAACGAGCATGACAGTCATTCGCATAACTCGTGCAATTTCAACGAAAAAATAATTTTAACAAAGTCGGATAATTTTTCAACGTTATATTTTCCGGCGAAGGTTATTACCATTGTTTTTTCTGAACCGGTAAAAAAATCGTTTGCCGACCAGTATATTCCCATTCAACTGCCCGACAGATTCCCGCACCACATTCAACTCAGAGGACCTCCCCGCATGGCCTGATTTTTTGCCATCCTGAAATTGAATTTCATACTTTTCAGAACCTGAAAACACTATTTTTTTTCGGTTTTAAGAAGGTGATTTTCTATCTGCACTTTTTCCGTGGCAAAATTCCATACCTGTTTATTCCCATTACAATTTTTGCAGAGAGAATACTTTTCAAAATAATGTAACTTATTAAATATGAAAGCAATAAATTATTTTTTTGTTTTGCTAGTGCTTGTTTTTGGGGCCTGCCAAAATCATGAAAACGAAGCGCATGATCACGAGAATGAGCATGAACATAATGAAGAAAACGAAGAACATGAAAGTGAGGATGCGCATGACCATAGTGAAGAAGCAGTGAGTTTTCAATACACATCGTACCAATCGGGACTGGAACTTTTTGTTGAAAGCGAACCTCTTGTAACCGGTAAGTCCGCTGGCATTCTTACCCATATTACAAAACTTGACAATTTCAAACCACTTGCCGAAGGAAAAATAACCGCCAGCCTGATGGTTGGTTCGGAATCCATTCGGCAAACACTGGAAACGCCTACCCGCGAGGGCATTTACCTGTTCAGTCTGAAACCAAAGACTTCCGGAAAAGGAATGCTCCACTTCGAAATTGAAACGGCAGATTCCACCTTCTCTGTTACTATTGAGGATGTGGAAGTTTTTGCCGATGAACACGATGCCATTCACGAAGCGGAAGAGGCGGCCACCGGCCATCCCAATGCCATCATTTTTACCAAAGAGCAATCGTGGAAAATTGATTTTGCCACCGGACTGCCGGATGTCGGGCCTTTTGGCAAGGTGTTAAAAACCACTGCACACATTCAGCCGGCTCAGGGCGATGAGGTAATTCTGACGGCTCAAACGAATGGCGTGGTAAGCTTCAGCAACAACTTGCTCACCGAAGGTACAGAAGTTATTGCCGGAAATTCGCTGTTAAATTTATCGGGCGCCCGGCTGGCAGATAACAACATGCAGGTCCGGTTCAACGAGGCGAAAATTAATTTTGAAACCGCCCGGGCAAATTATAATCGAATGGCCAAACTGGCAGAAGACAATATAGTTTCGCAGAAAGAATTGCTGAATGCGAAAAATACTTTTGACAATGCCCGGTTGGTTTATGAAAACCTTCAGCAAAATTTTAGTGAAACCGGCGAAGTAATTAAAAGTCCGGAAACCGGATTTGTAAAACAGCTCTACGTTTCAAACGGACAGTATGTGGAAGCAGGCAGTCCGCTTGTGAGCATTTCCCAAAATAAAACCCTTTTCCTGAAAGCCGAAATTCAGCAGCAACATGCCGGTGAATTGCCATTCATAAAAACGGCAACTGTCCGTTCACTGAACAATTCTGTTTATTCTCTGGAAGAGCTGAACGGCAAAGTTGTTTCGTTTGGGAAAAGTGTTTCCGATGAAAACTACCTGGTTCCGTTTACCCTTCAGATTGAAAACAGGCAGGGATTCGTTCCCGGTAGTTTTGTAGATATTTTTCTGAAAGCTCAATCCAATTCCGAAGCTTTAACAGTGCCCAATTCAGCATTAATAGAAGAACAGGAGAATTTCTCTGTTTTGGTACAGATTACGCCCGAAGAATTTGAAAAGAGGGAATTGAAAACCGGGAAAACAGATGGAATCAGAACCGAAATTTTAAGCGGACTGGCACCTCACGAGCGAATTGTTACCCGCGGCAGTGTGCTGGTAAAACTGGCAGGCGATTCCAATACGCTCGATCCTCACGCCGGACATGTTCACTAAAAAGAAGCCAACTATGTTAGATAAGTTTATAAATTTTTCGCTAAAAAATAAACTGCTTGTTCTTGTAATAGCAGTGGTTATTATGCTCGGGGGGATTTACAGTGCATCCGACATGGATATCGATGTTTTCCCCGACCTGACGGCGCCAACAGTTGTGGTGATGACCGATGCGCACGGAATGGCTGCCGAAGAGGTGGAGCGTTTGGTTACCTTTCCCATTGAAACTGCAGTTAACGGTGCCACCGATGTTCGACGGGTCCGCTCCAATTCATCGCTGGGCTTTTCTTTTGTTTGGGTTGAATTCGACTGGGGAACCGACATTTACCAGGCGCGCCAGATTGTGAGTGAAAAACTGGTAACTGTATCCAACGAAATGCCCATTGGCGTTAATCCGCCAGAACTGGCTCCGCAATCATCGGTAATGGGCGAGGTGCTGTTTATCGGAATGCAGGCCGATTCCACTACTATGATGGAACTCCGGACCATTGCCGACTGGAACGTGAAACCGGTGCTGCTTGCTACCGGCGGTGTTTCGCAGG
>Ga0102926_1002516_pt1 | contig 10630 bp, 7 predicted proteins | sample SalPonR1_A_D2_MG_FD_78173 | JGI IMG/M metagenome (GOLD analysis project Ga0102926, IMG submission 78173) | Salt pond soil microbial communities from South San Francisco under conditions of wetland restoration - Salt Pond MetaG R1_A_D2_MG | ecosystem: Environmental > Aquatic > Marine > Intertidal...
GCTGCACATTAAAAATTCATGCGCAGCCTTGATTTTTTTTAACAGAAAGTTTTATGCAGCACTTTCTTCCATAAACATTTTTATATCTCCTTCGGGTTCGTTAATTCCGGCAATTCCGAATTGCTCCACCAACACATTGGCAACATTTGGCGAAAGGAATGCGGGCAGTGTTGGTCCCAGATGAATATTTTTCACCCCAAGAGAAAGCAATGCCAGCAACACAATAACCGCTTTTTGCTCGTACCAGGCAATGTTGTAGGCAATAGGCAGTTCATTAATGTCATTCAGTTCGAACACTTCTTTCAGTTTCAGGGCAATTACTGCCAGCGAGTATGAATCGTTACACTGACCAGCATCGATTACGCGTGGGATTCCGCCAATATCGCCCAGCGGCAATTTATTGTAACGGTACTTGGCGCAACCAGCAGTGAGAATCACAGTATCAGCTGGCAATTTTTCGGCAAACTCGGTGTAATATTCGCGGCTTTTCATGCGACCATCACAACCGGCCATTACAAAGAATTTTTTTATGGCACCGGTTTTCACCGCATCCACAATTTTATCAGCCAGTGCAAAAACCTGTGCATGCGCAAAACCGCCGGTTATTGTACCGGTTTCAATTTCCTGTGGCGGGTCACATTCTTTGGCGTGTTCGATGATGGCACTGAAATCTTTCATCCTGCCGTTTTTGCGTTCAGGAATATGGGTTGCACCATTGAGCCCCGAAGCTCCGGTGGTATAAATTTTGTCTTTGTAACCTGCATTTTTCAAAGGTGGAACAATACAGTTGGTGGTAAAAAGAATTGGCCCGTTAAACGACTCGAATTCTGATTTCTGTTTCCACCACGAGCCACCGTAATTGCCTACCAGGTGGTCGTATTTTTTGAAAGCAGGATAGTAATGCGCCGGCAACATCTCGCTGTGTGTATATACATCCACTCCGGTTCCTTCGGTTTGTTTCAGCAGTTCCTCCATGTCTTTCATATCGTGACCGGAAATGAGGATAGCCGGATTGTTACGCACGCCAATATTAACTTGTGTAGCTTCCGGGTTCCCGTAGCTGGATGTGTTCGCTTCATCGAGCAGCGCCATCACATTCACACCAAATTTTCCGGTTTCCAGCACCAAATCAACCAACTCGTCAACTTCCAAATTCTCCGTGGTTGCCACCAGTGCCCGCTGCATAAATTTATAAATTTCATCCTTTTTATGATCCAAATTCCAGGCATGTTCGGCATAAGCTGCCAGCCCTTTTACACCATAAATTACCAGTTCGCGCAGCGAGCGAACATCTTCATTTTCGGTACTTAACACACCCACCTCTTTGGCCTTTTCTTCAAATTCTTCAACTGAAAAAGCGCTCCAGGTTGCAAACCCGGGAAGGTTTTCAGGAAGCTCAATGTTGTTTTCCTTGCACTTTTCAAGCAGTTCATTCCTAAGCGCAAGGGCTTCATTTATTCTTTTCTCAAAACTGGTTTTGTCAAAATTGGCATTTGTAATGGTGCTGAACAACCCGTCGAACACAAATTTATCCACTTTGCCGGGGTTCAACCCTTTAGCTCTCAGCTTCTCGTTAAACCAGCTGATTCCTTTCAGTACATACATCAAGGTGTCCTGAAGGTTGGCCACATCATCGGTTTTTCCGCAAACTCCCTTTACTGTGCAGCCGGTTCCTTTGGCTGCTTCCTGACACTGAAAACAAAACATACTCATACTATTCTTTTTTTAATGTTTAAAACTTTCTCCCGAATCAATTCCAGAACTGACACATAAAACTATTTACGTTTTTGTCCTGTTCCGGTTATACTATTTTTCACCCAAATATTAAATGGCCCATTCCTCTGATAACACTTCGCCTTTAATTCCAATTATTGCAATTTTTACAGGCACTTTGCGCGATGCCTGCGCTAATGCCATCTGTACCATCCGTGTTAATCCGCCGCAACAGGGCACTTCCATTACAACCACGGTTATGGTATTTACTTTTGCCTCGTCAATCAGGCGAATTAATTTCTGCATATAAATTTCTTTCCCCTGGTCGAGTTTGGGGCAGGCAATTACCATTTTTTTGCCGGCAATAAACTTCCGATGAAAATCCCCGTGTGCAAAGGCGGCACAATCGGCTGCTACAAGCAAATCGGCTCCCTGAAAATAACTGGCTGCCGGATTGATTAAATGAAGTTGCACCGGCCAGTGATCCAGTTCTGATGCAGCCGCGGTTGCCTGAGATGCCATTTTAAATCCTGCCGCATCGAATGATTTCGGTTCTGAACCGGGACAGACACCACCCGTTTTGGTTGTAGCAGCAATTCTGTTCTCATCGCCATGAAGCAGTTCGTGTACCTCTTTTATTGAAAACGGAAGGGACTCCCGGTTGGCTTTTAGATAATTCAAAGCTTCTTTCAAATAGGTTGTTTCGTCATGGTCCTGCAAATGTTTCAGATGAGCAAAAACCGTTGCCCTGCCCTTTTCAATCATCTGGGCAATAACAGTTTCTTCGTCGTATTCAACGGCCTCCCGTTTTTCAACAGTAATTGCCCCCTGCGGACAGTGCCCCAGGCATGCACCCAATCCGTCGCACATCAATTCACTCACCAGCCGGGCTTTCCCGTCAATAATCTGAAGGGCCCCTTCATGACAATTCGGGACACATTGTCCGCATCCGTCACAAAGCTCCTCATCTATTTTTACAATTTCTCTTATCATTTTTTTCTTTTTCCGTGAAACAAAACTAGGCATATACCGTTGGGTAAACTGTACCAATTGTTACAAATTCAATATAAATGATAAATTATCAACTTCTGAATGAATGCCCTGTTTTTAAGGGGGTTGCCGAAAATGAAACCCCCAAATTGCTAAACCAGGTTCATTACCAGATTAAAAAATTTAATAAAGGCGATATTGTAGCCATTGCAGGTGAGCAAATTTCCAATCTTTTCATCATTCTTTCCGGGAGTGTGCGAGGCGAAATGATTGATTATTCGGGTAAAACAATAAAAATTGAAGACATTGAAGCTCCGCGTCCGCTGGCAACAGCATTTTTATTTGGTTCCGAAAACCGATTCCCCGTAACAGTTACTGCCAATAACAGCGTGGAAATTTTTTCGATTTCAATTTCAGAATTATTGCGGTTAATGCAGCTTAATTCGGTGGTGCTGAAAAATTACCTGGACAGTATTTCGTCGCGCACCCAGTTTATTTCTCAAAAACTTCATTTTTTAAGTTTTAAAACCATCAAGGAAAAGATAGCTCACTACCTGTTGCAAAAAGCCGGCGACCGGTTGCATTCGTTTCAACTGGACAGCACGCAACAGCAACTGGCCGAATTATTTGGCGTAACCCGGCCGTCGCTGGCGCGGGTGATTAGCGAAATGCAAAAAGAGAAACTCATTATTATTGATAAAAAAACGGTAACCCTTTTGAATAAACAAAAACTAAATGAATTGCTCAGAAATGGATAAAAGCAAATTAATTACCTACCAAAAGTTTGGTCCTTATTCCAACTTAATAGCATTTAGCACCACCAAATCTACTTTCCCCGGAGTTACCAATTTGCGGTTTACCGGAGGCCAGCCTATATTGGTAGAAGAAAACCGCGAACATCTGGCCAATGTTTTGAAAATTGATACCAGCCAATTGGTTTTTCCAAGACAAACACATACCAACTGTGTATTTAATTTGAACCACATTCCTGAAAATGAAATTACCGAAACCGACGCCCTGGTAACCAACCAGCCCGGAATTTGCCTGTGCGTTCAAACAGCCGATTGCGTTCCTGTTCTTTTATTCGACCCGGTTAATCGTGCTATTGCAGCAGTGCATGCCGGCTGGCGGGGCACTGTAACAAAAATTGCAACCTTAACCGTTAAAAAAATGAATAGATTGTACGGTAGTTTACCGCAAAATTTGCTGGCTGTAATCGGCCCGTCAATTGGCCCCGAAGTTTATGAAGTGGGTAGCGAAGTGGTAAAAGAGGTTCGCCAAAACATTCCCAATCCTGAAAAAACACTGCATGAAAATCAAACGGGTTCGTTTCACCTGAACCTTTGGGAAGCCAACCGTCAATTATTGCTTGAGGTCGGTTTATCAAACGAAAACATTGAAATTTCAGGAGAATGTACTTTTAAAGAAAATGAGAAATATTACTCGGCCCGCCGCGAAGGGATTGGAACCGGCAGGATAGTTTCCGGAATTATGCTGTGCTGAGTAAAATTGTTTATAACTCTTAAAAACGGGTTCGGCTATTTCAGTTTGATCGAAAACAACTATCTTCGCAGCAATCATGTTTCCTGCAAAAAAGTAAATAAAAAGAAATGGAAAAATACAAACTGGCGAACAGGCTTACCGGCTGGATTATTTTTATTATATCGGCCATTGTTTACTTAATGACCATTGAACCCACCACCAGTTTTTGGGATTGTGGCGAATTTATTACCACATCGTTTAAACTGGAAGTAGGCCATCCGCCGGGTGCGCCCATATTCATGATATTTGGCCGGTTTTTCACCTTTTTCGGAAAACCTGAAAATGCAGCCATGCTAATAAATGCCATGTCGGCCCTGGCAAGTGCCTTTACCATTTTGTTCCTGTTCTGGACCATAACCCACCTGGCCAAAAAATTATTAGCCGGCAACAATGAGCTAACTACCGGCAACCTGGTTTCCATTATGGCTGCCGGAGCGGTAGGTTCACTCGCCTACACATTTTCCGATACCTTTTGGTTTTCAGCTGTCGAAGGCGAGGTATATGCCTTTTCATCCATGCTCACAGCCATTGTATTCTGGGCCATACTGAAATGGGAGAACATTGCCGACCGGCCGCATGCCAACCGCTGGTTAATTTTCATTGCTTATATCATAGGATTATCAATCGGCGTTCACCTGCTTAACCTGTTGGCCATTCCGGCTATCGTTTTTGTTTATTATTTCAGAAAATACGAAACTACACGTAACGGTTTTATGGCTGCACTGGTTATTTCTGTGGTGATTGTCGGAATTATCATGTGGGGAATTATCCCGGGAGTGGTTACGGTTGCATCGTGGTTCGAGCTGCTGTTTGTCAACACTTTCGGACTTCCTTACAAATCGGGAGCTTTGTTTTACATTGCACTGATTATTGCAGCAATTGTTTATGGTATCCGCTATACTATTAAAAAGAAGATGGTATTTTGGAATACTGTAATAGTGGGAGTTACTGTAATTCTCATCGGTTACTCATCGTTTGCACTTATCATTATACGCTCGGCAGCCATGCCGCCGATGGATCAAAACAGCCCCAAAGATGTTTTCTCGCTGTTAAGCTATCTTAACCGGGAACAATACGGACAGCGGCCATTGTTCTTTGGACAATACTATAATTCACCGCTTAATCCGCAGGAGCGTTACACAGAGGGCAAACCGGTTTATTCCCAAATTGATGGGAAATATGTAGAAACCGACCGGAAAGTTGCGCCAAATTACGATGATAAATTCACAACCTTCTTTCCACGAATGTGGAGCAGTATGGATCCCGCTCATGCCCAGGATTATCAGCAGTGGGGGCATATTCAGGGGCGCAGGATTCAGCACCGTAATGAAAGTGGCGATACAGAAATCATTGTAAAACCCACATTCTCCGAAAATATGCGATTTTTCTTCCGTTACCAGATTGGACACATGTATTTCCGCTATTTCATGTGGAACTTCGCGGGACGCCAAAACGATATACAGGGACATGGTGGACTACTGCACGGAAACTGGCTGAGCGGCATTAATTTTATCGATGAATGGCGACTCGGCGATCAAGATAATTTGCCCGACCGGTTTGCCAACAATAAAGCCCGTAACACCTATTATTTCCTTCCGTTACTGTTGGGGCTTCTCGGAATTTTTTACCAGTACAATAAAGGAAAGGAAGGCAAAAAAGGCCTCTGGCTGGTTTTCCTGCTGTTTTTTATGACCGGCCTGGCCATTGTAATTTACCTGAACCAGTATCCGCATCAGCCGCGCGAACGTGATTATGCCTACGCCGGTTCGTTTTATGCATTTGCCATTTGGATTGGACTGGGAGTGCTGGGCATTATTGAAGCACTAAAAAAATACATGCCCGAAACCATTGCAAGCGGTGTTGCAGGTGCACTCACACTTGTTTTGGTGCCGGGAATAATGGCCGCCGAAAACTGGGACGATCACGACCGCTCCAATCGTTATACCGCAAGAGATTTGGGCGCCAACTACCTGAAAACCTGCCAACCCAACGGTATTATTTTCACCAACGGCGATAACGACACCTTCCCGCTCTGGTACAACCAGGAAGTGGAAGGCGTACGCACCGATGTGCGCGTGTGTAACCTCAGCTACCTGCAAACCGATTGGTACATCAACCAAATGCGTCGGCAGGCCTACGATTCTGAGCCAATGCCATTTTCTATGGATGAAGAAAAATACCGCCAGGGCACCCGCGATTTGGTTTACCTGATGGATAACCCACGGATTTCGAGAGAAAGCATTGGGCTGAAAGAAGCTGTGGATTTTATTGCCGACGACAATCCGGCCACAAAACTCCGGCAGGCCGACAATGCAGCCTACCTACCCAAAAAAGTGATCAGCTTTAAGGTGGATAAAGAGGCTGTGATTGAAAACAACGTGGTGAAACCGGAAGATTACGATAAAATTGTCGATTCCATCACTATCGATTTATCGGACCGCAATTACCTGCCCAAAGATGAAATGATGATTTTGGATCTGCTCGCTACCAATAACTGGGAACGCCCCATCTACTGGGCCATTACAGTTGGCACAAACAAATACATGAACCTGGAGGATTACTTCAGGGTAGAGGGTTTTGGATACCGGTTTGTGCCCATTAAAGGCGAGAGTGAAGCCGAACGACTGTCGTACGGAAGTGTGGAGACCGAAATAATGTACGATAACCTGATGAATAAATTCGCTTACGGAAACATGAACGATCCGGATGTTTACATTGATGAAAACAACCGGAGAATGATGACCAACATCCGAAATTCATTCAGCAGGCTGGCCGGCGGATTAGTTGCCGAAAACAAAAATGATTCGGCCATTGCTGTTATCGACCGTGGCTTTGAATTGGTGCCGCCCGAAATTGTTCAGTATGAATTCTTTGGCATTCAGCTTGCCGAAAATTATTACGCCGCCGGTGCTCCTGAAAAAGCAAGAGCTGCCTTCGAAGAAGCAGTGGCGACGTTCGACGACGAACTGAGCTACTTCCTTTCACTCGACCGCAAATTCAGGCAGTCGGTTAATGAAGAAATACAACGCAACCTGTTTTATCTGCAACGAATGGAAAGGACAGCCCGCAACCATGGCGATTCCGAACTGTCGGCGAAAATAGGCGAAACGCTGCAAAAACATTTTGAATCTTATAATTCAAATTAAATGAACATTTTAATCATTGGCTCCGGTGGAAGAGAACATGCACTGGGCTGGAAAATAAAGCAAAGCAAAAAAGCCGGACAACTTTTTTTCATACCCGGCAACGCTGGCACCAGCGAGTTAGGTGAAAACATTCCCCTTGGAGTAAACGATTTTCAAAATATAAAAAAAACCATTGTTGAAAAGCAGGCAGAGATGGTGGTGGTTGGCCCCGAAGTGCCGCTGGTTGGGGGCATTCACGATTTTATTTCGGCCGATCCCGAGCTTCAGAATGTAAAAGTGGTGGGCCCTAAAAAGGCTGGCGCTCAGCTGGAAGGCAGTAAAGATTTTGCCAAAGATTTTATGATGCGCCACAATATCCCCACGGCAAAATATTTATCGGTAACCAATGCAAACCTCAACCAGGGAATTGATTTTCTGAAATCACTAAAAGCGCCTTATGTGCTGAAAGCTGATGGATTGGCAGCCGGAAAAGGAGTATTGATTCTCGATTCGCTTTCCGAAGCAGAAACAATGCTGAAAGAGATGCTGGAAGGGAAATTCGGGGAGGCAAGCAACAAAGTAGTAGTTGAAGAATTTTTGAGCGGCACAGAGGTTTCTGTTTTTGTGATAACTGATGGCAAAAACTACAAACTTTTACCCGAAGCCAAAGATTACAAACGCATTGGTGAGGGCGACACCGGGCTGAACACTGGAGGAATGGGCGCCATCTCACCCGTACCGTTTGCCGGTCGCGAATTCATGAATAAAGTGGAAACCCGCATTATCAAGCCTACCATCAATGGATTGAAAATGGAAAAAATTGACTATTCGGGGTTTATCTTTTTCGGCTTAATAAAAGTGGACGGCGAACCATTTGTTATTGAATACAATGTGCGGCTTGGCGACCCAGAAACCGAAGCCATTTTACTGCGCGTGAAATCTGATTTTGTTGAATTACTGGAAGGCGCTGCCGACGGAACGCTCGCTCAAAAAGAAATTAAAATCGACAAAAAAACAGCTGCTACCGTAATGCTTGTATCGGGTGGATACCCGGGAAGCTACCCAAAAGGGCTGGAAATTTCCGGTTTGGAAAAAGTGGCCAACAGCACTGTTTTTCATGCCGGAACAAAACCCGAAGGCAGTTCAGTGGTAACCAGCGGAGGGCGCGTGTTAGCCGTGAGCTCTACAGGAAACAACAAAACGGAAGCCCTGGAAACTTCATACAGAAATGCTGAAGTCATTCAATTTGATAAAAAATATTACCGGAAAGATTTAGGATTCGACCTTTAATCAGGGTATGATACTTCGTACATTAAAATCAAACAGTGCTGTAAACTTCATCCTGTTCCCTTTGTTTGCAGTCATTTTCTGGCTAAAAAGCCTTTTAAAACCCGAAGTTTATCCTTTTTACAGGGGCGAAACCGAGAATTTACTTTACCGACCGGTTGCACAACTGCTTCAAAATTCAGCCTTTCTGCAAAGCCTGGTTGCATTATTGCTCATCATTTTAATGGCTTTTTTGGTCCTTCAAATTAACAACCGGTACAGTTTTATCCGTGTAAGAACGATGCTGCCCGCTCCTCTTTTTGTAATACTAATTGGAGGGTTTACCCAACTGCACACCCTCCATCCGGTTTATTTCGCAACTATTTTTTACCTGATTGCCATCTTCCGTTTTTTCAGCGCTTTCGGAAAAGCAAAGCCCTACACAGCTTTGTTCGATACAGGAATATGGCTGGGTGTAGCATCACTATTTTATTTCAATGCCATAATTCTTTTGCCGGCATTTTTAATTGGCACCGGGATTTTAACCCGTGAAACCCGGTGGCGCGAATTCGTTATTCTTATTACCGGTGTTTTTGTCCCATTTATCCTGGCGTTTGGTTTTGCTTTTTATACCAACCACTTGCTAGAGTTATTAAAAATCTTAGAACTAAATATTGTAACACCCAATAACTATTTAAAAGGAAATATTGCGTTGCAGGCTTTTCTCGGGTTTCTTGTTTTATTTACCCTGCTTGGCAGTGTGAAGTTACTTCAGCAATACAACACCAAAAAAGTGAGTACCCGCAAGTTCTTCACCGTCTTTTTTTTCCTGTTCCTTTTTTCGGTTTTCAGCTTTGTTTTTGTTCCGGCAACTTCGCAGGAGATGCTAATGATTATTGCCATTCCCGTAACGTTTCAGATATCCAATTTTTTTGTTTTTCTGAAAAGCCGGTTTTGGGGCGAACTGCTCTTTTCGTTGCTCTTCGTTATAGTTATTGCACTGCAGTTTTTTAGTTAACCCACAATGAAAAAAGAAAAACCAACTCTGGCAATTTACGGAATTCAGGACCGCGGGAACTTTGAACATCCGCTTTATGTTCACGACCACAACCTGGCGTTGATGCACAACGGAAAAGTAACCCACTTCCTGCAGCAGGAGCGAATCTCGCGCCGAAAAAGAGACAACTCACTTCATATTCATTTAAAAGAAATTCTGAAGCAGAAAAAATTGCTGGGTGGCGATTACGATTTGGTTTTTACCGACAATGTGGTTGGCCGCACCTTTCTCACACAAGATGGCGAAGCCCGTTTTGAAGCCCCGCTAAACAACCGGCTTTCCGAAGGCCTTGAAAAAGGAAAATGCTGGTGGTTTGGACAGGAAAAAGAAGCCTACGTTCTCAACCATGAATTGGCACATATTTTTTCGTGCCTCCCTTTTTTCGGCCCTTTCAAAGAAAACAGCCTGCTGGTGCATTTTGACGGTGGTGCCAGCCTGAGCAACTTTTCGGCTGCTCATTTCTTCAACGGAAAAATGAAATGGCTGGAATACCATTGGGATTTGAAACCCATGAGTGCAATTTACAATGCCAACGCGCTGGTTTTTGCCATCATTGGGGCAAAACTGCCCGAACAAAATGCAGTGCCCGGAAAATTTATGGGATTTGCCGGCTTTGGCAACCCACGTCCCGAAATTGAAGATTGGCTCATTGAAAACAACTATTTTCAGAATATCTGGGGGAAAACATCGCATTTTTTCAGAAAAGCCAAAAGCGATTTTGGAATTGAACTGAAGTCATTCGACCAAAAAAATCCGTTCATTCAGAATGTTGCGGCCTCGCTGCAACACATTTTCATTCAGCAAATTATAAACAAACTAAAAACACTGGCTGAAAAAACAAAAGCTGAAAATTTATATTACACGGGCGGCTCGGCGCTAAATATTGTGGCCAATACCAAAATCATTGAGCAAAACATTTTCAAAAACGTGTACATCC
>Ga0102926_1002522_pt1 | contig 10622 bp, 13 predicted proteins | sample SalPonR1_A_D2_MG_FD_78173 | JGI IMG/M metagenome (GOLD analysis project Ga0102926, IMG submission 78173) | Salt pond soil microbial communities from South San Francisco under conditions of wetland restoration - Salt Pond MetaG R1_A_D2_MG | ecosystem: Environmental > Aquatic > Marine > Intertidal...
ATTAAAGGGGGAAAATAAAATGAATGAAGAACAAGAATTTTTAGAGGAATTACAAGAATTTTTAGAGGAATTATTCGGAAGTCAAGAAGGTTTTGATGAATTTAATCCTGAATCAGAATTAGAAAAAGCAATAAAAAAGTTTAAAGATTCAGCAATTAAGATTAATGAAAATTGGGATAGAAGCCTTAATGAAACATATCCATTTCAAGAAAATTTTGAAGAACTGATTTTAAAAATAATTGAGTGGAAGGTGAGCAAAATGAATAATGATATAAATTTAGAGGATTTAAATATTTATAGAAAATTCAACTGTAATTTTGGAGAACATAAGCAAGGGGAAATAATAAAAGTAGATGATGAAGAAAATATAAACTGCCAAACTTTAGTTAATAATTTCGGATATTCAGATTTTAATGAATACGAAGCAAGTTTCCATTATTATTATATGGGGGCAGATGGAGAATTACACCCATTCCGATTTAAACAAGAACCAACTGCTATTGATTCGGAATTAATAGAAGTAAAAGTAATGTCAGAGAGAGGGATTATAATAGAAACTGGATTTTACAGAAATCATTAAGGAAGAATAAAAATAAATGAAAAACCTAAAATGATTAAAATTTATAAAATACACAGTATAGAGGGGGTTTAAAAATGGAAAAATTATTAAAAAAATTAGAAGAAAATTATAACTTTGATGAATTGAGTAATGAACAAAAAGCAGAACTAGAAATAATAGAAGATAAAATAAGTATGATACTTGCAGGAATAGAAGCGGGAATAGAAGCGGGAATATTAAATAAAATAAATAAATTAAACTATAAAGAACTACAATTATTACTAATATTCATAAAAGGATTAAAAAAAGAGGAGGGCTAAAAATGCTTGAAAGTTTAATTAATAACTGGAATTTGTCTAAAGATCAAGAAGGAATTTACAGAGGACATCGACAAGATTTATCAAGAATAGCTATTAATCCTGTATTAGTTAGAGTATTAAAGAATAAAGGTTTTGAAAGAGTTGAAGAATTTTCAACAGGACATAGAGAAATATATAAAAATGATGATTTGAAGGCTATATTTACTTATTGTGAAGGTGATTTATCTTTAAAAACTGCCGACACTCAAGAGGACTATCAAACTATGTTCAATGATATGGTTAAATTTTATCAAAAATATATGTAAGGAGTGAATAAAAATGTTTGAAAGTTTAAAAGAACAGATTAAAAGATTGATAATTAAAAATGATAATGGTGTGAAAAAGATCATAGATTTTGCTGGTAAGGAATATGGATATTTTTATTTCTATTGTCAAACTGAATCTGATGAAAAAATAATTGTAGCAGTAAATCAAACCAATGTAGAAGATTCTACGAAATATTTTTTTAAAAAAATAACTGATCTAGGAAATTGGCATAGACTTACAGCAGATCATTCAACTAAAATTGCTAAATAAATTTTTAAAATTATAGGAATAAAACCCTCTGTACCTAAATTTATCTCAAAGAAGGTGATAATCATCTCAAAATAAAATTATTAATTTTTGTGAAAGAGGGAGGAAGGAGGTGGGATTATACTTATTAAAATATTTGATATTAAACAAAAACAAAAACAAAAACAAAAACAAAAGGAGAATAAAAATATGAAAAATATTAAATTAAAAGATGTTAAAAATATAGTTATGGAGATTTTTGAAATTGCTTTAGATAATGATAATGATGATATCTTTGTTGAATATGCTCCACATACAGACGAATTATCAATTACCTGTTATGAAGGTAAATGGTCAACTGATAAAAGGGCACATAAAAGAAAAAGATTTGATATATATCTTGATAAAAAAGATTCTGATCAGAAACTTTTAAAAGCAATTAATTTCTTAAATAATAAAGGTAGAGGTGATTTATAATAAGCAAACTAAAGATTGCTAATACAAGTTGAAATAATTATATATATATGTTATAGTATTATTATACTATAATAAATAAGTGAAGGGGGATTAAAATGAAGAGGATAAAAACAGAGGAAGATACAAAAACAACTGTTTATATTGATGCTCAACTTTATCGTGAAGCTAAAAGTATAATGGCACTTAAAGATGATAGTTTGAAAGATCTTGTTAATGAAAAATTAGAAAATTATGTAAAAGAAAATAGGTAAAATTTTGAATAAATAGAATACAAATTATATAATGTATTTAAGGAGGTCAATGTTGAAAAATGAATAGTTGTAAAGCTTTTATAAAAGGGGACCGAATAGGTCTGAAAATTCCTTATAAATATCGGAATATGGCAAAAAAGATTCCAACTTATAGATGGAATAGTAAAAAAAAGATTTGGACCTATAATTTGAGTCCCCTCCTTGCTTATAAAATTACAAAATTAAATTTAGAAGTTGAAACTACAGAGGATTTTAATGAGTTAGTTAAGACAGCAAAACAAGTAAAAAAGGCTCAAAAGTTAAAAGGAAAAGAGGATCTACCAGAAATTCCTAATACTAAATATCCAGCGTGGACACATCAAAAACAAGCTTATCATTTTGCTAAAAATTTACATTCTACTATGTTAGCTATGGATATGGGGACAGGTAAAACAAAAGTTGCTATTGATCTTATAGTTAATCGCAAACACTCTAAAACTTTAGTTGTATGTCCTCTTTCAGCAATATCTGTATGGCCTAAGGAGATTGAAAAACATACTAAAGGGAATATATCTATTAGATCAATCCCTCTTAATGCAGGTAGCACAGAGAACAGAATGGAGTATATGAATCTTGAATTAAGAAAAGCAGAAGCTAAAAATCAACAAGCAGTAGTGATCTTAAATTATGATATTATATATCGTGATAATGTTAAAAAAGAACTAGAAAAAATAGATTTTGATTTTATGATCGCTGATGAAAGTCACAGGATTAAAGCACCGGGTGGTGCTCAAAGTTTAGCTTGTTATCGAATAGGTAAAAAAATTCCTTATAAATTAACACTTACAGGAACACCTATGCCTCATTCTCCATTGGATATTTATGCACAATATAGATTTCTTGACCCAGCTATCTATGGTAGCTCTTTTAATAGATTTAAAAATAGATATGGGATATATGGAGGATATGGAGGATATGAATTACTGGGATTCCAAAATCAAGAAGAAATGAATTCTAAATTTTACTTTATTGCTTATAAATGTGATAGTGATGAAGTACAAGATCTACCAGATAAAATAGATATTACAAGAACTGCAAAATTATCTAAAAAAGCTGAAAAGAAATATAATGAATTGTCAAGTATGTATTATACTCAATTTAAAGATGGAGAAGAACTCACTGCACTTAATGCTTTATCAAAACTTTTAAGATTACAACAATTGACTTCCGGATACCTTCCAGATGATGATGATAAAATCCATATTTTAGATTCCTCAAAACAACAATTGTTAGATGATATTATGAAAGATTTATCACCCGAAGAACCACTCGTAGTTTTTGCTAGATTTACTTATGATCTCAAAAAAATCAGAGAAGTAGCAAAAGATAATAATAGATCTTATGCTGAATTATCTGGAAATAGTGATGATCTAGAAGAGTGGCAAAATGGAGAATATAATGTGATTGGTATTCAAATAAAATCTGGTAGTTTAGGAGTGGATTTAACTAGAAGCCGGTATGCTGTATATTATTCAATGGGATACAGTTTAGGGGATTATAAACAATCAAGAAAAAGAATCCATAGGCCGGGGCAAAATAAAGATACTAGGTTTATTCATTTATTAATAGAAAATACTGTAGATATTAAAACAATGAACGCTATTAAACAAAAAAAAGAAATTATAGATTACATTTTAGAAGAAATAAAAACAGGGCAAGAAGGGAGAATCTAAAGTATGAAAGTTTATTGTGATAATTGTGATAATCAATTTGAGTTTAAAATACACAAGAAAAAGGTAGCTGAAGGAATTTTTGAATATTATACTGAATGTCCAGAATGTAAAAAACAATATCATTCTTATTATGAAAACAAAAAAATAAAAAAAATAATTGATAAAAATAGAGAGATCAGCAAAACAGTTAAAGGATATGACACTTTAGAAGAAAGTGCAAAAATTTTAAAAAAATTTCAAGATAATAAAAAACAAATAGAAGCAGAACAAAAAAAGATCCAAAAGGAGTTAGACGAAATTGAAAAAAAATAACAAGAAATCTTGGATCATACAGGTAAACTGCAAATTTTATGAATCTAAAGAATGTAAATACTGGCAAAAGTCTGATAATTACTGTCATCACCCTGAAGTTAACGGTAAATGCTGTAAAGAAAAATGTCCTTTTAAAGTATAAAAAAGCTTGTAATATTAATATATATATGTTATAATATATATAGACAGTTAAAAAAGGAGGTGGTGTAAATGAGCGAAGAAAGTTTTATTAATCTTGCTGAAAAATACGCAATATTAGATAAAGAAAAAAGAGAACTTAAAGATCAGCTTGATGAGATTAAAGAAGAAATGAATAAAGTCGAGGAAAAACTTTTAAAATTTTTCGAGAAAAAAGGAATTTCAAATATCAATATAGCTGGTCGAACTGTTTATATCCATAGACAATTATGGGCTGGATATAAAAACAATATGGAGCAAGCAGTAGTAGCACTTAAAAAGGCGGGATTAAATGATTATGTGAGGGAAAATTTTAACACACATTCTTTGTCTGCATATTTTAGGGAAGTTTATCGAGATAGAGAAGAAGAATCAGAAGGTGTGATTGATCCCGAAGAAATCCTTGATCCAGATCTTAAAGAAGAAATAAAGTTATCTGAAAGAGTACAATTAAGATCTAGGAAATCATAGAAAAAACCCACTTATCAAAAGTGGGCAAAAGGAAGTATTTGCTCTGAATTTAATCAGAACAAAGAGCAGAATATCTTTTAAGATATTCTATGATTAAGGTATTAATTCTTGGAGGTCAATTATCTACCTTATGTATATTTTAACATTATAATTTTATTATGTCAACTCAAACATTAAAAGGAGGATATTAAATGAGCAAAAAAGAAAAAGCTATTGTTGAAGCAAAGGATTATTCATTAATGGAAATGAACGCTGAACATCTAACAGAAGTTTTATCACAAAATATTGGTGATGGGGGATTATCAAGGTTTGATCTTGACACTGTAAAGGTACCTTCTGGTGGTGCAACTACTTGGGAAATTCCAACTCTAGAAGGTGAAGATAAATCAGAAGAAATTACTGGTATCTTGGTTTTTTGGAAAGATGTTAGAGCATATTGGGAAGCTGAATATGATGGATCAAGTAATCCACCAGATTGTTATTCTGATGATATGAAAATAGGAGTTGGAGAACCGGGAGGAAAATGTTCAGAATGTCCTTTTGCAGAATTTGGATCAGCTGACAAAGGTGAAGGTCAAGCTTGTAAACAAATTAGAATCTTATTTATGATTAGAAAAGATGATATTTTGCCACTTACTATTCCTGCCCCACCAACAAGTGTAGGACCTATAAAAAAATACTTTATGAGATTAGCAAGTAAAGGTATCCCTTATTATTCTATAGTCACAAAATTAAGTTTAGAAAAAGCTACTAATGCTAATGGTATAAAATATTCTAAAATTAAACCTGATTTTGTTGAAAAGCTTAATAAAAAAACAACTCAAAGGATAAAAGAATATCAAGAAAGTATAGAACCAATGCTCACAGAAGTCCAAATTGAAACTTTAAATCCAGATGATATAGAAGTAGAAGAATAATTATAACTCTATAGGGGGTAGGAATACCCCCTTTTTTATAACATTATTAAATTTAGGAGGAGAAGTATGAATGAAATCAGAAAATTTTTAAAAAATTTATTTGAGGATAAACCAGATAATACTTATATGCTGATTTGGACTTTGCCGGATAAAAAAAGTAGATGGTTTGTTAAGATAGATAATGCTGTAAAAGCTGTTAAAAACCTTTTAAAAGAGGATAAAAAATATAATATATATGCCGGTGTAGGATTGGCTGAAAAAAACAAAGTTGATGATCTAGGTATGAAAAAAGAAATTAAAAGATGTAAAGCTAGAGAAATAAAAGGAATTTCTAGTTTATGGGCTGATGTTGATGTTGCCGGTGAAGGACATAAAAAAGAGAATTTACCACCGACAAAAAAAGAAGCTAAAAAACTTCTTAATGATCTACCTTTAAAACCTTCAATAATTGTTGATTCTGGACACGGTTTACAAGCTTGGTGGTTATTTAAAGAAGGTTGGATCTTTGATAAAGGGCAAGAGCGAGAAGAAGCTTCAAGTCTTGCAAGGCGTTGGATTTATACTATCAAAGAACAAGCTAAAAAATATAATTGGGATATTGATGCAACTACTGATCTTTCAAGAGTTATGAGGGTGGCTGGAACATTTAACAACAAAACTGAAAAACTACCTGTAAAAATTATAGAACAAAATAGCAATAGATATAATCCTACAGAATTTGAACCATTTTTAGTGGACATTGAAAGAATGACATTAGGTTTTAACACTTCTGGGCTACATCAAGAGATTGATGACCTAGATCTTAAAAAAGATGCACACCCACCTTTTGATAAGTGGGAAGCACTTAGAAGTATAGAGCCTAAAGTTTTAAATTCTTGGGAGCATAATAGAGATGACTTACAAGATCAGTCAGCAAGTTCTTATGATATGAGTTTAGCTGTGTTTTGTGCTATGGCTGAATGGTCTGATAATGAAATTGCACACTTATTAATCGCTCATAGAAGGAAAAATAATGAGGACTTAAAATTAAGACAAGATTACTATAAAAGAACAATAGCAAAAGCCAGAAAAATGGCTAGCAAAAATCAAGCAGAAAAAAATATAGATAAAATAATAGATACTGCTGATAAAGTTGATCAAGAAGGAAATGATATTGAACAAGCAGAAGTAAAGAAAGCGACATTAAATGTAATTTCTAATTTGTTTGGTGTTCAGATAAATAAATTTATAAAATTTACATCAGATCCACCTCAATACAGAATTGAAACTGAAAAAGGAAATATTATGATGGGTGGAGCCAGCAGTATTTTAAGACAATCTACTTTTAGAGCTAATATTTTGGCTGCCACTAATATTGTAATACCTAAATTCAAAGGTAAAAAATGGGATAATATAATTCAAGCTTTAATGAAAGGGTGCACAGAAGAAAGTCTGGGAGAAGAAGCAACCAATCAAGGAACTGCTAGAGTTTGGATAAATAATTATTTAAGTGATAAAACTATTTTAGAAGAAAAAGAAGAAGCAGTTAAACACGAGCTTCCTTTTAAAGATAATGAAAAAATATATATATTTGGAAGCGATTTTAGGGAATGGTTAAAAATCAATCAAGAAAAAATTAATTCAAAAGAAATGGGAGCAATATTAAGATCTTATAATTGTGAACCAGTAAAGATTAATGTTGAGCTTAATGAAAGTAGAACAACTAGAGGAGTTTGGAAGCTTCCACAGCAATTAATACAATCATATAAATAATACCTATAATACGCGAGAGATTATTTTTTAGATTTTTTTTAAAAAACGAAAATGAGTATTTAAGTATTCATTTTAAAACAAATACTGCTATAATAACAATTATAGATACTTTTTTTGAATAATTAAGTAATTACTCATAAATATTTAACTACTTATACCAAATATGTAAAAATTTTACATATTTAACACCAGTTTTTGAAATATGCTACATTTGCCTGCATTTTTTAAAGTATTTGTTAGTTTCTATATTCCTCTATATATATAGTGTATTTAAAAGGAGGTCAAAGTGAAAATGAATAAAAAATTATTAAGGAAGTTTAAGAAATTATGTATTAAAAAAGGTCAACCTTTAGCACAAACAGAAGTAAACAGAAGTAATGAACTACCTATGGTAACAACTTTAATAAGAAGATTGGATTGTGATAAATATAGTGAAATAGTAATAAAAGCAGGTTTTAAATATTATATAGAAGATGAAGGTTATCCCAAAATGAAACCCGGTCAGTTTTGTGATGATTGTCTTTTATGTCCTGCGACCTGTGGTAGAGATCTAAAGGAATGTAAAAGAAAAGCATTAAAAGAAAAAATATATTTTACAGATAATTATATAAAAAAGGAAGTTAATTATGGGTAAAGAATACAGGGTTTTTGGACCTCCCGGAACAGGAAAAACTACTTTTTTAACAAAACAAGTTAAAAATGCTGTAAAAAAACACGGTAGTGAATCAGTTATTGTTGCTTCATTTACTAATGCTTCGGCAAAGGAGATAGGTAGCAGAGAATTGCCTTTAGATGATAGACAGGTTGGGACTTTACATTCGCATTGTTATAGAGCATTAGATTATCCAGAAGTTGCTGAAGGTAATATAAAAGATTTTAATAAGTTTGCTCCACAATATAAATTATCAACTAAAGAAAAAAAAGATATTGATAATCCAAACTTGGTAGATAATACAGAATCAAAAGCAGATCAGTTATTTCTTAAATATCAAAATCTGAGAGCAAGAATGATAGAAAAAAAATTATGGCCAACTTCAATTTCAAATTTTGCAGAAAAATGGGAGAAATGGAAAAAAGTTAGAGGTTTTGTTGATTTTACTGATATGATATCAATATCTTTAGAAGAAATTGATGGTCCAACTGGTTGTCCTTATATTGCATTTTTTGATGAAGCTCAAGATTTTACACCTTTAGAGTTAGCACTTGTTAGAAAATGGTCTGAAGTTATGGAATGGATAGTTATTTGTGGTGATGATGATCAAAATTTATATGAATTTAAAGGTGCGAAACCAGAAGCTTTTTTGGATCCACCTATACCAGATGATCAAGTTATAATACTTAATCAAAGTTATAGAGTACCTAAAAAAATACAGAAATTAGCAAATAATTGGATTAAACAACTTGCAGTAAGAAAAGAAAAAGAATATAAGCCCAGAGATTTTGAAGGTGAACTCAGAGATCTTAAAAAAGGTAATTGGAAAAATCCAGATCCTATATTTCAAGATTCAGAAAAATATTTACAACAAGGAAAAACAGTTATGTTTTTAACAACTTGTTCATATATGCTTGATAATATAAAAGCAGGTTTAAGAGAGCGTGGAATACCTTTTCATAATCCCTATAGAAAAAAAAGAGGGGATTGGAATCCTTTATCATCTACAAGAGGAACTTCTTCAGTTGAGCGTTTATTGGCATATTATAGAATTTCAAATAAAGTATATGAAGATCAAGCAAGAATGTGGACTTTAGATGATCTAGATAAATTCATTACACTTATAAGATCAAAAAATGTTTTACACAGGGGAGCCAAAACACAACTTTCTAATTTAATATTAAACTTTGATGATGATGAAAATATAGACATAACCAAACCCTTAAGTATAAATAGATTGTTAGATTTTTTTAAAGAAGAAGCTTTAATGAAATTGCTTGATCTTGACATAGATTTCGTTGAACAAAATATATTAGGAAGTAGAAAAAAAGCTTTAGATTTTCCTTTTAAAATTATTAAAAATTATGGTCCGGAAAAATTAAAAGAGAAACCTAAAATAATTATAGGTACAATACATTCTATTAAAGGGGGTGAAGCTGATGTAGTATATCTTTTCCCAGATTTATCATCAAAAGGGATTAAACAATGGTTAAAAACAAAAGGTAAAGATGCTATTATTAGACAATTCTATGTTGGAATGACTAGAGCAAGGGAAAGTTTGATTTTGTGTAATCCAGCTACTAATTATAGAGTACCTTTAAATTCAAAAATGTTCAAATAAAAGGAAGTGTAAAAATGGATAAAAAGAAAATCTATGATCTGGTATTAATTTGTTCTTTGGTTATTATTGTATTGGTGCTGTCTTTTTATATTTCAAATAATGAAAAACAAGAAATGAATGTAGAATATAATATTGATGTTCTTATAAAACAAAAAGAAGTTAATTATTTATATGGTGTGGCTACAGCATATTGTCCTCAATTAGGTGGTATTAATTCTGATCAGAATCCTGAAATTACATCTATAGGTGCTAAAGCAAAAGAAGGTGTAATTGCTGTTAATCCCAAAGTAATTCCTTATAATTCTGAAATAATGATTATTTCAAATAATACAGTTATACGAGGTAAGGCTTTAGATACTGGTGGAGCTATGCGAAAAAATTATAAGCAAGTAGATATATTAATGGAAAATCCAAAAGAAGCAATAAATTGGGGCAGAAAAAATGTTCATATAATATGGTGGTAAAAGGAAGGAGCAAAATGATGAGTGAAGGATATTATCCTATATATAAGAGAGGCTATTTCGCCACGAGAGGCTCAAATTAACCTTATAAGGCTTTATACAGGTATATTATAATATAAATACATTAAGATATAATGAAGTCGGCAAATAGACGCTAATATGGAGCCGAGATGGCAAAAGGAAAAACCAAAACAAACACAAATGTTTTAAGGAGGGATAAAGATGAGTGAAATTAATATAAAAGTAAAAGAAGAAACCATAGAATTTATAGATAAAAATTATCAAACTATGGCTAAGTTTAGAGTTTCAATTCATAATATGCCAATTAGTAATTATGAATATAATCAAATTAAAAATTTATTGGAAACTGCACCAGAGTTATTGGAAG
>Ga0102926_1002524_pt1 | contig 10617 bp, 8 predicted proteins | sample SalPonR1_A_D2_MG_FD_78173 | JGI IMG/M metagenome (GOLD analysis project Ga0102926, IMG submission 78173) | Salt pond soil microbial communities from South San Francisco under conditions of wetland restoration - Salt Pond MetaG R1_A_D2_MG | ecosystem: Environmental > Aquatic > Marine > Intertidal...
GTCAAGGCGACAGTTCGAATGCTGCCCGGCAAACAAGCCCTTTCTGCGCAGCCAAGTGCCTTTCTGACCATGGGGCAAACCTTCGGCTTCGGCCAGCAGGCGTTTCTTCTCGGCAGGACTGAACCGGTGTCACGGATCACCCTATAGGCGCCATCCATGTTCGGGTTAATGGCGCCACGAGGAGATTGAATGGAGTCATTAGCCGGCGTGATAGGGCCTCTAAGACAAGGCTGGCTAATTGTATAAAGTACGTGCAACACTAGAACGTGATTTAATTACGTTGTTGAACTATCTATTTTTTGAATCGAGGTATCCAAGACTCTTCAAGCTCTTCTTCTGCTTGCAACGCTTCTATGTCAAGATGTTCTGAGGGTGTGAGCACTGTAAGTGTTCTCCCGTAGCTGCCTAATCCAACAACTTCTTCGGTCAATTCGATATCCCACTTTCCTCCAAACCAATCGGAGAGCTGTGAGGTGGATTCAACTCGGCGCCCAGTTTTGATGTTGGATTTATCCTGATTAAATATTCTTGTTGCAACATCGGATGATATTAAGCTTCCATTGCGTGGCCGTTCAAGACCAGGGAACTCCTGCAACTGCTCGGAAATGAAACAATAATCTATTCTCGGTCCAATGCTGAGCACAATAGCGATCGGCGTATCTGCAAATTTGGTGAATTGAATCGCGGTGGCTGTCAGAGATGTCTTACATTTTTCGCGCATTGACTCAATAGCTGATAGCCCGTCAAGCCTGAGTTGATTTACTTTAGGTCGAAAAAGCTGTTTGGGCATCAGCAATCCAGCCGCAAAGTGATCAGCTTCTTTTTCAAACGGGTCCTGAGAAACAAAGCCTGCACGCGACTGATGCATTCCTTCCTGAAGGATCTGCTCGAAATGGCCCGGGGAAAAGAAGTGTCCGAGTTCATGCGCTATACTGAATCGCTGAAATCCATCCACTTCGACGTGAGTTGAATAGGCTATCGCGAATTCATTGCCATTTCGAACCAACATGCCAGATACGCCCCTCTGCGTCGTAGGCATGGACTGTACAAGTATGTTGTGATCTTCTGCGATTTTTACAGGGTCCACGGGCAATTCAGTGATACCCCATTCCGCGAGTAGCTGCTCAGCGTGGCGTGATCGTGCCGAAAATCGATTGTTCAGAGGCATGGCTAATCCCCCTTCTCGTCTTCACGCTTTTTTTGTCTACGCTTTGCCAGCGCATCTACAAGATCTCGAGCCATATCCTGGTCCTCTCGTGAAAGAAGGTGCCAGTTCCTATACAACGGGTCAGCTCGGTCAACAACAGTGCTCGGTTCTTCCACGCGACCCAGAAGGTAGTCCGTTGTTATCCCGAGCGCATTGGCTAAGCGCCGGAGATTATCGAAAGACGGCTTCCGTGACCCGCTTTCGAAATGCGAAACTGTTCCGACTGGCAGCTTCGCCGATTTGGCTAACTCCTCTTGACTAAGGTCAAGTCGTTTTCTCGCCTGTCGTAGACGTTTGGCAAAAATATCATTCTGAGGCGTTGACATCAATCGTACGGTCCCGTATAGTAGTTAATAACGTAATCGTATGGGCCGACAAGGCCCTTTTCTTGGGCTCCAGACTATACGAAAACGTACAAATAGGCAATACGGTAATTTAACTTTAGAAAGGAATAATATTATGGCTAGACGTAAGGTAACCCGAAGCCGAAAGGATCGGGACGGAGACATCACCGCGCTCTGCAATTCAGGCGAGTTCTGGTCACCTCGCCTAAAACGCGACGCGATTAACGATATCGAAAGCGGGACTCACAGCTATTACGTCGATGTTCCCGGTACTGGTGCAGTTGATATCCGGGTCGTAAAGGGCTCGAACGGCAAATATCTTCGGACCGACCCTGACAAAACGTCCCGGAACAATCTCGACGACCTCCCGGACTGCTAAAGAGGCAAAACTCATGAGTAAACAGTACAAACCAGGCGAGAAGGCACCGCGATCAGGCCAATATGCAATTGTTGGCCCTCGCGGGGGCCATTCTGGGACTGAAAGGACAGTCGTCAGGGGTGAGCCACTGCCCCCGCCTCCGCGAAAGGGACAGAAGTACGAACTCGCTGACCCTACAAAGCACAAGACGACTCGACGGTCGAAGTAGGTGGCGGAAGCATACTCGGCTCGGCAAAATGCCGGGCCGTGGATGCTTTGACGCTCAATCAGCGTTTTGCGCGTAGCTTGAGCCTCCACTCCCATCAGTCGAAATAGCGGATTCTTCGTGCCCGACTTGCTCTCACGCCTTGCACGAACAGTAATTGCTGATTGCTGTCTATAGTCAGGATTTCGCCCGTGTGTAGAACGACACCGTGGTCATCAGCTGCCTCGCCCCTTCAAAAATACCCGAGTGGAAGGCCGCGCCCAACAACCTCAACGGCAGCTCTGAAGAGTGTCCTCGTGAGTGCATACGCACCGTGGCCGTCACGAGTTTGTCTGACAGCAGCTTCGTTGTTTCTCGATCCTGCACGCTAGAAAGCGCTCCATAAAGCGGCGGAAAGAGCTGGAGCGGGGCCGAGACCGGCAGCGCAAATAGTTGCGCTGACAAGGCGCGGCATTTTATACTGAGGCCGGCGAGGGGCTTTTGGGTTTCGGTAAACCGACACTTCCTGGTTGGTTCGCGCAGAAGGCTCCTTAATTACTTCTTATAGCCGAGGGGCGAGGGGAAAAAATGACACAGGCCGATCAGAGTATCCGCCATGCGTGGCTGGAACTAACAAATACATGTAATCTGGAATGCCTTCACTGTTACTCAATGTCAGGGCCGCGAGTTAAGGATCAACGGCCTCACACCGCGAAATTCATTGCTGCCCAGCTTGAAGAGTTATATGAAGTCGGTTGCCGATCGATCCAATTCATTGGAGGGGAGCCGTTAGCATCGAAACTCTTCGCCAATGCCGCCAACTCGGCCAGAAATATCGGTTTCGAAAGCATAAGTGTCTATAGCAACCTAGTCGCCTTATCAATAAAAAACTTTGACGCTATCAAAAAGAATGGCATTAATGTATACACGTCGTTTTATTCTCATGATCCGTCAGTGCATGACCAAATCGTAAACGGAAAAGGGGCTTTTATTCGAACGTCGAAGAATATTAAAATGCTTATTGATAATAACGTCTATGTGGGGGTCGGCATCATACATATTCCAAACCTGAACGATGATCTTGAGCAAACAAAAAAATACTTGGTTTCACTAGGTGCAACTGATATCTCTGTGGACATGGCAAGAAGTTTTGGACGGTTCGAAGATGTGTCCGAGGATCCATCTAAGCCTGGTGTTGGAAACTCCGGTAGATGCGCCGATGGGACTGTTTGTATTTCCTCCGAAGGAAAGGTATTCCCGTGCATTATGACGAGATCAATTGAGATCGCGGACCTTTACGAAACATCGCTAAATAGTGCTCGATTTTCGGAAAGGCTTGGCGAAGCCCGAAAGGAGCTCATAAAAGCCTGGAACTCCGATCAATCTTCGCAACGCGATAAAGGGTCTACCGCCGCCTGTAGACCCTCAGACAATTGCGCTCCGGGGGCATGCGGTCCGCAAGTTGACGGCCCAGGTGGCTGCTTTCCTAAAACGAAGTGCGCCCCTGACATTTTTGGAGACTGTCAACCTAAAAAAAGGCTCGATCTGAATAATGCCTAAGACCAAGCTCACCAGCAAGCCTCCTTTCCTGAAGGAAATAAAATATAAGAACACATCATCCATTAACTGGAGCCAATATCCTTTTTCGGTACCTATCCTTAACAATCCTGAATTTAAGCTCAAGTTTACAAAGCCGATTACGGTCATCGTGGGAGATAATGGATCTGGGAAATCAACTATACTTGAAGCGATTGCCGCAAACTGTGGTTTCAGTCTATCTGGAGGTAGCCGTAATCATGCAGCCTTCAGCCAGGAGCATGAGATGCTTTCAAAACATCTTGTGTTCTCTTGGTTGCCAAAGGTCACCAGAGGATTTTTTCTAAGGGCTGAAACATATTTCTCTTTTATTAAAGAAATCGACGACCTCGCCAGAGAGACAGGATCTGACATTTATGAGGCTTACGGGGGCAAGTCTCTGCGAGAGCGCTCGCACGGTGAGTCGTTCATTGCGCTCTTTGAAAATAGGTTCGGAGACTCGGGTATTTTTCTTCTTGATGAGCCAGAAGCAGCTTTGTCGCCATCTAGACAGCTGGAATTCCTGAAAATGCTTCGCAGATATGAAGAGGGTGGACAGTCTCAGTTCATAATCGTAACCCATTCAGTGTTGGTAATGGCGATGCCAAATGTGGATTTGATGAGAATCAGAGATGGAAAGCTGGAGCGATGTGAGTTTCATGAAACTGAGCACTTCAAGATTCTAAGAGATTTCGCAATGTATCCAGACGGTTTTATAGAGGGCGTCCTGCACTCTACTGAAGACTATTAAGCAATTTTAATCTTACTCTGATCATATAAATTGTATGACGGCAAGCCGCGTCGGCATTAGTGAAGTTCAATAGCGCCTCTGCCACGTAGAGCATATTTCCATGAGCCCGAAAGGCTGAGAAAAGGCAGATTTCCGTGAGGATGGATCGAAGCCAACCGACACGCCCTGCACATCACGCTGAATGACTTCGAGATGATGAAGCTGCGCACGAATGTGCCCTATGAACTGAAAACCATCCTGCGGGACAAAATCCAGCGGCGGGACAGGGCGCCGTCCCGGGTGACCGACCGTCCAATCCGCGAAAGCGATATAGCCGAGGACCGGATATCAGATATCCTTTGGGCGAGAAACCGCTATCTGAGCCGCCGCAAGGAGCTTGAGAAAAAACGCGAGCGAGGCTTAGAGCGGGAGGCTCACTTCAGATACTCAATCTTTTGGTTTGGAAGATCATCGATAATTTCAATGCCTGCTGCCGAGACGTCCAGGAAAGATACGCCTCCGCAATTCTCACAGGCGAACCGAACAAGCAGCACCACCGGACTCTTATCGGAATAAGGTACCTCTAAGCATTCTTCAACACGGTACAAGGAGTCTGTGAAGTACACAGGACCTCGGCGGCATATATGACACTTTACGCGTCCGCCTTTTGACTTGATGTGTCTGCGAAGTTCGTCCGCCTCAATACGCATTCCCTCACCCCAATGAACAAGCCAAACCGCAGCATACCCTTCCTTCCACCGGATTTCCAGCCGAAGTGAGTTAGGCTGCTCTGTCCTTCAAGAACACCCGAGTGGCAAGCGGCGGTGAGCAATCTATACGGCAGCACCGAGGGCTGACCTGGGAACGTGCAAGCAAATCAGCTTTTCAGAGGCAGCACCAGATCATAGCTTGTGTTTGACCCGCTACCGGGGAGTTGGCTAAAAATTCCCTGATCCACCAAATCTCTCAGATCTCGGGTTGCCGTGGCTTTTGAGCAGTCCGTTATGGCTGCATACTTTCTGGCACTCATGCCGCCGGCGAACCCCTCCGGCCCCTCCTGCATCATTCGTTTCACCACGCGTGTCTGACGCTTATTCAGATCATTTTCATGGTTTTCCCAGAAGCGTGCTTTCGCCAGCACAAAAAGAATCATTTCCCGTGCTTCAAGCTGTGCCTGAAGCACAACCTCTACAAACCATTCAACCCAGCGGGTGATGTCCAGGCCGCCGTAACTGGCCAGATTGAGCTCCCGGTAATACTCTTTTCGGTTTTTTTGAATTACTGAGGACAGACTCAATAACACTGGGCTGCCCAATTCCTGCGACAAAGCAACTTCTGATAGCGCCCGGCCTATGCGGCCGTTACCATCTGCGAACGGGTGAATTATTTCGAAGTATAGATGCGCCACGGCTGACCGAACCGGGGCAGCGAGCCTGACCTGGTCTCCGCTCGGCGCAGTTTCATTAAACCAGTCAATAAATCCCGCCATTTCATCCTCGATCCTGGACGGCGGCGGCGCATTGAAATGTGTCTCTTCCTGGCCGATCGGTCCCGAAACTATTTGCATGTCATCGTCTCGCCACTTGCCGACCGGGACACGCTTGCGTATTTCCGGGGCTGTCATTACCAGATCATGCCACTCGAATAAACGCTGCTCTGTTAATGACTCACTGAATGTCTGCCGAGCTGAAATCATCAACGCCGAAATGCCATTCGCTCTCGGATCTCTGACAGGTTCAGGAACGCTTACAAAACCAAGCTGGTTACGAATGGAAGAGCGGATATCGTCCCGGTCATACTGCTCCCCTTCAATCTGCGAGGTTCGGATAGCCTCCGTTACCATGAGATCAATGAGCGCTTCGGTTTTTTTGGCCTCAGCTACACCGGCCAAACGGCCGGCCAAAGAATTAGCCTCAGCTGCGTACCTGTATAAAGTGTCCTGAATGCGGTCTGTTTTGTAAGTAAAGTTTGGCCAATCGGCCTTTTTCCATATAACTTCCATGCGATCCTGAATCTCCCTTCGATTCAAACATATCGCAGAATCGGCTCATGAAAAAGAAAAAAATGAGCCGATTAGATATATCAAGCGGCTCAGCTTTAACACCAGACATGAGCCGATTACGCCTGGCAATCGGCTCAGGCTGACGCAGTTACTTCGATGCCCGCCGCTTCAGCCACAGCTCCCACCAGTCGAAGTAGCGGATTTTCCGCGCCTGAATGGCTCTGACGCCCTGCACGAACAGCAATTGTTGCTTACTGTCCATGGTCAGGATTTCACCTGTGGTCATCAGCTGCCTCGCGCCTTCAAAAGCACCCGAATGGAAGGCGGCGGTCAGCAGTCTGAACGGAAGCACCGAGGAGTGGCCTCGCGAGTGCATCCGCACCGTGGCCGTCCCAAGCATGTCTGACAGCAGCTTCGCTGTTTCCGGATCCTGCACGTTAAACGCCTGGCGCACGGCGCAGTTGGCAATCATCGAGCGGGCCTTGGGGTAGGTTTTCTGCAGCTGGTCGAGGTCCTGTACGAACAGCCAGAGTTTGGCGCCGTAGCCGGCCAGATAACCGATTCCATCCTCGATGGGCCGCATGTAGCCTAAAGCAGGGAGCTCATCCAGCAGGAACAGCACGGGGTACTTCGGTCGTGCGTGGTTCCGGGTCATGGCCGCGGTCGCTAGGCCCGTCACAAGCCGCAGGAAGGGGCGGTAGGCATCCAGATACTCCGGCGGCACAATGATGAACACCGACGCCGTCTCATCCTTCAGCTGCTCGAACGAGAATGAGGAGCTGGCTGTGGCCATGCGCAGCTCAGGGCTCTCGAACAGTTCCGTCGCGCCCTGGGCCGTTGATATGACGGCGGATCGCTCCTTAGGCTCCTTCTGACTGAATCCCCGCGCAATTCTGGCCACATTCTCCTGGCGGCTCATGGCCATCTCCGACACCAGAAGCTCAAGCTCCTCCGCGTCCTGCATGAGCAGGTCTCTCAGGGCGCCCAGGTTCTGATACTCCGGCGTCAGATGGTGGCGGATGTAGAGCAGCAGGCCGGTAATCAGGGTCCGGGCCTCCCGCTCCCAGTGGTTGGCGTGGGCATGCTCCGGCACCACGAGCATTTCCGCCACCAGCCTCGCGTCGTCCACCTCGTAGACCGTCCGCATCCGGATGAAGTCCAGCGGATTGAATGTGGCCGAGTGTTCCGAGGCACCGCCAAGGGGCGCCAGTTCGTACACAGGCCCTAGCGAGCGCCGCCAGGAGGCCGAAATGGCGCTGTTTTCCCCCTTGATGTCCGTCACAACCACCGACCCCGGGTGATCGAGCAGGTTGGGGATGACGCAGCCAACACCTTTACCGCTCCGGGTCGGGGCGAAGGTCAGCAGATGCCCGTCGCCGCTGTAGCGGAGCATCCGGCCGGATTTTCTGCCCAGAATCTGGCCTCTCCGGCGGAGCAGACGGCCCCGCCGGGCGTCGTCCAGATCCGCGAATCGGGCGGAGCCATGGCTGTCCGGCCGGTGCCATATCAGACCCGCCGCATGTCTGGTAAGATTCCCTGCAAGGGCCAGCAGGGCAGCCATTACAGCCCCAAACCAGGCAGGCGGGGCGAACAGTAGGAAACCGATCAGTGCGCCGACTGCCGGCAGAAATTTCCAGGTGAATATGGCGACCCCGTACAGGGCCAGTGTGGTGAAGCGGAAGATACCCATGGCATAAGCCTCCAAATTGGTTCATTTAGAGGTTTCTGGAGGTGGACATTAACCGAAAAACTGTACGGTAACCGGCAGAACAACGCGGTATCGGCAAGTATGGGCACTATGGACGGCTTCTAGGATTGCGATTTAGGTAAGTAGGAATTTTCTTGGTTAAACCGAGATTTTCCCGTATTTTTAAGCATAACGCTGAGGCCAGCACGTGATTGCCCGACAGACAATCACTTGGCGTGAGCAATATAAGTATATTTAAGGGTAACTCATGAGTAGCTTTTCGCTCCAAAGACTGTTGGAAAAATATCGGCTAGCTTCAAAAAGCGAGCGAGAAAAAGGAGACTACTTTGAGCGCTTGGTTCGTATTTTCCTCGAGAACGATGATATACAAAAACAATATTTCTCGAAGGTAGTACCATTTTCAGGTTGGGCACGAGAGAACGGCTGGAGCGCAACAGACACAGGTATTGATTTAGTAGGAACACTGGCTGATGGAACAGGATATGCCGCTATTCAGTGTAAGTTCTATGATCCCAATCATGCCATTCAGAAGCCAGATATAGACAGTTTCATTTCCGCCGCGTCAAATGATGCTTTTGTCCGACTTATAATCGCCGATACCACTCAAAAAGAGTTCGGTCGGAATACTACTGAAACACTTAACAAGCTATCAAAAGACTGGAACCGAATTGGGATTGCTGAGTTGGAAGCAAGCCGAATCAACTGGTCGCAGTTCATCCGAACCGGAACAATCAGCTTGGCTCCCAAAAAGGAGCTCCGGGACCATCAGCGGGATGCATTGAAAGCGGTGGTAACCGGGCTTGAAGCCAATAATCGTGGCAAGCTCATAATGGCCTGTGGAACTGGCAAAACTTTCACAGCTCTCCGGATTTCTGAGGCCCTGGGTGGACCAGGCAAGCTTGTTTTATTCATGGTGCCATCGCTTGCACTAATGTCTCAGACAGTACGCGAATGGAAAAATGACTGTCAGCAAGACTTCAACGCCTTTTCCGCATGCTCAGACAAAAAAATCGGACGAAGTGAGGATTCAGATACCCTCGACCTGAACATTCACGATTTATCATTTCCGGCAACAACGGACTCACAAAAGCTTGCCAAACAGATAGCTGCTGCTGATCGTGAAAAAATGACAGTAGTCTTCTCTACTTATCATTCGATAGACGTTCTTGCATCCGCACAGAAAAACTATGATTTACCGGCCTTCGATCTCGTCATTTGTGATGAGGCCCATCGTACAACGGGCGTCACCCTGAAGGATGAGGATGACAGCAACTTCGTTCGAATTCACAGCAACGATCACATTGCAACACATAAACGTCTTTACATGACTGCCACTCCCCGCATTTTTGGCGAGAGAGCTAAACGCAAGGCAGATGACCACGACGCACGGCTGGCGTCGATGGACGACGAAAAAAAATTCGGGAAAGACCTATTTCACCGCGGCTTTGGCTGGGCTGTCGAGCAAGAGCTTCTCACCGACTACAAGGTCGTTGTGCTGGCTGTAGACGAAGGTCTTATTTCTAACACTATCCAGAGCCGTCTAAGCGAGGGTTCAGAGTTAACCCTTGATGACGCCACGAAAATCATAGGTTGCTATAAGGCCCTGACAAAGAGCGATATAAAAACCGATCTTGAATTTGATCCCAATCCAATGAGGCGAGCACTTGCATTCTGTCAGACTATTGCGAAATCCCAGATCATCGAGGATGAATTTAAGAAGGTCGTAAGTGAATACACTGAAAGCGGTCTGATCGAAAACCCGCGGAACATCAATACGGAGGTCCGACATATTGATGGAAGCTACAACGCCAGTGCTCGTGAGGAAATGCTCAATTGGTTGAAAGCCGATGCAGGTGAGGAAACCTGCCGCATTCTGACCAACGCCAAGGTGCTCTCTGAAGGGGTTGATGTCCCGGCGCTTGACGCCATTATGTTCATGCATCCGCGCAAGAGCCAAATAGACGTCGTCCAAGCAGTCGGGCGTGTGATGCGTCGCGCGGAGGGAAAGAAGCTAGGTTATGTGATCCTCCCTGTTGCTATTCCTCCCAATACCAAACCTGAAGACGCATTGAACGACAACGAGCGCTACAAGGTGGTCTGGCAGATCCTAAACGCCCTTCGCGCCCATGATGAACGACTTGACGCCCGCATAAATCAGGCCGAGTTAGGAGAGGATATTAGCGACAAGGTCGAACTTGTTCGAATTTCCTCAGAAACTGAACTGAAGGAGCTTACCGCTGTTGTCGACGACTTCGCCACAACTAAGGCGAAGGCTCAGAAACCTGCTGCTGGCATCGGCAACGATACCCCCGAAAGCCGCCAACCTGGTCACGCTAGCCAGAGCGAATTCGTCTTTGATGAGTTCACCCGCGCTATTATGGCTAAGATCGTAGCAAAATGTGGGACCCGCGAATACTGGGACACCTGGGCTAAGGATATTGGGAAGATCGCCCAGACACATATCACGCGCATCACAACCATCGTTAAC
>Ga0102926_1002525_pt1 | contig 10615 bp, 8 predicted proteins | sample SalPonR1_A_D2_MG_FD_78173 | JGI IMG/M metagenome (GOLD analysis project Ga0102926, IMG submission 78173) | Salt pond soil microbial communities from South San Francisco under conditions of wetland restoration - Salt Pond MetaG R1_A_D2_MG | ecosystem: Environmental > Aquatic > Marine > Intertidal...
CAGACGCCCGATGTCCAGGTCGTACGCGGTCAGGCTGCCACCGTCGCCCCGGCCGTGCACCAGCCGCTCGGCGACGGTGGGGATCAGCTTTCGGTGGCGCCCCAGCAGCCGGCCGTCGGGACCGATGAAGAGCAGCGCGTTGTACAGCGTCGTGCCGGTGCTCGCGTCGTCCCGCTCGTTGATTCCCATCACCACGGTCACGCCCGCCTCGCGTGCCGCCTCGCGTAGGCGCTCGACGGCCGCCCCGGGCACGGTGACGGCCTGACGCAGCAGGAGCTCGTACAGCTCGCGCAGGTCCTTCGTGCGGAACGGAGGCACGAACCACGCCCAGAACGGGTACGTGGGCAGGAATCCTTCGGGAAAGACGGCCAGCTGGGCGCCGTTGCGTCCGGCCTCCGCGACGAGGTCGCAGGCCTTCTCGACGGTGGCCTCGAGGTCCAGGAACACGGGCGTGGCCTGCACCGCGGCGACGCGGACGGTGGACGGGGACGACTGGATCATGAAGGCGCTCCGATCAGCTCAGCGAGACTCTCGATCTCCCGGCCCGACCGGCTCGCGTCGTCACGCGGCGACGGCGAAAGGCGGAACGTCTTGGGTTCGGGACCTGCAGTATGGGGGTTCGAGGGCACCGACGCAAGGCCGTGACGCGTGTTCCGCGCGATCGGCCGGCGACGTCCCGCTTCCGGCGTGCGTCGGGCTGTCGCACAACCCGACCGAGTTCGGCACTCTGCTCGGCAGGGCGACTGCACACGCCATTCCCACGCGGACGGCGAACGGGTTCGACCGCGACCGCTTGCCCGCCAGGACCGAACGACGGTGCACACCGTGTGACGGCTCGTCCTCGAGGGCCGAGCCGATGCTCACCGCCGCGAAACGAGCCTGCACCCGCGTACCGCGAGACGCTGTCGAAACGGCTGGCCCCACCGCCCGCGTCCGCTCAGAACCCCATCATCCGTCCAGGCCCGCCACCCATCGGCCCCGTCACGCCGAACCACTCCGCGAGCCAGGCATGCATTTGGCGCATCTCGGAAGTCTGCGTCGCGATGATCGTGCGGGCCAGCTCCGCCACCGCTTCGTGCTCGGCGTGCCCTCGAGCCAGCAGGAAACGGGATTCACGGACGGCCACCATGTGGTGGACGATCATGTCCTCCAGGAACGCCCGCTCGGCCTGTGCGGCCGGCGCACCGGTCAGATCGCGCATCATCGGCTGGTACGCCACGTCGCGGTCGGCGCCAGGGTGCCAGGCGTCGAGCCACGCTTCCATCTGCTCGATCTCGGCCGACTGCGTCTCGACGATGCCGCGTAGGAACTCGATCAACTCGCGGCGCTCGGTCACGTTCATGAGCTGCCGCGCGCTGTCGATCGCTTCCTGATGGTGGGGGATCATGTGCGCCAGGTAGCTGGCCTCGGACGTGGTCTGGATCCTCATCATGCCGGGGCCCATGCCGCCCGGCCCGTCCGAGCGGGGACCCGAGCCACGGCCCATGCCTTGCGCGACCGCGGGCCCGGCTAGCAGGACGGTGCCGATCAGGATCGTCGTCGTCAGGGAGACGCACCATGATTTGCGGACGTGCGCGCCTACGTTCATCGACCACCTCCGTGCGTCGAATCGTGTGCGGCGGCCCGCGACCGGTGCCGGCATAGCCTTCGGTGCTGGCGACGCCCGGCCGGTCGTCGGTGCTCATGCTAGACCCGCCTGCACAGGCGCACGGCCATCGAAGCGACGGACGGACTCGATTCGTCCGGCCACCCTTTCGCGAGTCCGTGCCGTGCCCGCGACGCCCCGCCGATGGACCGCTGGCTCGGCCTAGTACCGAACCACCACGAGTCCGTTCGCTCCGTCCCCGCCCCGATGCTGGTTCGCGTCGGTGCCGTGCGCGCCTCCCCCGCCACCGCCGGTGTTCGGGACGGCGTCAGCGCCGTCTCCGGGCGTCGTCGCGTCCGCTTCGGGCCCGCCCGAGCCGCCGCCGCCCAGGCCGCCGGCTCCCGACAGGCGGGTTTCCGGAGAGGACGCCCCGCCGCCTCCACCCCCACCGACGGCGGACGGAGCGCCCGCCGCGACCGCCTGCCCCCAACCGATCGCGTCGAGCCTCACGCCGTCTCCGCCGTCGCCAGCCTCGTAGCGGCCAGCCTCGCCGACCCACGCGCCGTCGTCGCCGGGCTCGGCCTTGCCGCCTCCGCCACCACCCGCCGCGTCGTCGACCTGATCTCCGCCGAAGTGTCCCTGACCGTCGGCGCCCAATCCACCAGGTCCTGCCTCGGCGTCCCGGCCGCCGCCACCGCCGCTGCCGCCCCGTGCTCCGGGGTTCGGACTGCTGGCGTGACCCCCGCCTCCTCCGCCTCCGATCGCGCGGTAGTCTCCGAACGACGAATCGCCTCCGTTGGAGCCCCCCGCTCCCCGGGCGCCACCCACCCCGCCCCGACCGACGGTCACCACCAGATCGCCATCGACCGGAACGTCGGCGTACACGACGACGCCACCCGCACCGCCGCCCCCGCCACCGAACCCTGCGCCCCCACCGCCGCCTCCGGCGACGACGAGCACGTCGACCGTCGACGGCGACCCCGCCGACCGGAAGTCCCAGGTGCCGGACGACGTGAACACTTCGTACGTCGCCGCTTCCGCATCGTCGTCCCCAGGCAGAACAGGCTGGAGGATCACCTTGCGGACATCGGCCGGGGCCTCCGGTCCACGCGCGCCCGACGGTCCAGCGCATGCGACCAGCAGCGCCGACGTCACGGTCCACGCCACTCCCCACGCCACGGTGCGTACGATCCGACTCGACTTCGTTCGACCTGCAGCTGTACGGTTCACGGCTCCGACGGTAGCACCCGCGGTCGAGCGGGCGCGGACGTGGCGTCGGTCGCTGGGTCCCTCCGCAGGGGGTACGCCACCGAGCGGAGGACTGACCGGCCACCGGTCGCGTATCGTGGGACTCCGCTCGGAAGGAGACTTCGATGACGACGATGGACCGACGCGAGCGCGACGTCCTGGCCCACGCCCTGGCGACCCTCGAGTACCGGACGGACGTGGCCCTGGCGGGTGCGCCCGGAGCGTTCATGACGTTCCGTGCCGCTCCCGACGTGCGCACGCCCGAAGAGATCCTGACCCACATGGCGCAGCTGATGTCGATGGCGCAGAGCAGGATGCACGAAGGCGCCTCAGCGAGCCGGGGTGACGTACCGGAGACCGATGCGGCTCCTCCCCTCGTGCAGTTCCGCGAGCGGCTTCGCTCGCTGGCCATCGCGATCGAGGAGGACGACGGCCTGGAGCGCGCCGCGGCGTACAAGCTCCTGCAAGGACCGATCCTGGACGCGATCACGCACGCGGGGCAGCTGACCCTGATGCGGCGCCTTTCGGGCTCCCCGATCACGACCTCCGGGTACTTCCGCGCCCAGATCGACAAGTCGTGGTGAGGGGCGCCGCCGCTCGATAGCGCGCGACCCCTCGCCACGCCTATCATTCACGCCCGTTTCACGCCTCGTTCGCTAGCGTGCGCTGCCCACGAAGACCGCGATCGGCGCGGGCTCGCCAGGCTGGCGCGCCCTCGTTCGGATAGCGGCACAGTGGGCACGAAGGACCCGGCCGGCGCTGTCGGCCGGGCTCGGTACCCCCACCTCGTTCGAACGATAGGAGCGTGACCATGAGAGGCACGATCGACATAGGGATCCGTGGCGTGGCGATCTCGCTGTTGCTGATCGCCGCGACCGCCTGCAGCACACCGGGCGACGGCGACGGCGAAGGAGGCGGCGGGGTCGACGGAGATGCTTCGCCGTCGGCGACCATCGCCACCCCTGCGGACGGCTCGGCGTTCGCTTCCGGCGCGACGATCTCGTTCACCGGAAGCGCGGATGACGCAGAAGACGGCGACCTCACGGCCAGCCTCGCCTGGACCTCCGATCTGGACGGCGCGATCGGAACGGGCGGCGACGTCACGGCTACGCTCAGCGACGGCGCGCACGTCGTCACGGCCTCGGTCGACGACTCCGCCGGCCAGACGGCCAGCACCAACGTCGCCATCACCGTCGGCGAAGACGAAGGTGGCGGAGGAGGAGGCGGCGGCGGGACGACTGGCGCGAGCGAGATCGGCTTCCTCGTCGTCGACGAGGTCGACCGCGAGTCCGGCTCCGTGCTCGTGAGCGGCTCTGGCGGCTTCTGGAGCTTCGACGCCGAGATTCCCGAGGCCTTCTTCGATGCCCCGTGGGCCGAGATCGTCGGCACCTGCGACGTGTACACGCTGTTCGAGGAGCCGACCGACGACTTCCAGGGCTTGCCGGTCCCCGACGATCTGAACATCACGTTCATGGGGGCGGGCGATCCGCTCGAGGTGACGGCCGGCGGCGCGCCGTACCTGTCGTTGGACCGCTTCGAAGAATCGTTCGAGGGCCAGACGTTCATCACCTACTCCACGGACGGCGAGATTCCGGGTCCGTTGGAGGCTGACCTCGCCGCCACGATTCCCGGCGACGAGTTCCCCGCTGTCGCGAGCGCGGCCTTCCCGAGCGTCGCACCGTTCGAGCTGACCGCTCCGGCCGACCCGGGCGCCGCGGGCGCCGTCGACGTCGACACCACGTTCGAATGGTCCGGAGCGAGCGGGGACGCCAACACGATCGTGACGATCGACCTCTTCGCGCCCGACACCCTCACGTCGGTGACCTGTTATGCCGCGGACACCGGCTCGTTCACGCTTCCCGACGCCACGAAGACGGAGCTCGGCGCCGACTTCGCGGCCAGCGTCGACGGAGCGGGCCGCGAAAGCGTCCGCGTCGAGTCCGTCGGCGACGCACGACTGGTGCTCGCCGTCGCACGCGCACAGGAGTTCACCGTGCCGATCGTCGTCCTCTCCGAGTAGGGCGGCCACCGCTGAGCGGCATCGCGCCGTAGGCCAATGGGGGCGTCAGCCGAAACGTAGCCGGCGTCTCGCCACATCCGATCCAGGAGCGGCCTCGTCTGACTGGGCGAGGCCGCTGACGTCGATGCCGGGCATGCCGGGACGCCCGGTCGTTCGTTGATGGTGACGAAGTTGGGCGCCACGAAGTCGTTCGCGGTGTTCCCTCCCGCATCTTGTGCCGTGAGACGGACGGTCACGTCGTAGGTCCCCTTGCTGCTGAAGTCGATCGTGTCGGACGCCCATTGCGGATCGGTGCGGCTCAGCGCAAGCGTGTGGCTCCCCCGCGTGCCGAACGCCACCCCGACCTCGCACCCCAACCTCGCACCCCGACACCGGGAACACGCTCTCCTCCGGACGCGGCTTCGTGACCAGCGCATCGAAGAACTCCGTCGCGTTGCGGTCAAGCTCGTCGCCCGGGCTGGACCGGGTCACGTCAACCGTCGGGGCCGCGAATTGGGTCCACCTGCTCGGATCCGAACCTGGAGTCACCTGCGCACGACAGCGGAGCCGAGGCCACGCCCCCGATGCCGATCACGCCGGCGTTCTCTCACGGCGTGTGTCAGGTCTTCTCGAACCGCAGGAAGAAGCCCAAGAACGGATGCTTCCCTTCGACATCGACGTTATTGCCGCTGTTCACGGCCGACGCGAAGAGAAGCATCCCCGACGTACACACGGCCGCTGTCGCCGCTTCGAACGGCGACACGGTGAACGGGAGGAGGTACGGCACCAGCGTCGGGTAGCTCATGTTCGGGATCCGCGCGTCGAGGTTGCGCGCAGCGAGCAGGGCCGAGATGTTGGCGAAGCAGACGTACGCTCCGAAGAACGGCATCGGATCGGCGACGGAGCCTGCCGATCCCCGACATCGGGCCGACGATCCTGGAGAGCGGCGCCAACCTCGACGTGACCTCCGGCGGAACGCCTGACCTGGAGCTCGACCGGTTCGAGACGACGTTGGAGGGGGACACGATCGTCGGGTACGGTACGACCAACGCGCTGGTGGGCCCGCTCGCGGCTCAGCTGGGGGGACCGACGACCGTGATGGTGACGATGGCGACCCCTGTGAAGCCGTCCCCATCGGTCGCGACCAAGCGGACGTCGTAGGCGGTGTTCCCGGTGATCAACGGCAGCGAGAGCGTCTCCGACGCGCCCGTCGCGACGTCTTCGTTCCACGACTCCGTGCCGCTGGTGCGCCACGACCACGACAGGGCGCTCCCGCCGAGCGTTCCGTCCTCGGCGTCGTCGCCGGTCCCCGTCACGGGGACGTCCAGACCGCTCGCCCCGTCGAAGTAGTCCTCCCAGAAGAGCGACGCGCCGTCGGCGGGCGAGGTGATCGTCGCCGTCGGCGGCGTCCCGGCGTCCTCGACGGTCACCGTCACGGCGTCCGAGGCCGACCCGTACGCGACATGAATGGTGTGCTGGCCGGCACCGAGCTTCGTCGAGCTCTGCAGCCCCGTGCCGATGATCGTGCCTTCGTCGGGATCGTCCAGACGCCAGATCACCGGGTAGAGCGGCGCGTCCGTCTCCGGATGGTCGTCGTCGATGACGGCGGAGAGCGGCACGGTGGCCCCCTCGGCGAACACGGCACCGTCGAGCGGCTCGTCGATCGACACGGAGATGCCGCACAGGTCCGGCGGATCGGTCGTGCCGAGGTCGTTCACGATGACGCGCACCGTGTCGGTCGCCAGCTCGCCCTGACTGGGCAGGACGGCCGAAACGGTCACGTCGTGAACGCCGTCGCAGAAGCGGTGGGTGGAGGACTCTCCCAGACCGTTCGATCCGAACGTGAACGGAACGCCGTTCCGGTCGTACGTCCAGGTGAGGAGCAGGTCGGTGTCGTCCAGCGCCGGATCGATCACGGCGTCGGCCTCGAACGTTACGGTTTCACCCTCGTCCACGGTGACCTGGGCCTCGGGGTCGGTGATGTCCGCGAACGGCAGGTCGGTCTCGGGGTAGAGCCTGCGCACACCGGCCAGGTCGCCGTCGGTCAGCCGCGACGCCGGGGCGATCGTGTCGCCCAGGGTTCGGATGGTCATCATCCGGTTCCCGTTCGCATCGATCTGCCCGAACGCGGTGCGCCCGTAGTGCATGATCGAGGTGTAGCCGTACTCGCCCAGCGGCAATCCGGGTCCGAACAGCAGGAAGTTGCCGGAGCGGTCCGGATTCGTCTGGATGTTGCCCCAGAGGATCTCGACGAACGTATCGCGGTCGGTGCGCTGCTGCTCGTGCTTCAGCCCGACCGTATGTCCGAGCTCGTGCACGACGGTGGCGATGCGCGTGCAGCCGCTCTCGTCCAGGCGGATTTCCTGCCTGTCGCCCTTGCGGCCGACCTCGGACCAGCAACGGTTGGTCGCCGTCACGATCTCGACGTAGTCGTTCTCGCCACTGCGCTCCACGAACTGCACGTTCGTGGTCTCGTTCCAATGCTCGATGGCGGGCTCGATCACGTCGTCGACGTAGCTCTGCGAGAAGTCGTCGGCGATCTCGTACGGAATCTCGTACACGTACGGTGGCGATGCGGTCGACGCGGGCCAGTAGCTCGTCGCGATGCCGTGCGACTGGGGCGTCAGCCCGCCAGCAGCGGTGAGCTCCTCGTACGTTCCCAGCGCGATGTCGCCCTCGATCAGCACCACGCCCTCGACCAGCTCGGCGGTGAGTTGCGTGGGCTGCTCCTCGCCGGGGAACGTGTACGACAGCTCGACGGGCTCGCCCGCGGGTCCGGCCAGGTACTCGTCCTGGACGACGTCCGACACAGGCGGGTCCGGCGTCTGGACGCAGCCGGCCAGGACGACCGCGATCGCCACGAGAGCCGATCGGTGGAGCGTGCGTGGAGACCGTCCGCGTAGTGGGTTCATGGTGACACCAATGCACAGTGGGCGTGAAAACGGCGTCAACGCCGTCGTCGCACGGGCGCAGACGGATCAGGATCATGGCGACGAGCGGGCCCGCCGGAACGGGACCGCCGCGCCACGTCGACGCCGACGAGCGTCCGACGACTAGTTGATGATGATGAAGACCAGCTGCACGAAGTCCACCCCGGTGTTCCCTCCAGGATCCTGCGCGGTGAGGGTGATCGTCACGTCGTAGCGGTCCTCGCCGCTGAAGTCGATCGAGTCGGACGGCGTCCACGGCACGTCGTTGCCGGTGCCCACCTGCTGCGCCGGTCCACCGTTCACGCTGATGGTCCAGACCAGCGTCACCGGTGTCGCGCCCTCCGGGTCGCTCACGGTGCCGGTCAAGGTGATCTCCTCGTTCGTCCCGACGCTCTGGAAGTTCTCGGGACTGGTGACGAGGACCGACGGCGGCAGGTCGGGCGGCGGCTCGACGACGGTGATGCTCGTCGTATCGATGCCGGACGCGCCTTGCGGATCGCTGCCCGTCAGCGTGAGCGTCCGCTGTCCGGGCGTCCCGAACACCACCTGCACCTCGCATCCCGAAAGCGGGAACGTGCCGTCCGCGGGATCGCTGCTCGTCCACACCAACGCATTGCAGGCGAGCTCCGCTCCTGGCTCGTTGAGGTCGAACGAGGTCGCCCTCAGCGTGGTCGCCACGCCCTGGAAGATCTCGCTCCCGCTGGTGGGATTCGTGATCTCGACGCGCGGCGGATCGTTGACGACGGTAATGGGAATCTCGACGCTCGTGCTCGCACCGTCGACGTCCACGGCGGTCACAGTGATCACGCGAGGTCCGACAGTCGTGAAGCTGGCGGACGTAGCGCGACCCGTGCCCAGCTGCCCGTCCACACTCGAGGTCCAGGTCACCTCGCAGCACTTCGCGCCGTCCTCGAGATCGCTGACGAGCGCGTCGAAGAACACCGTCGCGTTCAGGTCCACCTCGTCACCGGCGCCAGGACGCTGCACCTCGACCGTGGGAGGCACGTTGCCGAGCACGGCGAGAACGGCACCGAGCGCGTCGACCACCCGTCCGACTTGGGCATCGGGACTCGACTTGGCGTTCGCGAGCAGGGCGTTCTCGACCTCGCTGGCGCTCTGGCCGGGGTCGGCGGCCCACACCAGGGCAGCGACGCCCGCTGCGAACGGCGCGGAGAAGCTCGTGCCGTGCTTGACGCGAACGACGTTCTCCGGAGCGTCGGGATCGGGACCGAGCCAGAGCGAGAAAGGCGCGTACAGATCGACCTGCTTGGACCCGAAGTTGGAGCCCGAGGCGCGTGACAAGGTGTTCGAGAACAGACCCCCGACGCAGATCACGCCGGCGTTCTCGCAGGGCGTATGCCACGTGCCCTCGAACCCGAGCCCGGCTCCGAACAGAGGGGCTTTCGCTTCGGCATCGATGTCGTCGCCGACGTTGTCGTCGCCGCCGTTGCCTGCCGACGCGAACAGGAGCATGCCGGACGCGCGGGCGGCGGCCGTAGCCGCTTCGAACGGAAGCACGCTGAAGGAGACGTAGTACGGCACGGGCGTCGAGTAGCTCATGTTCGCGATCCGGGCACCGAAGAGGCGTGCATCGAACAGCGCCGCGATGCTCGTGAAGAAGTCGTACGAGGTGAAGATCAGCAGCGGATCGGCGACCGGTCCGGCGGGACCGGCGCTGCCGAAGCGGTTGTCCGGTCGTGCGAACGCGGCACTCATCACGTTGGTTCCGTGCCACGGGCACGGCGAGCCGCAGTCCAGGAGGTTCGCGACGCCGGTGGGCGACACGCCGGGGACGTTCGAAATCGCGAGAACGCCGGCGGGCGTATCTTGATCCGGTGCGAAGCCCATGTCGAGGATCGCGACCGTCACGCTTTCGGGAAGCAGGCGTCCGGCCGCGTCCAGCGCCCGCCATGCCTCGGCCACGCCGATGTCCTGCGGACTGCCCACGTCGTGCGTGGGCCAGGCGAACGGATTGGGCGTGTAGGCGGTGATGCCGAGGTTCGGTCCGCTGGGCGCCTCGGTCAAGGTGCGGTCAGCGACGGTCTGGCTGCCGAGACCGGCCCCTTCACCGATCCAGTTGATCCCGACGTCGAGACCAGCGGCGGCCTCCCGGGCGCTGGCGGCCAGCACGCCCAACCCTCCCGCGCTGGACACCTTCCCGGTGCCGGTGCTGTCGGGATCGAGCGCGGCGAGGTCGGCAGGGAGCTCGGTCACGTCCGCCAAGGTCGGATCGATGCGCACGAGGTACTGGCGAGGCAGCCCTCCAACGCCGGCGCCGGCCGGATCGAGCTCGACCAGGACGCTGCCGTTCCAGCGCGCGAGGAGCGCATCCAACGATGCCCGGTCGTTCGTGGCGAACCACAGCTCGTCGGCGACGAACGAGGCGCGCGCTCCGTCGTCATCCTCGAGCACGGCGATGGGGCGGGGACTGCCTCCCAGCGGCGGAAGCGCCGCCACGGTCGGGGTGATCGAGGTGTCGACGGACAGTGCCACCGGGTCCAGCGGCGGTGTCGTCGTGCCCCCGCCCGAACAGGCGGCGAGCACCAGTCCGAGCAGGAGTACCGTCGACAGGGACGGAGCGACGAGATGGGCGAAGCGCATGGTGGATCCTCCTGCTGGCAAGCGTCGTGCCGGGGGCTCGGCGTCAGCCCCCGGCAGCGCCCGGCGGCGAGCCTCAGCTCGAGGGTTCGATGTTCTGGTTCACGCGGAACAGGTTGTGCGGATCGTAGCTCGCCTTGATCCGCGCGAGGCGCGGGTAGTTGTCGCGGTACGTCGCGCGCACGCGCTCCTGCCCCTCGTCCATCATGAAGTTCACGTACGCGCCTCCCGAGGAGTACGGGTGCAGCGCGTCCC
>Ga0102926_1002527_pt1 | contig 10608 bp, 9 predicted proteins | sample SalPonR1_A_D2_MG_FD_78173 | JGI IMG/M metagenome (GOLD analysis project Ga0102926, IMG submission 78173) | Salt pond soil microbial communities from South San Francisco under conditions of wetland restoration - Salt Pond MetaG R1_A_D2_MG | ecosystem: Environmental > Aquatic > Marine > Intertidal...
CAGCCGCCCCTGCCGCTTGCCTTGGCGGTCGCCCAACGCGTTGATGCGCGCAACGGCCACCTGGCACCAGCCCCCCGGCGCACAGCCCAGATCGACCACCCGCACGCCGGGCACGAGAAAACGGTACTTGTCGTCAAGCTCCATGATCTTGTAGGCCGCGCGGCCGCGATAGCCCTCGGCCTGCGCGCGCTTGACGTAAGGATCGTTCAATTGCCGCTGCAGCCACCGCGTCGACGACGCCCGCCGCCCCCGCGCGGTCCTGACCTTCACCGTCAGGTCGCGCTGCCCGCGCCCCGACGTGTTCTTGCCGTCCGGCCCCTTCGCCATCAGTCCTCTCCGTCCTCGAGCACGCCATCGGCAGCCATCTGCGCATAGAGCATCCCCTCGCGCAGCCCCCGGTCGGCCACCGACAGCCGGTCCGTCGGCCAGCAGCGCAGCAGCGCCTGCAGGATCGCCGCGCCTGACATGATGAGCGTCTGCCTGTCCTGCCCGATGCGCGGGTCGCGCCGCCGGCCCGCGGGGCCGAGCGCGAGATAGGAGCGGATCACCCGGTCGATCTCGTCGCTCGTCATCGTGAGCCCGTCCACCTTGTTGCGGTCATAACGGCGCAGGCCCAGATGGCTCGCCGCCACGGTGGTGATGGTGCCCGAGGTGCCCACGATCTGGAATCCGTCGCGGCTCTGCTCGTCCTTGTAGGGGGCGAATTCGGCAAGGTTCTCCTCGAAATACCAGCTCATCAGGGCGAACCGCGCCGAATCGTCCTCGACATCGCGGAACTGCTCGCGCAGCGTGGCCACCCCCAGCGGCACGCTGATCCAGTCCACCACCCGCGCGGCGGGGGCCGTCCCCTTGGACTGAAACCCCATGTGCATCCGCATGATCGCGCGCTTGCGCTCGGGCTCGGGCACGTCGCGCAGGTCGATCCAGACAAGCTCGGTCGAGCCGCCGCCGATATCGACCACCAATAGCTGCTCGGTGCGCGAACTGACCAGCGGCGCACAGGAGATCACCGCCAGCCGCGCCTCCTCTTCGGTCGGGATCACGTCGAGCGTCAGACCGGTCTCGCGCTCGACCCGCGCCATGAACTCGGCCCCGTTGACCGCCCGGCGACACGCCTCTGTCGCCACCAGCCGCATCCGCGTGACCCTGTGGCGGCGCAGCTTCTGACGGCACACGCGCAGCGCCTGGATGGTGCGGTATATGGCGGCGCGCGACAGCCGCCCGGACCGCTCGAGCCCGGCGCCGAGCTGCACCGACTTGGAGAAACTGTCGACCACGCGAAACGTCCGCCCCTCGGGGCGGGCGATCAGCATGCGACAGCTGTTCGTTCCAAGATCGAGCGCCGCATAGAGCGGCGTCCGATCCGGCAGGCTCGGCGCGGGGCTCTCGACCGGGTTCGGGATAGCGCCCGCACCAATCGGACGCTTGGGCGCCATGACAACACGCCCTCCATTTCAAGTTGTCCCGAGAGTAGGCGCATACGGCCCCCCGTGCAAGACCCAGCGCAAGACCCAGCGCAAGACCGGACGCCGCCCCCCCTGCGCGGCGTTCAGCGGAAAATGCCCTCGCCCTGCTCGTCGATCACCTGTTTCGCCTTGCGCAGCGCCGCCGCCGCGGTCTCGTCGCGGTCGCGCAGCACGTCGGCGCGCAGCAGGGTGTGCGACTGCGTCGCGCCCTCCACCTCCTTCTCGATGCGCGCGGCGAGCCGCCAGCCGCCCTCGTCCTCCTGCGGCGCGGGCGTGATGCGATAGCCCTTGTACTCCTCGGGCGGGAACCCCGGTTCTGCGCGCTTCGCGGCACCGCCGCCGCCGAACAGTCGTGACAGGATGGACATGGGGGGCCTCCTTTGTGATCCGGTGACGGGCCGAAAGGTAAATCGGATACCCCTCGCGGTCCATCCCGTGTCACCCGTGAGGTGCGCATTCATTGCGCGCCAGGATCCCGCCCCGGTCCAACACCCCCATGCAAGGATGAATGCGGCCAGTCCGACGGCGCGGCCACCAACCCGTGTCTGACAGGGTTCATCCAGCAATAACGCACATGGTTTGACCAGTCCTGCGCGGTGCGGATGTGATGCTCCCAGAACCTGCGTTGCCAAAGGCCGTGTTCCCGCCGCGCCACGTGGCTCTTGCGCCGTGGCATCCGTGGCATCGCGCGTGAAAACCGCGCCTTGATCACGCTCCAACGCGTGGAATAATCGGCGTCATCCGGCGGCAGGCGCCAGATACAATGCATATGGTCGGGCAGCACGACCCACGCATCGATCCCGAAGGGCCGCTCGCACCGCGTCTGCCGAACGGCCTCGCGCAGCACTGCGATCTCGCGCACCAGAAGGTCCGAGCCGCGATCGGACAAATTGACGGTGAAAAAGATGCAGGCCCCGGGCACTCGGGGGCGGATATAGCGCGACATGAGACGAACGATGCGCGCACGACGTTTAACATGGCGTTACGTAGGGTGCGCATTCATCGCGCACCCTCGCGGGCGCATTCATTGCGCACCCTCGCGCGCAGTCATTGCGCACCGCACCCCGCACCCGGCATCGCGACGGGGGTTCGCAGGGCGGAGGGATTTGGTGGCGCGGAGGGATTTGGTGCGCAACGAGTGCGCACCCTACACTTGCTATCCTATGGCCTCAGCTTTCAATGCCGTAGGCTGGGTGAAGCACACCCAAATCACCATACAATGATTCACATAGGGGCAGCATCCACCCTACTGATCCAGGAAACTCCGCAACTTCCTTGACCTTGACGGATGCTTCAGCTTGCGCAGCGCCTTGGCCTCGATCTGCCGGATGCGCTCGCGCGTCACCGAGAATTGCTGCCCCACCTCCTCGAGCGTGTGGTCGGTGTTCATCCCGATGCCGAAGCGCATCCGCAGCACACGCTCCTCGCGCGGGGTGAGGCTGGACAGCACCCGCGTCGTCGTCTCGCGCAGGTTGTCCTGGATGGCCGAATCGAGCGGCAGGATGACGTTCTTGTCCTCGATGAAATCGCCAAGCTGGCTGTCTTCCTCGTCGCCGATGGGCGTCTCGAGGGAAATCGGCTCCTTGGCGATCTTCATCACCTTGCGGACCTTCTCCAGCGGCATCTGCAGCTTTTCCGCAAGCTCTTCCGGCGTCGGCTCGCGACCGATCTCGTGGAGCATCTGGCGCCCGGTACGCACCAGCTTGTTGATCGTCTCTATCATGTGGACGGGAATGCGGATGGTGCGCGCCTGGTCCGCGATCGAGCGGGTGATCGCCTGCCGGATCCACCACGTCGCGTAGGTCGAGAACTTGTAGCCGCGGCGATACTCGAACTTGTCCACCGCCTTCATCAGGCCGATGTTGCCTTCCTGGATAAGGTCGAGGAACTGCAGCCCCCGGTTGGTGTATTTCTTGGCGATCGAGATCACGAGCCGCAGGTTGGCCTCCACCATCTCCTTCTTGGCGGCACGGGCCTCTTTCTCGCCCTTCTGGACCTGTCCGACGATGCGGCGGAACTCGCTGATGTCGAGGCCGACATACTGACCCACCTGCGCCATGTCGGCGCGCTGCTCGGCCACCTTGTCGGCGAACCGCTCGATGAACATCTGCCAGCCGCGCCCGGGCTTGGCCGCCATGTCCTCGAGCCAGGCGGGATCAAGCTCGCGCCCGCGGTATTCGTCGATGAACTCGCGGCGGTTGATGCGCGCCTGGTCGGCCAGTTTGACCATCGCGCCGTCGATCTGCATGATCCGGCGGTTGATGCCGTAAAGCTGGTCGATCAGCGCCTCGATACGGTTGTTGTGCAGGTGCAGCGAGGTGACAAGCTCGACGATCTCGGCGCGCAGCTTCTGGTATTTCGCCTCCTGCGCCTCGGAAAAGGAGCTGTCCTCGTTGAGGGTGGCCGAGATGCGGCTGTCCTGCATCTCGCTCAGTTGCGCGAAATCCTCGGCGATGCGATCGAGCGTCTCGAGCACGCGGGGCTTGAGCGCGGCCTCCATCGCGGCAAGGCTCATGTTGGCCTGCTCGTCTTCTTCCTCGTCCTCCTCGCTGCGCTGGATCGGGTTGCCGTCGGCGTCGAGCTCCTCGCCCTTGTCGTCGCGCGCGGTCTTGTCGTCGCGGGCCTCCTGCCCCGGCGGGGTGGGCACGTTGGCGGCGACGACCGGCTCGTCTCCCTCCTCGCCCGGCTGGTTGCCGAACGTGGTCTCGAGGTCGATCACGTCGCGCAGAAGGATGTCCTCGCCCAGAAGCTCGTCGCGCCAGATGGTGATCGCCTGAAAGGTCAGCGGGCTTTCGCACAGCCCGGCGATCATCGTGTTGCGGCCCGCCTCGATGCGCTTGGCGATGGCGATCTCGCCCTCGCGGCTGAGCAACTCGACCGAGCCCATCTCGCGCAGGTACATGCGGACGGGATCGTCGGTGCGGTCGAGCTTTTCCTCCTTGCCCGATCCGAGGGTGACCTCGCCCTTCCTGCCGATCTCGGCGACGGCGGTGGTCTTGCTGTCCTCCTCGTCGGCCTCTTCCGCCTCGATGATGTTGATGCCCATCTCCGACAGCATCGACATCACGTCCTCGATCTGCTCGGACGACACCTGATCGGGCGGCAGCACCTGGTTGAGCTGGTCGTAGGTGATGAAGCCCTTTTCGCGGGCCTCCGAGATCATCCGTTTCACCGCGGCCTGGCTCATGTCGAGCGAAACCTCCGGCTCCTGCTCCTCGGGCTTTTGCTCGTCGGTGTCCTTGGCGGCCATGCGCATCTCCTCGGCGATTGCGGGCATCTGATTCGTCATCGCGAATCAATAGCGCGATCATCTGATTCGCACACCCGGTTCCTGTTTATTTTCTGCCGCTTCCGCGCCGAATTGCGATTCGGTCACGGTTCGGCCCCTAACGCCCTGTCTTGGGGCGGTCCAATTGCCCGAGCAGCCGGGCAAAGGCCTCCCGCTCCTCGCGATCGAGTCGCAGCCCGTTCTCGCCAAGGTCATAGAGCGTGCGGTCCTCCTGTTCGCTGCGCTGCGCGCGGTTGCGCGCCTCCGCCGCCTCGCGGAGCCGCCATGTCAGTGTCTCGTCGGCGAGCCCGTCTATGTCCTCGACCGCCTCGCGCAGTTCCGCCTCGACACCAGCGCGCGCCGTCAGCTTGGCGAACTCCTCGCGCAGGGTGAGCGTCGCGCGTTCGGCGTCACCCGGATGGCGCACCGGCGGGGCCAGCGCGACATGGGGCAGGGCCAGCAGGTTTTCAAGGGTTTGCGGCCCCGTTTCCGCCGCGATCTGCGCGCGCAGCGTCTCGGCGCCCGCCGCGGCATGGCGCAGGATCGCCCTGCGCAGCCCGGCATGATCGGGATCGCGGCAGGGCATGCGTTCGATCTCGGCCTCGAACGCCTCGGCCACCTCCGGGCAGCAGACCAGCGTCGCGAGGATCACCGCCTCGCGCATCCGCACGGCCTGCGCCGCGTCGCCCGTCGCCAGCACCGAGTTGCGCGTCTCGGCGCGGGCCGTCTCCGGCGGGGCCCACCTGCCCTTGCCCCCGCGCCCGCGCGGCGCCTGCGGCGCCTGCCTGCGCGGGTTGAAGAGCTGCCAGCGCAGCTCCTTCAGCTCACGCTCGTAATAGCCGCGCAGCGACGGGTCGCGGATGAGCGCCGCCTTCTCGCGGCAGGTCCGCTCCAGCGCCGCCTTGCGCTCGGGCGTGTCGAAATCGCGCCCCTCGGTCTCGCGCTGCCACAAGAGCCGCACCAGCGGCAGCGCCGCGTCGATGCGCGCCTGCACCGCGCCGGGGCCCTCGGCGCGCAACAGGTCGTCGGGGTCCTGCCCCTCGGGCATCAGCGCAAAGCGCAGCGTGCGCCCCGCCTCCAGCAGCGGCAGCGCCAGGTCGATCACGCGGTAGGCCGCGCCGAGGCCCGCGCGGTCGCCGTCCAGCATGATGACGGGCTCGTCCGCCATCCGCCACAAGAGCTGCAACTGATCGCCCGTCACCGCCGTGCCCAAAGGGGCCACCGCCGCACCGAACCCTGCGCCCACCAGCGCGATCACGTCCATGTAGCCCTCGGCCACGATCAGGGGCGCGCCCTTGCCGGCGGCCTCGCGCGCCGGCCCGTGATTGTAGAGCGTGCGCGACTTGTCGAAGATTTCGGTCTCGGGCGAATTGAGATACTTGGCGTTGTCGTTCGGGTCCATCGCCCGCCCGCCAAAGGCGATGCAGCGCCCGCGCGCGTCGCGAATGGGAAACATGATGCGGTTGCGGAACACGTCATAGGGCCGCCCGCCGCCCCGGTCGCTCTCGCGCGCCAGGCCACCGGCCAGGAGCATCTCGGCGGCCACCCCAATGCCCGTCAGGTGATCCCGCAACCCCTGCCAGCCGGCGGGGGCAAAGCCGATCCCGAACCGCTCCTGAGCCTCTGCGGTCAGGCCGCGTTGCGCGAGGTAATCGCGCGCCGCCGCGCCCGCGCCGCTGCGCAACTGCATCCCGAAATACCGCGCCGCCTGCTCCATCACCTCGATGAGTTGCCCGCGCCGGTCGGCCTTTTGCTGCGCCTGCGGGTCGCGTTCGGGCATCTGCATGCCCGCCTCGGCAGCGAGGATGCGCACCGCCTCGATGAAATCCACGTTCTCGGTCTCGCGAACGAAGCTGATCGCGTCGCCCTTGGCGTGGCAGCCGAAGCAGTAGTAGAAGCCCTTGCGGTCATCGACGTGAAACGAGGCGGTCTTTTCCTGGTGGAACGGGCACGGGGCCCACATGTCGCCCTTGGCCTGGTTGGACTTGCGCGTGTCCCACATGACCTTGCGGCCCACCACCTGGGTCAGCGACAGGCGTGTGCGCAATTCGTCGAGAAATCCCGGGGGCAGGCTCATGCCGTCTTATATCGGGTGCCGGGGGGCGTCTGTCCAGAGGGTCACTGCGCCTCGCACTGCGTCACCCACGCCCCGGCCACGTCCTTGTCGAGGTCCTTTTCGGGCAGGTCGTACACCCAGTCCACCAACGGGGGCACCGCAGGCGCATAGCCCTCCCGCCCGGGGCCGAGGCCGTCGGTGATCCCGGCCTTCGCGGCCTTGGCCCCCTGCCCGGCCTTGCGCGCCTCGACGGCGGCGGCGACGATCTCGCCGGTCGGTGCACAGATCGGATTCTGCGCCGCCACTGGCAGCGCCAAGAGAGTGAACGCGGCCAGAAGACCCGGGAACATGATGCGCATCGCTCCGTTCTCCCTGTTGAGACGATGCGCAGGCTAGGCGATTCCCCCGCCACGTGCCAGCCGGTTGGACCAGACCGGCACGCGGCCCGGCGGATGCCCGGCCCGGGCAGACAGGCGTTGGCGCGGCGGCCCGTGACGTCTTGCGTCCGCCGCACCGGCCGCGACGCCGGCCGCGCGCCGCTCGCGTCGCCTCACACCGCCCGCACGCGCGGGGCGCGCCACTTCGCCGCCGGCTCCACGATCAGCTCGGTCAGCGCCCAGACCAGCGCATCCACCCGGTCGGGGCTGCCGCGCCCCTCGTAGCCTCGCGCGGTCATCTCGCACATCTGGTCCTCCAGCTCTGCCAGCCCCCGCATGTGGCGCACCCGCCCCTGCTCATAGAGCGCGGCCACCGGCTCGGCGCGCGCCGCCTTGCCGCGATACGCGTGGACCTTGCGGAACGGCACCAGCGGATCGACCTGCCGGATGACCTGCTCCACCAGGTCACCGCCCTGGTTGACCTCGGCCACCAGACGCCCGGCGTCCCAGCGCTCCATCGCACGGATCGCCGCCCTGGCCCAGGCCGCCGGGCCCGCCGCGCCCACGCTCTCGTCGGCCAGCACCCAGGCGCGCCAATCCTGCACCGGCCCGCGCGTGACCGCGCCGACCACCACGATCCCGCATTCGTCCGAACCGGCGTGCCCGCTCACCGGCGGGTCCACCGCCACCACGATCCGGTCCAGATCGGGGGCGGCCTCGACCCTCGCGTCCTCCAGCATCGCCGGCGTCCAGAGCGCACCCTCGGCCGCGTCCACCAGCACGCCGTCCAGCTCCTGCCGCCCCAGCCGCGTGCCGGCATAGCGCGCGCGCACCTCTTCCAGAAAGCCCTGCGCAAGGTTGGCGCTGTTGGCCTCGGTCGGCGCGGTCGTCATCACCGTGCTGTCACTGGCAAGGATATCCTTGAGCACACCGACGTTGCGCGGCGTCGTCGTCACGCAGACCTGCGGTGCCTCGCCCAGGCGAAGCGCGAATTGCAGCATGTCCCAGGTGTCGCGGGCCTTCTTCCACTTGGCCAGTTCATCCACCCAGGCCCCGTCGAATTGCGGCCCCCGCAACCCCTCGGGCTCGTGCGCCGAGAACACCTGCGCCACCGCCCCGTTGGGCCAGACCAGCCGCCTGCGCATGGCCTGCCACTCGGGCCGCCGGTCGGGGGGGCTGCAGGCCATGATCCCGCTCTCGCCGAAAACCATCACCTCGCGCACCTGATCGACCGTCTCGCCCACCAGCGCCAGCCGCTTGCACGCGCCCTTGTCGAGCGGGCGCGCGCCCTCGACCCGGTCGCGCACCCATTCGGCCCCCGCGCGCGTCTTGCCCGCGCCGCGCCCGCCGAGGATCACCCAGGTCCGCCAGTCGCCCCCGGGCGGCAATTGGTGCTCCATCGCCCAGAACTCGAACAGATAGGGCAGCGCCAGCAACTCACCCTCGCTGAGGGCATCGAGGAACTCGTCCTTCGCATCGCGCCCTTGCGAGACGATCCATTCGGCACCGGATCTCAACCCGTGCGGAGTCGAAGTCGATGGCGTAGCCGTGGACGATGCCACGCTCGTGTTGTCTGCGTTTTTCAAGCTGTGCCTCCATTTCGATGGCGATCCTGAGCCATTGACGGATTTCCGTCGTAGCCCGCGTCGCGTTCTTCAATTCGTCGAGTTCCCCGGCCCTTATCCGCCGATAGAGCGCCTCGAGTTCGCCGCGCATCTCCGCGAGCTGCTCTTCAAGCGCATTGATCGCGCCGGTCAGGCCCGAAGGCTCCTCCTGCGCGGAGATCAGAACCATGCGTATCGCTGCCTCATGCCGTTTTCCTTCTCGCGATGCCCCGCCCGCACCGACATGAAAAGGCGGCCGCCGGGCGTGCCCCGGGGGCCGTCCGCCCATTTCGTCCAGCGCGGTGCAACCTATGCGTGAACGTATTCGGCAGTCAAACGCGCGCCAGCGGCCAAGCGACCGCCGTGTTTGGATTTTCTCAAGGATTCGGGGTCTCTCCCGCGCGCCAGGCCGCCCAGTCCTCGGGGGTGTCGAGATCGGTCACGGCGCGCGCGCCCGGCAGCGCGATGCGGGCCACCTCCTGCGCCGCCAGGATCGCCCGCGCGCCCGCGTCACCGCGCAGCGCGGCCATGTCCGGCAGGTGCCGCGCCGGGAACACCACCGGGTGCCCTGCCCGGCCATCCTCTGCCGTCGCGCGCAGGATGCGCGCGCCGTCGAACGCCGCCAGCAGGGCGCGCATGTCCCCGAGGGTCAGGTCCGGCAGGTCCGGCAAAAGCACCATAAGCGCCGCTGCGCCACGCGCCCGGGCCCACTGCGCGCCATGCCGCAGCGACGCCGCCATCCCCTCGGCGGCCTCCGGCACCTCTTCGACGAACAGGCGCGGCCCGGCCAGCCCGGTCAACGCCTCCGCCCGCGCGTCCCCCCGGGGCGGCAGCGTCACCAGAACCTCGCCCCCGAGGTCCAGCGCCAGCGCCACCCGGTCGGCCAGCAGGGGCCGCCCGCGCACCTCTTCCATCAGCTTGTCGCGCCCCCGCATCCGCCGCGACGCCCCCGCCGCCGGAATCAGGGTGGCAACCGCACCGCTCACCGGATGACGTTGAGCCGCAGCCGCAGCCCCCGCCGCGCCTCCTGCGGCAGGTGCCGGTTCAGCCGCCGGTTCACCAGGCCGAAGATCGCGATCACCACCAGCGTCAGCAGGATGAAATACCCCGCAAGGATCGGGTAGGGCACGAAGGGGTTGAAGGTCTTGTCGGCAAAGTAATTCGCGTAATAGAGCGCGTCGCCCCGCTGCTGCCACGCGGGAAAGCCCGAGAAGAAGACCAGCGTCGTCGAATGAAACAGGAAGATCGCCTCGTTGGTATAGGCGGGCCACGCCAGCCGCAGCATGGTGGGCCAGATGATCTTGCGAAACCGCGTCCAGCCCGAGAAGCCATAGGCATCCGCCGCCTCCACGTCGCCCTTGGGGATCGAGCGCAGCGCGCCGTAGAAGATTTCGCCCGAATAGGCCGCGGTGTTGAGAAACAGCACGATCAGCGCCCCGAGCCAGGCCGAGGTGAAGGCGTCGAAGGCGGGCGAGACGGATTTCAGCGACAGGAACAGGAAATAGGCGAAAAAGAACTGTATGAAGAGCGGCGAGCCGCGAAAGACGAAGATGAACCATTCCGACAGTTTGCGGACCGCGCGGTTGCGCGATCCCTTGCCCACCGCCACCAGCGTCGCGAGAAAGAACCCCGCCAAAAGCGCCAGCGCCCCGAAATACACGTTCCAGATCATGCCCGAGCCGATCAGCGTGAAATGCTCGCACAGCGTATAGCCCTCGCGCGGCAACAGCCGCTCGCCATGGCCCAGAGAGCGGAGCGCGTAATCCTGCACCGTCTGCCAGCAGCTCATGCGCCCGCCCTCCGCTGCGCTTCGCCGCCGGTGGTGGCCTGCCCGTGG
>Ga0102926_1002532_pt1 | contig 10587 bp, 8 predicted proteins | sample SalPonR1_A_D2_MG_FD_78173 | JGI IMG/M metagenome (GOLD analysis project Ga0102926, IMG submission 78173) | Salt pond soil microbial communities from South San Francisco under conditions of wetland restoration - Salt Pond MetaG R1_A_D2_MG | ecosystem: Environmental > Aquatic > Marine > Intertidal...
CACCGTCAGGTTCGGTGCCTCGAACCCATGCTCAAGCGGCCAAACCGCCAGATGCAGCCCGTGCTTGCCGATGCGCGTGGCATTGGGCACCGTGGTCGGCCCGATCAGGCCTTCATCTTCCAACAGCCCTTCAAGACGTTCGCGTGCGCCCTCGGAATAGCTGGCGACCAAAACCGGGCCCTCGACCATCTTGGCGTCGATATGATCTTTCAAAGCCGCGAACAAGTTCAGGGTTTCACTTTGACGTTCGGGTGCGAAATTGCGCCCGATCCGGCCGCCTGCATCAACAACCCCCGGTCCGGTCGCCTGTGGCAACGGGGCCAATTGCAATATCCGCCGCCCCTGAAGCGCCCCCTGCCATGCGGCATCATCTAGATACAACATCTCGGGCGGCACGGGCTTGTAAATCGTCCCCTCGCGGCTTTTTTGTTGCAAGGCATGTTGGCGGGCCTCGTACTGATCCACGATGGTATCCCACCGTGACAGCCGCGCCGGCGTGACCTGATCATCCAGCGTGATCGTCGCGTCTGGCAGGTAATCAAACAAAGTCTCAAGCCGTTCGTGGAAAAACGGCAACCAATGCTCAACACCGGCATGTTTGCGCCCGGCGCTGACGGCTTCATAGAGCGGATCGTCCGTGCCCGCCGCACCAAAAGCGATACGGTAATTCTGGCGAAACCGGGTGATCGCGGCCTCGTCCAGAATAACCTCGCTGACCGGGGCCAGTTCGATCTGATCCAGCTTTTCGGTTGTGCGCTGCGTGGCCGGATCAAATCGGCGGATACCGTCCAGAACATCGCCGAACAGGTCCAGACGCACCGGGCCGCTTTCGCCCGGCGGGTAGATATCAATAATGCCGCCCCGCACCGCATAATCGCCCGGCTCCATCACCGTGGGAGCCTGCGAGAATCCCATCCGCACAAGAAACGCTTTCAGCGCGTCTTCGTCGATCTGGTAATTCACCCGGGCCGAAAACGCCGCCTCTTGCAAGGTGTCGCGGGCGGGGATGCGTTGCGTGGCCGCGTTCAGCGTGGTCAGCAGCACGAATTGCTTGGGCATCCCGTGCACCAGCCCCGCCAGTGTGGCCATGCGCGCCGCCGAAATGTCGGCGTTTGGCGACATCCTGTCAAACGGCAGGCAATCCCACCCCGGAAACCGGATCACCGGCATGTCTGGCGCGAAAAAGCGCAACGCGTCGGCCATCGCGGCCAGCCGCTTGTCATCGCGGGCCACATGGGCCACCGGGCCGGATTGGCGCGCCACCTCGTCAAGGATCAGACGTGCGTCAAATCCTTCGGGGGCGCCGCTTACTGTGATATGATCAGATCCGCTCATGCCCTGCCCGATACCCGGCCCGCGCACGGGGCGCAACCGCGCCGCGCGTCAGCCGCCCAGAACACCGACATTCATGTTTTGCAACATGCCCCACATCGCGGTCACGAAGATCGAGACAATGCCGATCACCTGCGTGATCATGCGGTGACGGTACAGCTGTTTGTAAAGCACTGCATTCTCAAGCCCGCGATGTCTGATCTTGCGGGCTGTCAGGACCGAGAATACCCCGACAAGGCTCATCGGGAAGCCCAGCAAGAACAACGCCTGCGATATTTCTTTGCCGTAGATAAACCCTGTGAGCCCCAAAAAGGTCAGCGCGAAACAGATAAATCCAGCCAGCAGCAGGCCCGACTCGTGGACGATATACAAAATCCGGTTCACGTTGATCCGAACCAAATCATGCAGATCGACGACGCTTTGGGCATCGGCGCCTTTCTTGCGGGCGCGCAAAATCATATCCCACGGGACGCCCAGCACCCAATGGCTGGTCGATGACCACAAAACCGCCAGCGCGATCCAGAACCAAAGGTTGCTGAAACTTCGCATGTCGATCAGCTCGAAAATCGTTTCGTACCAGTCCAATACAAATGGCCTTATCTTGGTTTCAGCCCGTCTTAGCGGTGCGGCGCGGCAATTCCTACCCTTGAGATGAACGAAGTTCCATGCCACTCAGACAAGAAAACCGACTTTGAAGGCCCAACATGAAAACCACTCAAGCCGCCTTTCCCGCCACCCGGCTGCGCCGCCCGCGCCGGTCCTCCGCCATTCGCGCTTTGGTGGCTGAAAATACCCTGACCCCAGCCGATCTGATCTGGCCATTATTCGTGCGCGACGGCGAAGGTCTTGAGGAACCGGTGCCGTCGATGCCCGGTGTGGTCCGGCGCAGCGTTGACAAGGTTGTCGAGGCCGCGCAAGAGGCCCATGCCCTTGGCATCCCGGCGATTTGCCTGTTTCCCTATACCGGCAATGCCAACCGCACGTCGGACTGTGCCGAGGCGTGGAACCCCGACAACCTGTCCAACCGGGCCACGCGGGCCATCAAATCGGCGGTGCCCGATATCGCGATCATGACCGATGTCGCGCTTGATCCCTATTCCGACACCGGCCATGACGGGTTTGTCGTGGACGGGCAAATCGTCAATGACGAAACGGTTGAGGCCCTTGTGAAACAGGCGCTCAGCCAAGCCGAGGCCGGGGTTGATATCATCGGCCCCTCAGACATGATGGACGGACGGATCGGGGCGATCCGCGCCGCGCTTGAGAGTGCTGGCCACCATAATGTCATGCTGCTGAGTTACGCCGCCAAATATGCAAGCGCGTTCTACGGCCCGTTCCGCGATGCGGTGGGCGCCAGCGGCGCGCTGAAAGGCGACAAGAAAACCTATCAGATGAATCCCGCCAACACAGACGAGGCACTGCGCTGCGTGGCACGTGACCTGTCGGAAGGCGCTGATATGGTCATGGTCAAGCCCGGCATGCCCTATCTGGATATCTGCCGCCGCGTGAAAGATGAATTCGCCGCGCCCACCTTTGCCTATCAGGTGTCGGGCGAATACGCGATGATCCAAGCCGCCGCGCAACAAGGCTGGATCGATGGGGACCGCGCGATGATGGAAAGCCTTATGGCGTTCAAACGCGCCGGTTGTGACGGTGTGCTCAGCTATTTCGCACCGCTGGCCGCCCGGATGATGAACGACTGACGCGCTGTGCGGACGGCAAAGCCTTGCGCATCTGTGCCAAAGACACGTGACACAGCGAAAAACCGCCCTTATACTACTCATGACCAGCAAAATAATAAGGCTGGCACTTATGTCAGGCAACGAACAGGCAACACCATGAGCAATCTTTCCAGACGCGGATTCACGCTTGGCGTGCTTGCAGGGACGCCCCTTTTGGCGGCTTGCGGCAACGGCGTTGGCAGCAACAACGCCCAAAAGATTGATGCGCGCGTCGATACCACGTTGAATTATCTTTATAACACCTACCCCAACACTCGGGATCTGGCCCAGAAATCCACCGGCATTCTGGTCATGCCGCTGATGACAGAGGCCGGGTTCATGTTCGGTGGCGGATATGGTCGCGGCGCTTTGCGGATCAACAACAGCACGGTCGATTACTACTCGGCCACCAAAGGCAGTGTCGGCTTGCAGATCGGGGCGCAGCAATTCGCGCATGTCCTGTTCTTCATGACCCAAGACGCGCTTGGCCGGTTCCGTCGGTCAACTGGCTGGGTGGCCGGTGCAGATATCGAATATGTGTTCAGCGACAAGGGCGAGAACCTGCGCGCCGATACCACCACCAGCACTGCGCCGGTTGTGGCCGTTATCTTTGGTCAGGCCGGGGCGATGGCAGGCGTGTCGCTTGAAGGCATGAAATACAACCGGATCATTCCCTGATCTGGGTCGGGGGGGCTTTGCCCCCTCACCGTTTGCCTAACTGTCAATGCAGGGTAAATTCGCCCACAACATTGCGCCATTCTCCGGGGCTAATCAGCTTGCGGTGGGTAAAGCGGACCGAATGCAGAGGGCCGTCAATTTCTCCTTGCCAGAATTCGACGAAATCGAAAAGGCGCGGATGGTCCGGCGCGATATCGTAATCCTGCCAGATGAACGTATTCAGCACATGGGCGTAATCCGGCATATGATAGAAAAATTCCGCCGTGGTCAGCCCATACCCCTTCAGCATCATTTCGGTTTCTGACATGGTCATGGTCGGTCTCCTGTTGGCGTGTTCTTGTTGTTGTTTCAAAATCATGCCACATGGAAATTACTTTTCAACAAAAACAGTGTGTTAGCACAGTTGGGTGACGGCTGCCAAAGTGCGAGGGTCTGGGCCATTGCACCCAATATCCGCCCTCTGATATAGTCATGACAACAATATGTAGCCCTCACATAACAGGACGGGAAATAACGTGAACGACACGCCGCAACCCCCTGAAAACGAAGAACAAACACCACCAGAGCGCCCTATTTTCGACGGCCCCAGCATCTCAATCTCGGACGAGATGAAGACGTCTTATCTGGATTATGCCATGTCGGTCATAGTGAGCCGGGCGATCCCCGATCTGCGCGACGGCCTGAAACCGGTGCATCGACGCATCCTGTATGCGATGCACGAGGCCGGGAATACCCACGACAAACCCTATCGCAAGTCTGCCCGTGCGATTGGTGACGTAATGGGTAAATACCACCCCCACGGTGACAGCGCGATCTATGATGCGCTGGTGCGGATGGCGCAGGATTTCTCGATGTCGCTGCCGTTGCTGGATGGTCAGGGCAATTTCGGCTCGATGGACGGCGATAACCCCGCCGCGATGCGCTATACCGAAGTGCGCATGGACAAGCCCGCACAGGCCCTGCTGGCGGACATCGAAAAAGACACCGTAGATTTTCAGGACAACTACGACGGCAAGGATCTGGAACCCACGGTTCTGCCCGCGCGGTTCCCCAATATGCTGGTCAATGGCGCAGGCGGTATCGCCGTCGGCATGGCCACCAATATCCCGCCGCACAATCTGGGTGAAATTTGCGAAGCCACGCTGGCGCTGATCGACAATCCTGACCTCAGCTCGGAGGAATTGATCGAGTATGTGCCCGGCCCCGACTTTCCGACCGGCGGGATCATGCTGGGCCGCACCGGCGCGCGCAAAGCCTATCTTGAGGGGCGCGGCAGTGTCGTGATCCGTGCCAAGACCCGTGTCGAAGAAATTCGCAAGGATCGCTACGCCATCGTCATCGACGAGATCCCCTATCAGGTGAACAAGGCGGCGATGATCGAAAAAATCGCCGAAACTGTCCGCGAAAAGCGCGTTGAGGGTATCGCCCATGTTCAAGACGAATCCGACCGCCATGGCGTGCGCGTTGTGGTCGAGCTTAAGCGTGACGCCACCGCCGAGGTGGTGCTGAACCAACTGTTCCGCTTCACCCCGATGCAAACGCATTTCGGCTGCAACATGCTGGCCCTGAACGGCGGCAAGCCCGAGCAACTGACCCTGCGCAAGTTCCTGACGGCCTTCATCGCGTTCCGCGAAGAGGTGGTGGCGCGGCGCACCGCGTTCGAATTGCGCAAGGCCCGCGACCGCAGCCATATCTTGTGCGGTCTGGCGGTCGCGGTCAGCAACGTGGATGAAGTTGTGGCGACGATCCGGTCTTCGGCCGACGCCGCCGAAGCCCGCCAAAAACTGATGACGCGCCGTTGGCCTGCTGGCGATATCCTTGAATACATCGCGCTGATCGATGATCCGACCCACAAGGCCAACGAGGACGGCACCTATAACCTGTCGGAAACACAGGCCCGCGCCATTCTGGAACTGCGCCTGCAACGCCTGACACAAATCGGCGTCAAGGAAGTCACCGACGAGCTGCAAGAGCTGGCGGCGAAGATCAAGGAATACCTTGCCATTCTAGCCAGCCGCGAGCGAATCATGAGCATCATCGCCGATGAGCTGAGCGAGGTAAAAGACCAGTTCGCCGTGCCCCGCCGCACCGAGATCGTGAACTGGTCCGGTGATATGGACGACGAAGACCTGATCGAACGCGAAGATATGGTCGTGACCGTCACCCAAGGCGGCTATATCAAACGCACGGCACTGGCCGATTTCCGGGCGCAAAAGCGCGGCGGCAAGGGCCTGTCCAGCATGGCCACCAAAGAAGAGGACGTGGTCACAAACCTATTCGTGGCCAACACACATACGCAGCTTTTGTTCTTCACCACTGACGGGATGGTTTACAAGCTCAAGACATGGCGCTTGCCGCTTGGCGGGCGGACCTCGAAGGGCAAGGCGATCGTCAATATCCTGCCGATCCCGCAGGGCGTGTCAATCGCGGCGATCATGCCCGTGGACCGACCTGAAAACGAATGGGCCGATCTGCAAATCGTGTTCGCCACCACCGCAGGCGATGTTCGGCGCAATGCGTTGTCGGATTTCACCAACGTCAAGCGTAACGGCAAGATCGCGATGGACTTGCCCGAGGGCATCGAGTTGGTCAACGCGCGCATCTGCGCCGAGGATGACGACGTGATGCTGGTCACCGACTCGGGTCGTGCGATCCGCTTCCCGACAACCGAGGTGCGGGTATTCAAAGGCCGCAAATCGACCGGTGTGCGCGGTATTCGCCTGCAAGGTGACGATCAGGTCGTATCAATGTCGGTGATCAGCCATTTCGAGGCCACATCGGACGAACGCGCCGCCTATCTGAAAATGCGTCGGGCTTTGGCGGGTGCGCCAGACGATACCGACGACGCCGCTGCCCCCACAGGCGATATCGCGGCGGAGCGGTTTGAAGAGATGCACGCGGCGGAAAATCTGATTCTGACGATCTCCGCGCATGGCACCGGCAAGCTAAGCTCAAGCCATGACTATCCGGTGCGCGGGCGCGGTGGCATGGGTGTGCAAGCCATGGACAAAGCGATGCGCGGCGGGGCCTTGGTGGCCTCCTTCCCGGTGTCGCTTGAGGATCAGATCATGCTGGCCACATCGCGTGGCCAATCCATCCGCGTGCCGATCCAAGGTATTTCCTTCCGCTCGCGCAGCGCTGGCGGGGTCAAGGTATTCGATACCGGCAAGGGCGAGAAGGTGGTCAGCGTGGCATGGATCGCGGATCAGAGTGAAGACGCGGCCGATCTGGATATTGATCGGGATGCGGAAGCCACAAGCGAAACGGCCGACAGCTCATCCGCACCCGATGGGGCGCCGGAGTAACACGGGCCGGACTGAATCACGTTACATCACTACATAAAAAGCGCCCCACAACCAATTGATTGCGGGGCGCTTTTCTTTGAAGGGATACGTCTTAGTTGGCTGCGTTGTTCAATGTATTCCCAAAGCCCACCACACTGCCCACCAAGCCAAGGATCGTCCGCGCGGCATTGACCGGCGATTCCGTGGCAAGCAATGTATCACCGGGGTTAATATCAAACTGGCGCGCGGCAAACAGCCCGTCTGCCCCCGTCAGATCAAGGGTAAAGACAACCTGCTGCATGTCCGGTCCGGCCATGCCGGGTTTCAGATGCTTCGCCTTGTATTCCCGCAAAATAAGCACGCCTTTGGGGTTGGCCCTGTTGGCCTCCAGCCCGCCCATGGCAGACAGAGCCTCCATCACGCTCATCCGCTCTTTTTCGAAATAGATCAATTGCTGTGTGCCCGCCGCGCCCAACACGTTGAAGCTGCGCTCATCCTCGACAATGCTGATCTGGTCGCCACCGCGAACCCGAACATCGTGGCTGGCATCGGCCAGCAAATCGCGTGCCAGAATATCATAGGTCTTGCCGCCGCGTTGCAGGCGGACCAATGGGTTGCGCAAACTGTCTTTGACGCCACCCGTTTGGGCAATGACGCTCAGAATACCCGTATTGCGCGATTCCAGCGGGATACGTCCGGGGGCCGACACGCCGCCCACAACATCCACCGAATTGTTACGGCCCTCTGTTACCGATAGCTGCACCTGCGCCGACGCCGCAATCTGTTCCAGACGTTGTTGCAAAAGGTTGCGCGCCGCATCTGTTGTCATGCCACGCACCGACACATGCCCCACATAGGGCATGAAAATCTTGCCCGATGATGACACCGTTGTCGGGGGCATTTGTGTCAGCTTGGTGCCTGCCCCCGCCAACAAAGAGTTTTCCTGATTGTCCCAGATGACGATTTGCATGGTGTCGCCGGTTTGAATTACCGACGAATCGGGGGCGCGGCCATCCTTGAACCAATGATAATGTCCGGCCCACCCTGTCATCGGCCATTGCGCCAGCCCATTTGTGGCATCGCGGGTGACAGCAACCACTTGGAAACTCGGCGTTTCTTCCCGACTCTCACGTAGAACTTCTGATTGAACAGCGGCCCCACGGGGCAAGCTGCACCCCGCAACACTGATTGCTACTGTGGCGCATAACACCATTCGCCCTATACGTTGCAAGCCATCCCTCCAATACATGTTATTGTTGGTTTCCTACATCATGGAAACAATGCTAGACAAATGGAATGTTTTCCAGCCCCTGAATTCCGTCTTCAAGATGTAAGTATGAAACACCCATTGGCCTACGATATCTTGATGACAGGCGCCGGAGGGCGCTTGGCCGGGTGGTTCGGGGGAGGTTTGGGCGCGGGCAAGTCGGAATTATCCATTGTGACAGTATCACGTGGCAAGGCCGGCGATGTTCAGTGGCGCCCCTGCGACCCCATAGATGCATTGCCGCGCTGCGACACCATCATCGCGCTTTGGGGTGTCACCTCGGGCGATCCGGCGTCTTTGGAGGCGAACAGCACCTTGGCCGAGACTGCGCATGACATGGCCACCCGGCTTGGGGCGCGGCGCGTGTTGCATATGTCATCCGCCGGCGTTTATGGGCCGGGCACCAATATGACCGAAGACACCGCGCTGCCGCGACCCGTAACACTATACGGCCGGGCAAAACTACACATGGAACAAAGGGTTGCGCAGCTTGCCGCGACCAGTCCTGTGGCGCACTGCTGCTTGCGGCTTGCCAATGTCGTTGGGGCCGACAGCCTTGCCCCCTCGCTCAACGGCGATCAACCGGCGCAGCTGGACAGATTTCCAGATGGGGGTAGCCCGGTGCGCAGCTACATTGCCCCCGGAATGCTGGCGCGGGTATTGGCAGGATTGGCATCCCTCCCCCCGAACCGACTGCCAAGCGTTCTGAACGTTGCGGCACGGCAGCCAGTTGCCATGGCCGATTTGCTGCAGGCCGCGGGCCGCTATGTGACATGGCGTGACGCACCGCCCGACGCGGTGCAAAGCGTCACTTTGAACGTCAACCTGCTGTCACAAACTCTTCCTCAGGTTGATCTTGTTGCTGATGCCCCGGCAATGGTAAGCGACCTGAAAAGAACGCAAGCAGCCTGATGAGGCTTTCGAAACGCATAACAGATCTAGCTCTGGCGCTGCTGCTGGCGTTGGTGCTCTGGCCGCTTTTGCTGGGGATTTGCCTGTTCATTTTTCTGCGCGACGGTCGCCCCATCTTTTATTTGTCGGAACGTATGAAAACGCCCGATCAGGCGTTTGTCTTGTGGAAATTTCGAACAATGACCACGGCGCCCGAGGATTCCGGCGTGTCGGGGGGCGACAAGACAACCCGGATCACGACCACTGGGCGTTTTTTGCGCAAAACGCGCTTGGATGAACTGCCCCAACTGCTCAATATTCTACGCGGCGACATCAGCTTTGTGGGGCCCCGGCCCCCTTTGCGCTATTACGTTGAAAAGCACCCCGAACTTTACGCGCGCGTCTTGAAACACCGCCCCGGCGTTACCGGTCTGGCCACCCTGCGCTATCACCGCACCGAGGAGCGGCTGCTGGCAATGTGCCGAACCGCCGACGAAACGGATCAGGTCTATTCACGCCGCTGCGTTCCGGTCAAGGCGCGGCTCGACATGATATGGGCGACGAATCAAAGTCTGTGTTTTGATCTTAAATTGATGCTTGAAACGGTCATGCGGGTGATCAAGACGCCTTCCAGGTAAAACCAACCGGAAGATCCAGCCCCTAGATCTATGATCAGGTGAAAAACCAAGATTGAATATCGGCATTTCGGCACAATTTATGCGATTTGCTCATTAATAGAGCAAAGTGCCCAACATGATCCGATAAATATTCACAAAACCAATCCGTCGATACATCTACATCTTTCGCTATACCTCCATAGGGTGTAATGTGACATGGTTACTGCCGAAAAAGGACTACACCCTTTTGAACTGTGACCTGGATACCCGGGGGCGTTAATTTGTTGTATCGTTTACTGATCAACCTCAGCCGTCGCGGCAAAAGCACATTGTTGTTGTGTTTTGATGTCGCGATCACGGCGCTTAGTTTTATGTGTGCAAAGGTCATTTTTTGGGGGCCGGTTGCGGTTGAGCGCGTTTGGCAATGGCAAAGCCTAGTTGAGCTTTTGATCATCGTTTTGTCTGCTGCTGCAATTGCTTTCGCTCTTGGCGTGCATCGGATTAAACTTAACGCGTATCAGATGCATGGCTTGCGTGGAACGGCGCTCACAGCGTTGCTTTTGGCAACCATCGGGATGATCACATCCGCAGCCCTTAGCAGTCCAACAGCCCCGCAGGAATTCGTGGTTGGTGGAATGATGTTTCTAATCGCCAGTGTCGCCGGGCGGCTGGTCATCCGGCAATTGGTTCTTAAGCTCTATCGCGATAATCGCGCACGGCGGCGCATTCTGATTTACGGGGCGGGCCAGACCGGTCAGCAACTGGCCACGGCGCTCTCGACTGATGATGCATTACAG
>Ga0102926_1002538_pt1 | contig 10572 bp, 7 predicted proteins | sample SalPonR1_A_D2_MG_FD_78173 | JGI IMG/M metagenome (GOLD analysis project Ga0102926, IMG submission 78173) | Salt pond soil microbial communities from South San Francisco under conditions of wetland restoration - Salt Pond MetaG R1_A_D2_MG | ecosystem: Environmental > Aquatic > Marine > Intertidal...
ACCAAAATTAGAACGCACGAATTAAATAAACTTCAAAACTATAATAAAAAACTTGCAATTATAAACAAAGCTAGAACATTAAGATGTGAAAATTATTCAATAACCCAAATTTGTAAAATGTTAAAATTAGATTATAGGACTGTAAAAAAATATATAGACCCTACGTTTAATTATGACAATTCTAGAAAAAGAATAAGCAATTTAGATCCATATTATTCATTTATTGAGATGAATATTAATAAGGGTATAAACATGACTTATATTTATAACAGTATAAAAGAGAAAGGATATGATGGCTCTTATTCCTCTTTAAGATCATATTGCAGAAAGTTTAAATTCAAATACAATAGTAATAGTATCTCTACTTATGATGATAAAATAGAATTAAAGAATATAATTAAATTTCTATATCATCCAATAAATGAAATCAAAGAAATATCCATAGAACAATTTGATAAAATATTTAGACAACATCCTATTATTGAAGAAATATATAAGGTAATAATAGATTTTAAATCAGCTGTATTTGAAACAAAAAGCGTTACTGATTTTAAGAAATGGGTAAATAAAGTAAAGGTTTTAAATATACCTGAACTGAACAGTTTTATAAGAGGTCTTGAAAGAGATATTACTGCTGTAACTACAGCTATTAATGTAAAATATAGTAATGGATTAGCAGAAGGAACTGTTAATAAAATTAAATTTATCAAGAGAATTATGTATGGAAGATGCAAATTTGACACCCTAAGAAATAAGATATTAATTGCTGAAAAGTACAACTAGTTCCCCAATTAATGGAAAGAGCCACTTTTAGAGTATCATATACACAAAGAGAACGATTGAAAGATCTTTCAGTTTTTTACAAAATAGAGGATTGATTGAAAGGATAGATTCGAAACGTGGTGGAGTTTGGCATGTTATAAAATGATTTAACGGATTTATTAAATATTTTTACACTCTATTGAAATAATATACATCCACTTTTTCTATAATCGTATAGTTGTATTTATGCCTAAATATCTAGGCATTTATTGATGGTGACTTAAATACTAAATAATCAAACAATAGATGATGCTGATTTATATGCAACAGATAAAGATGATAATGTATATTTTTTAGAGCATATTGATTTTGCTAAATCATACTCAAAAGATTATGATTCAGATAAAATGAAACTCAAAAAGAAGAAAAAACGGGCAAACAAAGTACCACCAGTTCATCCCTGGAGTTATGATATGCAGGTTAAATTTAGAAATAAAAGCAAACTTAAGAATAATTTCGCGCCAATCTATAAGAGAGCAACAGAGAAAGTCTGTAGCTAAAAAAATAATCAATAATATCAAAAAAACACCTTCTAAAAACAGATAGGTGTATTTGTATTATCTAAAAATTAATAACTATTCAAAATAGTCCATTATTAAAGTATAAAAATAAAAATAAAAGTTTATTTAGGTATTATACTAATAATAATCAATCAAAAAGTGAAAAATTTGAGGGGATTATTAAGATATTTCTACTAATAAAGTGAAATATTTTAAATCACAAAGTCGCATCCCCTTTACATTAAAGTACGTTTAAATATTTATTTAGATAGCAAAAGATTAATTCTTATTGTAACTTAATACTTACTTTTTAAAATATCCACATGTTTAATTACTTCATTTGTTATTTTTTCTGCAATAATTGAAGGGAAAGTTGGAGGTAAAGAGTTATTAACTTTTTTAATATTAGAAATACTTGTTTCAATTATTTCTTCAACCATTGAGTTATATTTCCTTACATTTAAATTGAGTTTTTTTGCTGTAATATCCCAATGTTCACGACGAATGCTTTCTATTTTATATTTATTTTCATTTGATGAATTTTTTATAGCCATTGCTAATTTAACTTTTGAGTTATGAACTTGGCCTTTAGTATTTCCTATATATGGAGCAAAAGACATAACATCATAAAATGGAGTTAATTTAAATGAATTATTTCTTTCAATTGAAATGCTATAATTTTTTGCATGCCCATCTGTTGCAGAAATTAGCCAATTTAGAATTTGGGATTTATAGAATAATAGAGAATCGTTGTTATCTGAAGAATCATTTAATATTTCCATTATATCAAAGATACTAGGTCCTCCATCGCTTTGATATTTTGAGAAATAAGGGACATTAAGTACTTGGCAAAAGTCTTCTTGAGGTAATCTAAATATTATATTATTTTTTTTATCTCTTTTTCGATCAAATCTCTCTACAGATAAGACTTTTTCATCCTCAAATGTTAATATTTCACAATTCGGTGTAGGCATATTCATAGCTTTATAAAGAAGACTACAATACCATTCGTTTTCAACAGAATTAAAAATGTTTAAATTCTCTGATGATTCTATTGGTAATTTTAAGATATGTGTACTTGGTGTTGTGCCTATAGGATCTTTCCAAGCCCCTTCATCAAATAAGAGAGCTAATTTATTTTGTACTCCTGTTAGAGAAATTTTATAAGGTTCATATGATTCTATAGTATCGAATGTAGAAGTTCTTGTAGATTTGATCAATTGTGAAACTTGATGGATTGTGAGACTATTTGCTTTTATATAAGATTTTTCTATTAATTGATTTTTATTTTCTGAAATTTGTATTGCGCCAATACAATCTTTTCCTATTTTGCTTAAAATAGAAAAAGAATCCTTATTTTTTATTGAATACTTTCTCTGTATAAATTCTATAATATCAGTTCTTTCTGGTATTAAGTTTGAAAAAAAATGTTTTACAACACTTCCTTTATAAGGCTCTCTAATTACAGGCATTGAAAGCGAAATAGGCCTAGAATATTTAGATTCAATCCAAGAATCTACATATTGAAATCTTTCATTATTTGAATTTTGAGACCAAATTCCAACTAATTGATTATTCATTGCAATAAATAATTTTTTCACCATTCTACCTCATCATTTTCGTTATTAATATTATTATTGGGCACTAATTCCATATGATATCCACAAGCTCTTAAAAATTTAAATAATGTTTCTAGTGTGCATTTAGTATTTCCTTTTTCAATAGCAGAAATTGTTTTCTGTAAGATAGAAGATTCTTTTGATAACTCTATTTGAGTAAAATTATTTTCTTTTCTTATTTCTTTTAAATAGGGTCCTAAATGCATAGGTATTTTTATATTTTTATTTTTCATAATTTAATTATATAATATGTTATTTTATTTAGCAATATACCTTATAGGGTAAAATATTAATTTTTACCTTGTAGGGTTTATATTAAAAATATATTTTAAAGGGTATATTTTATATTATTAGCTTAGTGGTGTTTTTGTATATTGTAGGGCTTACTTCTTTCATTATTGACACTTTGATAAATTTTGTCATAAAATAGATAGTTGAAAATTACTCATTAATTAATTTTTTTAGTGTAAAAATGTGACAATGGAGTAAAAAAAAGAAGTCGATTTCCATAGATAGAATAAAGAATAATTTAAAATAAATAACTCAAAAAATAGAAGGAACTATTTTAATTAAAGATGTAATTAATAAAATAAATTTATCTGCAAAAAAAGATTATGAATTTAAAGAATTGAAAATTGGTAATTACATGGCAAAAACACCTATTGTACAAGGTGGTATGGGTGTAGGTATTTCTGGATTGTCAACATTTATTTAAACCTCTTTGTTAAGGACAATTCTCAAAATTATTTTGGGCTCATATAGCCTAAAGTTACATGTGATATCTTGTTGTTATATCAATTAACACACATCAAATAATTCTAAATCTAACTCTTCTTGAGAAGTGAATTATCTATTCCTTGCAAATTTTGTTTTAATAATTTTATATGTAGACTTTGATAGTGCATTGTCAACAAGGCCGTCTTTTATACTCAATAATCTTTTTATGTTATTTCTTTTTAATATTTTGTCATTATTAACAATTTGAACAGAAGATCTGTGATTCTTATTTTTTTCTACGCTAATAGGCCAAACATTTAATATTGCTATGTGCGAATTTTAATTTAAAACTCTTGCTTCATATGGTAATAAATATTTTGAATTAGGATTATCTGCATTATCTAAAAGAATATTTTTCAAATCTTGTTCATCAATTTCTACTTTTTTATCACTCATATTGCAGAGAATTCGAACTTTCCCATTTCCTAAAATTCTATCATAAGCAAAAACATTTTCACAGTCTTCCATAATTGGATTAAAATCTCCTTCAATAATAATTTTATTAGTAGATTTTAATTTAATTAATTTTTTATAATAATTAAAAACTGATGCCTCATCTTGCTTTTCTTTTTGTGCATTAAATTCTACATAATCAGGATTAACTCCTATCCAAGGTTCATTTTGTGAAAAGCCCGCAAATTGAGAATTATCCCACTGCATTGGAGTTCTAGCATTATCACGCCCTTTTTTTAATATACTAGCGAAAGCCCATTTTTTATCTTTTGCATTTTGATAAAAATTAATACTCTCAATATCTCTTAAATCTTCAACTCTATTAAAAGGCACATTAGCCATAGCAAGTTCTTCCCCTTGATAAACAAATGAAGTACCACGAAGCAAATGAACTGCTGTAGCCAACATTTTTGCGCTTCTTATTCGATATTCAGTTGTGCTTGTATTACCAAAACGGGATACACTTCTAGGTTGATCATGGTTTGAAAGGAATAAACTATTCCATTTAAGAGTTTTTTGCCATTTAGTAAGAATTGATTTAAATTCTGTGATACTAAAGGGTTTAATATGCCATTTATCTTCATAGCCATCCATATCAACTAAATCAAATTGGAAAATCATATCTAATTCTTTTCCATCATTTACAAGAGATGGAGCATTTTTAACATTAGTAAAGGGAGTCTCCCCTACACACATACAATCACGTCCTACAAAACAAGTTTGTCTCATTTCTTTCAAATAATCATGTAACTTTGGTTGCATTGCAAAATATTGAGGAGAAAATACATAACCTTCCCCTTTCTCTTCAGGAAGGCCATCTGCCTTAGCAATAAGATTAATAACATCCATTCTAAAACCATCAACGCCTTTATCTAGCCAACGATTTATCATTGAATAAACATCTTCTCTCACTTCGACATTTTCCCAATTTAAATCAGGTTGTTTTTTTGAAAAAAGATGAAGGTACCATTGTTTTCTACTTTCGCAATAAGTCCAAGCTGAAGGAACAAAAAAAGAAGCCCAATTGTTTTGTTTATCTCTCCAAATATAGTAATTTGAATATTTATTATTCTTATCTTTTTTAGATTCTTTAAACCATTTATGTTCATCGGATGTATGATTTACTACAAGATCCATAATTAGTTTAATATCTTTCTTATGAAGGGTTTTAAGTAATTCGTCAAAATCCTCCATAGTACCAAATTCATTCATTATTTTTTCATAATTTCTTATATCATAACCCATATCATCATTTGGAGAATCATATATTGGGTTCAACCAAATAGCACCTATTCCTAAATCAGATAAATAATCTATTTTGTTAATTATACCTCTTAAGTCTCCAATGCCATCATTATTACTATCACAGAAACTTCTTGTATATATTTGATATATAACTCTTTCTTCCCACCAATTTCTTTTCATTTACTTCTCCTTTTTCTCTTATAATATTCAGTTGCTGTCATTCCAGTTTCTTTATGGAATAATTTAGAAAAATAATATTTATCAGTAATTCCAACCATTTCTCCAACTTCACTAAATCTTAGGTTTGTTGTTGCTATTAGCTCTTTGGAATTTTTTACTCTTAAACTGTTTAGATATCTAAAAATGGTATTCCCTGTGAATTGTGAAAAGACACGGTTTAAATAATCAAAATTTAAATCCATTTCTAATTCGATATCTTCACTATTAATTTTTTTAGTATAATTATCATTTAAATAATTTAATAATTGCTCAGTTAAAATCTCACCTTTATGCTTTTTCTCAGCAGTATCAACTTTTATTAAAACAAATTCATGTGCTACTTGAGAGAGAAAACTTAAAAATTCAACAGATACTCTTTGTTTATAAAGTTCATCTCTATTTTGATAAATTGTTATAATTTTCATTATTTTCTCTTTAAAATCAAGATGAGAAATCCTGAATTTTTTTGCTAAATATGTAATACCATCAGTAGGAGTAGTTTCAGCTAAACAATAACTAAGTTTACTAGATCTTCTCTTTTCTAGCATTTTTGGAATTATTTCTTTTTCTGTTAAATCAGTTAAACAAAGCCCTTCATCAGAAAAATGAAAATAGAAATAATCACAAGTAGCTAAAGCATAACCTAAATGCTTTACCCCTGGTTTTAAAATAAAAAAATCTCCAGCTCTCAAATGGTATTTAATATTACCTTCTCTAATAAACATTTCACCATTTCTAATCACATAAACTACAAATTCTTTTTTTAGTTCACGCTGAAAATGTTTCCACGGTGTAGGATATTTAATACGCCCAGCCATACGAACTGTAGGTAAAATTTCAGTATTCAAAGAATACATTTCCATATTTTACTCCATTTCAACAACTACCATAGTCCAAAATTCTATGTTAGTAATTTTAATTGAATATAATCGTCCTTCTTCTATTATATCATAGGTGAAATCGAGTTTAAAAGGTCTAATATCATCTAAATCAGGACTTGCTAACCAAACATTTTTTACAAACCTATTTAGACGTATTTTTACAATAACATCTTCAATTAATGGTGGAGTATTTTTTGCTTTATTCCAAAGACTATTATTATTTAATAAATTAATAAATTGGCAAGAAATTATGTTTTTTGTTTCCTTTATGATTGTCCAAACACTATTTTTTAATCCCACTGGGGAAAAATTAACACCCTTAGATTTAAAAATAATGTCTTCATTAATTCCACCAGAATGTAATAATGAAACATCCATTCCCTTATTCTTATAAAGCATATTTTTATATGCAACAATGAAATCAAAATACCTAATTGTTATTGGAACAAAACTATCTCTAAGAGTAGAATAATCAGCATAATAACTATTAGAAAGTACTGCTTTATTTTCACCCATAATGAGTTGAGTTCCACCAGAGGAATTAATTGTTGCAAAAGTAAGTCTCCAAGCATTCTCAGCCACTTCTTGATTTGATTTCTTAAATGGCTCATCATAGCAGGCTAAAACTACATTTTCATGACCTAAAAGTTTTGCTTTTTTAATAAGTAAATATAAATCATAGTATGAATCATGTGGTGACCAAACTTCTATATATGCAGCATCACTGCATTTAGAAACTGTTTCTGTCGGCCAATCATTAACAGCATTAAATATGATACCAGTATCTAGACTTTCTTTTTTAAGGGATTTTTTAATTTTATCCATGAGATGGGGGATTTCATCATCTAGAAAAACAATATTTCCATTATAATCACAACCAGTTTTTGGAAACCCATAAGTATCCATATGAATTCCATCAAATCCAATTTTCTTTACAGCCTTTACAAATTCATTTGTTATATAATCACTCCATCCATTAGATTGTGAAATATTCATATAATAAAGCCAATTAGCAAACTTTAAAGGCTTCTTATCTATTTTATATAAACACCAAGATGGATAAGTTTCATAAATTTTATCAGTTGCAGCATAAATAGCTCCATATGCAAAAGCTCGCATACCGGAGGCTTTACATCTTGCTACTTTATCTTTAATAACACTTAAATTTATCTTTCGATTTAAAGGATCAAAATATTCTTCATCTTTAGAAATTAAATCATCATGACGATACATCCAATCATAAAATTGAACTGTATTTATATGTAGCCTTGATAAACTCGCTATCTCTTTCCCATCAGATGGATTTTCAAAATCTGATAAGAATCCATATAAAACTGAATCATTAACATTTTCTTCAATTACAAAAGATCCTTGATAATCTTCAATTGTTAAAATATAACTACCAACTTCAAGATTAGAAAAAGTAAAATTACTTTTACCATTATTCCTTTGAAACAGAGCTGAATAATCTTCTATTATAATATTTTCTCTTTGAAGAATTATATCTTTTTGAACATTTTTATCAATCGAAACGACAACTTTTTCACCAGATAAATATCTGGCCTTACTAAAAACTAAATTTGTATTCATAAATTAACCTTTAACTGCGCCTTGAGATAGGCCCCCAACAACCAATTTTTTCTGAGTAAATAAAAAAAGAACAACAACAGGAATTAACGCTAAAATAGATGCTGAGAAAACCCATTCCCAACGAGTTGAATGTTCTCCATTCAACCTTTGTAGCAACAAAGGAAGAGTAATCATTTTTTCATTAGCTCCAACTAAAACTTTTGCACTAAAGTATTCTTCCCAAAATCCTTGAAATGCAAAAACACTCATAGTTCCAATTGAAGGTGTGGATAATGGTAATAAAATTTTAAAGAAAATTGTTCCATGCCCACCACCATCAATTATTACAGATTCCGATAAATCTTTAGGTATATTTCTAAAAAAGTTTCTTAAGAAAAAAGTATTACCACATATACACGTAGAGACATAAATTAAAATTAATCCAGATCTTTTTCCTATAAGATTTATATCTGTAAAAGGAATTCTAATCCATTTTAAAATAATAAATTGAGGTATTATATTTAAAAATCCAGGAAGCATTAATGTAAAAATATAAACTGCAAATATTAAATCTCTACCTTTAAATTTTATTCTTGCAAAACCATAAGCTGATAATGTGGAAATAAATATTGCAATAACCATAGTGATGAAAGTATTAACAATGCTATTAACAAGTGCTGTTGTAAATAAGGGCATTGATAGTACATGTTTATATCCATCCAAATTAAAACTTGAAGGGAAAATCCTAGGAGGATATGGTAATACATAACTAAAAGTTTCAAAAGAATTTGAAATCATAAATAAAAATGGTATTGAAAATATTAGTAGAAAAAAAATTAAAATAATACAATTAATTGTTTTTTTCATTAATTTTCCTCCTGATCTAATTTCAAAGTTTTATTTAAAACAAGCGTTAAAATTACAATAGTAATAGAACTGATAAGACCAACCGCAGAAGCTTGTCCAAATTGAAATTTATCAAAAGCTCTATCATAAAGCATGAATTGTAAAACGCTTGTTCTTCCATTAGGACCACCACTGGTTAATAACATTACTTGCAAGAAAACATTAAAAGATCCAATAATCATATTAACTAGTACAAAAAATGTAGTTGGTTTTAAACTAGGCATAGTAATAAATCTAAATTTCTGCCAACTTGTTGCACCATCTAATTCTGCAGCTTCATAAAGCATATTTGGAATTGATTGAAGTGCCGCTAAATAAATTAACATAGCCCAACCTGTATTTTTCCAAATACCCATTATCCAAATAGCTGCATTCCCAGACCATTCTCTAAGTAACCAAGGAACATAATCATCTAATATATGTGTTACATCTACTAAAAAATAATTAATAATACCTCTACTAGAGTTATTAAACATGTATTGAAAAACTAAAGAAACTATAACCCAAGAAGTAATAACTGGTAGATAAAAACCAACTTTAAATATACTTCCACCTTTCTTTAAATTATTTATAAGATAGCTAAAAATCATTCCTCCAAAAACAATGAAAGGAACTGTTACGATGGCATATAGAAAGTTATTTCTATATGCATACCAAAATTCTTTATTAGATTCAGTAAAAATTGTCTTAAAGTTTTCAAGCCCAATAAAACTAATTTTACCTTGTACGATTTGATAATTTGAAAAAGCTATTCTAAGTGTAAATATCATAGGGAATATAACAAAAATACTTATTAGTATTAACCCTGGTAATACAAATGGATAAGCATATCTCCATCCATTTAAATCTCTTCTGCTATAGTTTTTCATTCTATATACCATCTAATTTATATTTATTTAGATAGGATTGTATCTAATTCTGAAGCTAATTTATCCATTTGATCTTGTACTGTAGCCTCATCAACAAAAATTGATGTCATAGCATTTTTCCAAGCAGTTTCTATATCGCCAGTATATGGAGATGAAATTCTAGCCTTTGCTGATTTAAGTTGTTCCATATATACAGACCAAACAGGATTTTCTAATACTGTAGGAGATTCAACCATATCTTTTAAAACAGGGAGTTGACCTGATTTTAACATTGCTTTTTGTACTTTATTGCTTGTCAAAAATTGTGCAAATTTCCAAGCAGCATCTTGATATTTTGAAGTTGAGAAAACAGCAATATTTTCACCACCTACAATAGAAGCACTTTTACCTTTATATGTTGGAATTATAGAGGGTACAATACCAATATCAGCTTTAGCATTAAAGTTGTACCAAGGACCTTCAAAGAACATAGCATATTCACTTTCAATACCATCCCAAGCATCAACACTACCATCTAGATCTCTAATTGTAAAAATACCTTCATCATGAAGTTTTATCATAGTATTAATAGCATTAACACTTGCAGCACTATTGATATAGCCACTAGCTTTTGTAAAGCCATCATCAGTTAAAACTCCACCAAATAACCAGAAATATGTATATAAATCCCAATCACCAAAGCCTGAAACATTTAAAGAATATGTGTCTCTAT
>Ga0102926_1002540_pt1 | contig 10570 bp, 3 predicted proteins | sample SalPonR1_A_D2_MG_FD_78173 | JGI IMG/M metagenome (GOLD analysis project Ga0102926, IMG submission 78173) | Salt pond soil microbial communities from South San Francisco under conditions of wetland restoration - Salt Pond MetaG R1_A_D2_MG | ecosystem: Environmental > Aquatic > Marine > Intertidal...
CCCTCTTCGGTTCTTGAACCGTCTGAAATTGTTATTGTCTTGCCGGGAAGGTATCCCGTTATTGTCACATCGGTGTTTACGGTGGACTTGTTGGTGGCTCCGCTCACTATGAGGGCAGGCATTACACTGACCGATACGCCGTAGGTCGATGTTGCCGAACCGTCCTGGGAAAGGACCTCATATTCAACAAGTCCGCTGAAGTCTGCGCTTCCTTGACCGGGGGTGAGGCTTGAGCCCTCGGAAACGCGTATAGTTGGGACTAATGCTGATACAACTGTTCCGTGTGGCAAAGATACGGAAACGCTATTCCCACTTATGACTCCTACAACATCGCTTTCGAGTCCTGCGTTGTTTGCCGCCTCGAATACGAAAGAGAGCATTGCCGCCTCGGTATTGTCGGCTTCAGAGACCGTTACGGTGTATTCGTCCGTAGTCTGACCGTCCTGGGCGGTTACCGTATATGTTGCCGGTCCGGTGAAGTCCGAAACCTCGCCAGATGCCGGGGCGACTTCCGCTCCGTCCGAAAGGGTTATTGTGGACAAGAGAGCCGAAACATCTGTTCCGTGGGGAACGGTAACCTCTATGGATGTTCCAGTTATTTCCCCGGATGCATCTTCCTCAAGCGCCGAGTTTTCAGCCGCCTCGAATACAAACGACTCTATGGCTGCAGCCGCGTTCCTCTGGCGTGTTACTGTAAAACTGTATGTCGCCTCGGTGACTCCATCCTGGGCCGTTACCCTTATTTCTATTTCATTTTCTCCAAATGAAAGATCTTCTATTGTTACCCCTTCTCCTGTAGCCGCCTGGCCGTTTATCTCGACTGATGAGAGGGGAGACTGGGGCGTAGCTGTTATTTCGGCGAAATCGATGTCGTAGCCTACAATAGCGGAGTATGACGTTACAGCAGAATCAAAAGCAGGAGAAATGTCAATCTGCTCCCCGCCCGCCGATGCAGAAAGTCCCGAAAGGTCCGCCGTGGTGTCAGCGTCTCCGGCAACGACAGTTACCGTAAAGACCCTGGTGCTTCCGTTCATGGCCGTGACAGTGTATTCTGCCGCATCTCCGAAGTCCACCGCATGTCCGCTGAGCGGGCTTGCAATTGCATCCTCTGAAATAGTGAATGTCGGAATGAGGTTTGATGTATCTGTTCCGTAGGGCACTATCACAGAAACGCTTGCGCCCTGTGGATCCACTGTGCCTTCCACACCCTCTTCAAGGGCGGGGTTGAAGGCTTCGAATTCGAATGTGATAATGTCTTTTGAATCCTCGTATTCAACTCTTTCCGCAAGAGCCGCATCGAAGACCGTTGCAATCTCTTCAACTGTGGAGTACTGCTGGCCATTTGCTACTGCAAGGAGCACATCTGCCTTATCCACGAGATTCTCATAGTTTCCTGAAAGGTCTAGTCCAAGAACCTCTTCATGTGCAGCAAGTGACGATGCCATAGAATCCGCATCCGCTGCGTTTACGGCGTCCACCGCCTCCCCCTTGGAGCTTTGGGGAACCGTCACGGTAATCTCCGCTGTGTCTGCCGTTTTGCTCGTTGTATCATTTACAAGTGTAAGAACCAATACTAGGTCTGTATCGTCATATGGAGGAATAACACTTCCATCCGGTGATATTGTCTCCTCGTCAGATGACGTCTTTATTGTCACCGCGTAGCCGTCAACAAGGGGAAGTGTCAGTTCCGTTGCGTCCTTGGCCGGCGCTTCTATTGATGTTACGCCTGCAGCCGCCTCGTCTGCCTGCCTCTGGTAGAGGTCATCCTGAGCGGTGTCAATTGCTGTCTGGACTGTGACAAGGCTGTTTACCAGCTCGACCTTCTTCACTGCCTCGTTTACAAGCGATGAATAGTCGTTTGAAGTAAGCGAATCCACTTCAGCCGATGCGGCGTCCTTTGCGCTTTGGGCCGCGTCTATGTCTTCCTGGGTGGTTTCTGCATCAAAGGCCGATACAAGTGCCGCGGCCGATGTCACTTCCGTTTCGGCATCCTCAAACAGGGAAGCCTGGGCCGAATCTATTTCCGAGGCAACAACGGAGAGTCTATTTTCAAGCCCTGTTTTTTCGAGTGATGCAGGCATCTGGGAAACCGCGTCTGCCGCCGCCTGGTATGCCTCGTATGCGGCGGTCACTTCAGGCTGAAGGATTTCCGGCACGAATTCATCTGCAAGGTTTTCAGCCGTTTCAACAAGACCCTCCGGTCCCGCATTGTATATTATGGTGAATCCGATGTCGTCTGTTCCAAAGCTGTTTGCAGCCAGAACGGTAACTGTGTTGTCTCCCTCGGAAAGTCCTGTCATTTCCCAGGAAATCTGTCCGAGCGTCCCGGTCTGGACGCTTGTTCCGTTTATGGTTACATTTGCGTCGTAGGGATCTATCAGGGCTTCAAGTATTGTCGAATCCTTGTACAAGGTGATAGTATCGCCCTCCGAAACCGTATCGCCGTCAAGACTTACATCCGAAAGGAATGGTGCGAAGTCGGCGTCCAACTTTATGTCGTAGAAAGCGTCGTATACGGCAGCTGGCAATTGCAACTCCTGGCCGGATGCATCGAGAAAGACCAGATTGTCCACATATACATCTGTGAATCCGCCGGGCGCGGCTTCAATGGCAAAAAACTCTGCTTCAACCATTTCAAATGCGCTTTCCGTCGATTCATTTATACCGCCATTTTTGGTGGTGACCGCCATGGTCATTTCACCGGCAGCCTCGTCATTGTCAATCAGGACGATTTCATTTCCGAAATCCATTGAATCGGAGACGACTTCCTGGTCACCGATAACGATTTTGTCCAGTTCCAAAGCTTGCGGCGAGTAGTTAAGTGTAAATTGAAATGACCCCACTCCCAATTCGGCTATGGTTCCCATATTGTTGAACAAGTTTATTGAAACATCGATTGGCTCCTGCGTGTCGCCTGCCCTCATTGTCTCAAGGTAAGGGGCCAGGCGGATTGAGGATGGGTCGGCATTCTGAAGCAGATTGTAATCTGAGAAGAAATTCTTTACCTCCGATTGATCGGTTATTCCATTCAATTCAACAAGCCAAGTGGCAAAGATGTTGTTAAAGCTTGTACTTGAATCATAATCAGCACCGTTTATCCCAATACCTGTGAAAGCAGTGTCAAAAGATGACTTCATAGAAGAAATATCCGCCAAAGCCATGCCCGATTCGGCTGCGTCAACAAATGCTGGCGCTCCACCAAGAGCCCTGCTAAGCAGATAAGCATTTAAACTGGCGTTATCAATATTTGCCTCTAGTATGTTTAGAAGGCCCGTCCAGTCAATCATCTTGCCGTTAATAGCGGTTATCTCCGTGCTATCGGTGACAAAAGATGGTATGTCTTCGGCGTCAAGCATGTCGAAAACATCCGTCCACGCATCTGCATCAAGCATCATAAAAATTCCCGCAACCTGGGCAGCCTGGCTTTTGGTCATGGCCCGGCCAGTAAGCACTGCAAGAAAACGATTTGTCATTTCCGTTCCCAAGGCCGCAGAAGAGTCGCCCTCAGTCATTGCCTCTATATCCGCCTGAAGCGCAGACACGCCCCCCTCCGCTGTCAGGCGACTTTCCAAGTGCCTGAAGGCTATTTTTACATCCGCCGGGTCCATTCCATCTGTCATATCTGTTATGAATCCCTCAACAGCTGTATTGAAATCCGTGTATGAAACATTCCCTTCGGCCGATACTACAAGCCCGAAAGGAAATGCTGTCATCAACATTGTAACAACCAACATCAAAGCAATTTTTTTTGATTTCAACTTATCCTACCTCCTTGTTTTTTTATGTGCATTTCTTGATAATCCGTCTATATTAAAGGTACAAAAAATAAAATTTTAATCCCTCACCTCCGATGTATCGAATATTTCCCGAAAATATTCCTGCGTATTTCTTTTTTTATACATTGAAGTACTGAATAAACTTCAACTTTATCCTATTCGATATATAAATACCTTTTCCTTACTTTTATATAGTACTTGCACATTTTTTTACATATTTCCTATTGTTTTGCGCTTTGCAATCTTATCTTGCCTTTCGCCGTTTTATTTCATTGTTTGTACTAATATTCATAATTATATTTTTATGATAGAATATAGGCAATAACCCCTAGGTACCATATTCACTTGAAGTATTACAATTCCTTAAAAGGAAGTGATTATATGCCGGCAAACATGTCGAATAAGGTCGAATACAAGCTCAGTCTTTCAATTGTTCTCATTTACAGCTCAATCATAATTTTCCCGGCTTATGGACCGATTCTATCTTTATATGTGGATCAAAGCAGCGCTCTTTTGCTTTCCACCCTGTTTCTGTTCTCGTTTTCCGCAGGAGTTTTTCTGCTTCCCAAGTTCACGAAGGCCTTGGGCGGAAAACTTTGGAGGGTCATTTCAATATCGGCCGTCATCTTGCTTCTGCTTTTCCCTTCCTTGGAATTTTTCATGCAAGGATTTGTCATGGTCTTGATAGGTCTTTTCTCTTCCAGGGTTGTTCTTCTTTGGTCCATAAATTATCTTTGTGAAAATTCGTCTGTTTCCTACGGCAAGTTTTTTACTACAATATTATTCCAATCATATACCCTTTTATATGTGTTTAACGCAATATCTCCTATATTGAACAGGGCTATAGCCATTTTCTTTCCTGTTACAGGCTTCTCTCTGCTTTTTGTTGTGTTCGGTTCAACTTCTAAGCCTGTAGCCAAAAACATGGATCTGGCCCACGTACCTCCTTTAAAATATCTTTTCCCTATTTTCTTAATCTACATATCGGCAGGTATAACATATTCGGGTATTTACCCTGAAATTGCTAAATTCGCTTTCTATGATCGCTATTACAATGTTCTTCCCTTTCTAGCCTCTCTGCCAATAGTCTTTTATGTTCATAAAAAAAGAAACGTAAAGACGCTTCTTTGGATTGGAATAAGCCTGCTTGGCTTTTCTTTCCTTTTTAATATATATGAACTTCAATTATGGAACTACCTTATAGTACAAACCCTGCTCCAGGCAGGATGGGCCTTTATGAATTCCTTTGTCTGGCTTTTTGCTTCAGATATTGCAAGAATGAACCGCAACCCCTTTTATTTCAGCTCAATTATAGCAACTTTTCTTTTGGGCGCTTCTGTCGGAAGCGCAATATATATTACCCTTTCGGGTATTTTACCGTCCATAAATATTACATTCATTGGTCTTCTCCCCATCTTGGGTGTACTTGTTTTCACACAGACGATACCGGTCAATCTGAAAAACGACATGGAAAATTTCGAATCACAAAGCCTAAATATCCTAACAAGGCGGGAAAAGGAGATTTTCCTGATGCTGCTTGAAAACATGAAGAACAAGGATATTGCCCAAAGCCTTAACATTAGCCCCAATACTCTAAAGAAACATTGCGGAAATATATACAGAAAGCTTGATGTTGAGAATAAAACAGAACTCATAAAGGTATATGGCTACATGAAAAACGCAAAATAATAAGGGACGCACCATTATTGCTTGCGTCCCCTTGTATTTACCCTTGGAAATGTGAATTTTCTACTTGTCCGACCGCTTCATTTTATACATGTAGTTTTCCGCTTTTTTTATTATCTCTTTCATGCTATGCTTTTCTTCCTCTTTGGTTTCCCAACCCATTGCAACCGAGAGCGGTCCTGTATCCAGATGCACTTCATCTATAGCATTCATTATCCTTTCGACAATGGCCTTGGCTTTTTCCGAAGACGTGGAAGGAAGAAGAATGCCGAACTCGTCTCCGCCAAGTCTGGCGATTATGTCTTCGGCCCTGCAAAATTCTCTAAAAATCCTTGCAGTTTCCGTGAGCAGCTTGTCGCCCTCCCCATGCCCGAATTCATCATTTATGCGCTTGAGGCCGTTGACATCGGCATATATGACTGAAATAGGCATGTTTCTGGCCGTGTCGAGCCTTGATGTCTCCTCCTCGAAGAATCTCCTGTTGTAGAGGCCCGTCAAATGGTCGTGGTAGCTCATGTATTCTATTTTTTCTCTATAGCTGTTCTCCTCGCTCATATCCCTAAGCACTGACACAGTTCCATAGACAGTGCCCTTCGACCCTATTATAGGGGAAGTGGTAATTGCGACAGGGACATTTTCGCCGTCCTTTCTTGCAAGAAAAATGTTGACGGTCTTTTCTTTTGCAGTCCTGCTTGAAAGCGTATCCCTTACCTGTGCAATTTCGACCAAGCTGTCGTCTCCGTCATACAGTTTGAAAACTTCTTCGAATTCTTTTCCGTTTGCGTCCTGCTCGCTCCATAGGGAAATGTCTTCCGCCGCTCTGTTAATGCTTTGTATGATTCCTTTGCCGTCCGTCGCAATGAATCCTTCTCCAAGAGAATTTATGGTCGCCATGAGCCTTTCGGTTTCCTTCTCCAGCGCCTTTTCCATCTCCATTCTTTCACTTATGTCAAATAATATTGATGCAAACTGGCCGTATGCTGAAGAGAATGCGTGTATGCGGAAATATTTTTTCAAATCATGCGAATAATGATCAAAATGCACCGGTTGTCCTGTAAGAGCAACTCCGCTGTATTTTTTCAGCCAGCTTTCTTCAATGCCGGGAATGATTTCTTTTATGGTTTTACCGATTGGATCAGTTACTCCCGTAATTTTTATGAAAGCGCTGTTGGTTTCAGTGTATATGTAATCTTTGGGATTTCCATTTTCATCCTGAATCATTTCGTGGAGAGCAAAGCCCTCCTGCATGTTGTCGAAAAGCGACTGGTACTTCTCCTTGCTTTTGGCAAGCTCCTTCTGAATGCGCTTGTTCGCAGAAAGACTCTTTTTCAGAATTAAGATTATTGCAGCCTGCAGCATTATAAATATTGATCCCAGCCAATACATTGTTTTTTTGCGATCTTCTAGCTCATTTGCAAGAAGCGTTTTTTCGGTCACATCATGTATTATTGAAAAAAGCATGGTTTTCCCATCTTCTTCAAAAGGATATGAATATACTTCAACATTTCTTATTTCGCCCGAGGCAAGCTCATGCTTGAATTTGAAATAGTTTCTCTCCTCGCTTGAGGCAAGGCTCATTTCGGCTTTTGTTTCATCCGCCGAAAGAATATTTATGTCCTGTATTGTCATCGCAGTCAGTTTTTTATATGAATAGCCGTAATAATCGACAGCCGTATTGTTGGCTTCGACAATGCGGCCAGAATCGACATCTATCAGAAGCATTACGGAGCCGTGGGAATCAAGTACGTCTCCAAAGACAATGTCTTCTACGGCCGCGTGCGCAGAAAGCGATGTAAAACATATGCAAATTGAAATAACGCATATAGAAATCTTTTTCTTAATTGAAAAATTCATTGTTCCTCCGCTCTTTATCTATTTTGCAGCAATATTGAAAAATACCTAATTCTGCGACATTATATTTTTTAAATTTTACCATGTTATACAGCAAGTTTCAATACTCCAAAAGTCGAGAACCAAAAAGGGACGAACCAAAAAGGGACGCACTTTTTTTAGTTCGCTTCATTTATTTTTTTATAATATTTGGTCTTGCCTATTCCAAGAATGCCTATTATATTCTTGTCAGACAAACTCGTCTCTTCTTTTAGTCTTTTGCGGATTTCCTTTAGTTCATCAATCTCCAATTCAGCTCTTTCCCCCCGCAATTCTTCCACAATGGATTTACCCCTTATGTATTCGGAAAATAGTTCTGATGAATTTGCCGTCTCATAGTCAAATCCATCCTCTTGGTTTGAAAAGGAAACGAATCTTCTACGCGCCTGTCTGAGGCCTTTATCGAAAATATTTAGAATTGGATATATAGAAGAAAGTCCCTCGCCGGATAGATATTCATGGTAACTGGACCAGGGGTAGTCGCCGGGGTTTTCGACGATTCCGGCTTTCACTGGATTGTTGTGGATATATCGCAAAACGCAGGTCAAGTATTCCTCGTTTTCCACAGCAAAACTTTTGTATCGACCCTGGAACACATGTCCTACCGTTTTGTTCTTGGCATTGTAATAGTGTGCATAGGTCTGATTGATTTCCTTGCAGAAATCAGCAATATTTCTTGATTCAACCAGCAAGTGGTAGTGGTTGCCCATGATGCAATAGGCATATATTTCCGTATCATGCCTGTTCTTTGCTTCGATAATCAATTTCAAAAAATATCTGTTGTCTATTTCATCAAGAAATATTTCCTGTTTGCCGTTTCCGCGTGCCGTCACATGGTATATTCCCGTATTGCTGGTCACTCTGGCCCTTCTCATTACAACATTCCTCCCTTGCGTATTCTAATATTTCCGTTCTATTTAGCATTCTTTAGCTTATTCTATTTATTTAAAAAATCCGTCCTTATATTGATTCCATTATATGTAAGGACATAAAAAGGTACGTCCCTTATTGGTTCTTTTACAAGCTTTTCAAGTATTTTATGTAACGTCCGAACAATACGGTCATTTCGGCGCGCGTTATAAGTGCATCGGGCCGGAAGCTTTCATCGGGATAGCCTTTGAAAATCCTTTTTTTGAAAGTGCTGACTATCGGCTCGCAATACTGGTTGCACGTTATGTCATCGAATGGAATTCCGTCTTCAAAAGCATCTGTCCAGTTTTCGCTTTGAGCTAGCAAAAAGGCAACCTGCCCTCTTGTCACAGGGACATCGGCGTCTATCTTCTCTCCGAATGCTCTTTTTACTTCATCCATGTCCATTCGGCTGAAAGCCGACAGGCAGTAGTTGCGGCTCCAGGTTTCGGCAATTATTTCAGGCTCCTCGCAAGGCCTTGTCGAAGTCGCCATTCCTCCATTGTCAAGACGCACTCTTTCCAGGATTGTCAAACATTCTGCCACGGTCATATTGTTTTGCGGTCTGAAAGATCCGTCTCCATATCCGAATACATATCCGGCTTCACTAAAGCAGAATATTGAATCCTCCGCCCAGTGGTCTTTTGCATCGATGAATTCTACTGATTCGACTGATTCGACTCCCTTTAGCAGCCCATCAACTTCAATTCCAATTTCAAAGGGCGCATCAGTTTCAGGATCGGAAACGGTCAATTCGGCAACTCCCGGATTTTTTGCCATAATCGATCCGTCTTCCATTACTTCCAAAATATCCGGATTGGAACTTTCGATTTCAAAGCTTGAAATGTCGATTGGCTTTCCGTCCATGTCGTAGAATGAACCGATTGCGCTCTTTTCCAGTTTTGTGCCCTGGGCTACAAGATATGGCAGGCTGACGTCATAATGGTCCACGGCTCTTGAAGGCTCAACGGTTTCTTTCTTATGCCTGTTTTTCAGGATCAGGCTCTTGCCTGATTCGGGGCTTGCATTGCCAGCTGCATCGGTAGCCCTGGCATGCACATACCATACGCCTTTCTCGCTTACTGAAAATGGAGATTCGTAAGGAAGCCATTCCATTTCCCCTCCACTGCTTACACAATACTCAATGGAAACAAATTCAGCCTCGTCATGGGTCAATGAGACTTCTACATTTCCTGTTGAAACCCCGCTTTCCGGATTCAAATGGATTGCAGGCGAATTCGGAGCAAGGGTATCGATCCATGTCACTTCAGCCGCCTTGATTCCTGTGTTGCCTGCCTCATCGCGGAATTCGAATGTGAAGCTGCCGTTTGTCGTGAATTCGTATTGACTCGAGCCCTCATTGTTTATCACAGACACTTCATTTTCGTCAATGGTGATCAGGGTTGCGACTACCGGCTCGTTTGTGGGAGATAATGTGCTGTATTCTACTTTTCCATCAGGTTCTGTTTTATCAATCCAGTCAATAGTAATGACCGATTCTGTGCTCAGGTTCCCCGCCCTGTCTCTTTGGAATGCCCTTATTTCAGCATTTTCTTCAACTGCAAAGGGTTTTTCATAAGGCAAGGCTGTATTTCCATCCACGCTATAGAATATGCTTGCATTTTCTTCGCCCGAAATGGAAGCAAGAACGGAGCCGCTTGTGAGGCCCGTCGGATCCGTCGATATTTTCGGGGCTTGGGGACTAGTTCTGTCAATCGTCAAGTCATTTGTCCAGTTCAAGACGGTTTTTTCCGTGCCTCCGCTGTCCGACAAGGCGACTGATACACCTGGCTGGATGCCTTCAGGCAAACCGCTCAAATCCCAAACGGCGCTCCACGTTGTTCTTCCCGCATCAACGGTTCCTTCAACTTCTCCGATTAACGCGGTTATTGACACATCATCGCCGTCTTCATCGCTATAAGTTCCACTAAGAATGAAAGCTTGTCCGTCTTTTAAGTATGCATCCTCATTGGGAAAAACGATTTCTCCTTCAGGCATATGTTTTGTGGTCCCGGTCCAGAAGAGATGGGAGGCGCTTTCAACCGAGTCGCTGTTTCTTGTTATTGACTGAACCTGGTATTGCCCGCCTTCCGCAAGGCCTTCAAATGCGCCGCTTGTTTTTTGACTAAAAGCTGTTTCCGAAACAAGTCCTCCGGCATTTGACAAAATAACCTTGTTGTCCGTTCCATCGGTCTGGTTGGAACTGTCGATTACATAACTCAAACTTGTATTTGTCCTTTCGCTCACCGAAAGCGACAAGGGGTCGGCAGACAATGTGCGCATGAATGTGAGTCCTGAAAAATTGCCGA
>Ga0102926_1002542_pt1 | contig 10564 bp, 10 predicted proteins | sample SalPonR1_A_D2_MG_FD_78173 | JGI IMG/M metagenome (GOLD analysis project Ga0102926, IMG submission 78173) | Salt pond soil microbial communities from South San Francisco under conditions of wetland restoration - Salt Pond MetaG R1_A_D2_MG | ecosystem: Environmental > Aquatic > Marine > Intertidal...
CAAATTCGTAATATAGGTACAATTGGTGGTAATATTTGTAACGGTGTTACAAGTGCTGATTCAGCTTCAACTTTAAAAGCTTATGATGCAGTATTAGAATTAGCTAGTGTTGATGGGATTAGAATTTTGCCTTATGCAGATTTTAGTAAAGGTCCAGGTCGTGTTGATTTAAGAGAAGGCGAAATGTTGACTGGTATAAGAATAAAAAAAGATTCTTATGAAAATACACGTGGTAAATATATTAAATATTCAATGCGTAAAGCTATGGATATTGCAACATTAGGTTGTTCTGTAAATGTTAGATTAACTGATGATAAGAAAAAAGTAGATAGAATAAGAATTGCTTATGGCGTAGCAGGTCCAGTCCCTTTAAGAGCTGTTAGTGCTGAAGAAGCTTTAAAAAATCATGATGTTAATCTTGAATTGTTAGACGATGCTGCACAAGCTGTAATGGCTGATGTTAATCCAAGAAATTCATGGAGAGCATCAAAAGATTTCAGAATCCAATTGATTAAAGAACTTACAAAAAGAGCTTTGAAATCTTCAATTGAACAAGCTGGAGGTCAACTATAATGACAAAAGTAAAAGTTACATGTAAAATTAATAATAAAGTACGTGAAAATTATGTAGATCCAAGAGCATCTCTTTCAGATCTTTTAAGAGGTGAAGAACATCTTCAAAGTATTAAACATGGTTGTGATGTTGGAGAATGTGGAGCTTGTACTGTAGTAGTTAATGGTGAAACATTTAATTCTTGTATTTATATGGCAATATGGGCAGAAGGCAAAGAAATTACAACATTAGAAGGTTTATCTGATGAAGAAGGTAATATGTCTGATATTCAACAAGCTTTTGTTGATGAAGGTGCTATACAATGTGGATTCTGTACACCAGGCTTTATTATGAGTACTTTACCTATATTAGAAAGTGATAAAGATTTTTCTCGTGAAGAAATCCGTAAAAATATTTCTGGAAATTTCTGTCGATGTACTGGTTATGATACAATTGTTACAGCGATTGAAAAGACTCAAGAAAAAAGAAAAGCAGAAAGATCAAAAAAATAAATAATATTATTTTTGATATAATGGGGCACAAAAATTGTGCCCCTTTTCTTTATTTAATTTAAATATTATATTCGTATTTGAGGATTAATATGAAAAGACCAATTACTTTAATGATAAAACCTGCATCTAGTATGTGTAATTTAAAATGTGATTACTGTTTTTATTTAGATGAAGAAAAAAATAGAATTGATAAAAAAAGATCTCTAATGAGTTATGAAACAATTGAGGAAATTGTAAAAAAAACTCATAAATCATCAAATAAAATAAATTATATTTTTCAGGGTGGAGAACCAGCATTAGCTTCATTAGATTGGTTTAAATATTTTATATCTTTAGTTAATAATTATAAATCAGAAAATGATTATATCAGCTATAGCTTTCAAACAAATGGCACATTGATTGATGATTCTTTTGCAAAATTCTTAGCTGATAATAATTTTTTAGTTGGTGTATCTTATGATGGGTTTAATAGAATTCATGATATTCATAGAAAATATGCAAATGGTTTAAAAAGTTCAAGAGATGTAAAAAGAGGTATTGAAAATTTAAAAAAATATGGTGCATATTATAATATTTTATCAGTTGTTACAAATGAAGTAGCTCTAAACATTAACAAAATTTATACTAATTTAGTAGAAAGTGGGGAAGACTACCTTCAATTTATTGCTTGTCTAGATCCGATTAATTCTGATGATAATAAATATTTAAAACCAAGTGTTTATGCTAATTTTTTAGTTGAACTCTTTGATTTATGGTATGCTGATTTAAGAAGAAATAGAAATATTTCTATCAGATTATTTAATAATTTTATTTCTATTTTATTGAATAATTTACCTGAAGCTTGTGATATGAATGGTATATGTTCTATTCAATATGTTTTTGAATCAAATGGAGATGTATTCCCTTGTGATTTTTATTGTTTAGATAATTATCTTTTAGGAAATATTCATGAAGCAGATTATGATGATTTTGATGTTAAACGAAAAGAAATAAAGTTTATTAATTATCCTCCTAATTTACATCAAGATTGTTTGAATTGTGAATATTTATATTTATGCCGAGGTGGATGCCCAAGATATAAGGATAGTAATAATAAATTTAAATTTTGTGAAAGTTATAAGTTTCTTTTTGAAAATCGATTAAACCAGTTTAAAGAAATAGCTAGTGTATTTGCAAATCGCTAACATTTTTGCATATTTTTATAAAATTATTTAGAGTATTTGAAATATATTTCTTTTTGTGGTGAATTATTGAATATTCTCTGTTAAAAAAAACAGGGTTAATTGTTTTTGTTATAATTTTTGAATCATTATGTAAATAATCTTTCCATAATGAGGGTAATATAGATACTCCTATATTATTTTCTACTAAAGCAATTATTGCTTGAGTGCTAGTACTATCATTTTTAATTTCTTTTTTTATATTTTTAGATAAAAAAGCAGAATCAATTAATTTTCTTACGGCACTATGCTCTTCTCTTAAAATAATATTTTCTTTAGTTAAATCTTCTAAAGAAATATTTTTATTTTTTGATAGCGGATTATTTTTTGAGATATATAATAAAAGTGAGTCTTTATAAAAAGTTGTTGCTTTTATATTTGAATCAATAATAGGAGTTTCAATCAAAGCAATATCAATTTTATTTTCTATTATCAATTCTTTAAGCGTTTTAGAATCTCTTATAGTTATATTAGTTTCAATATCATTATGTTTTGATTTAAAAGCTTTTAAAATATCTGCTAATAAAAAAATAGCAATAGATGTACTACATCCAAGATTAATAACTTTTTTAGTATCGCTATCTTTAATACTAGATTCTAAGTTATTAAATTTATTTATAATATCTGTTGCTTGGTATAAAAAGTTGCTCCCATCATTTGTTAGAATTAACTTTCTACTTATTCTATCAAATAGTTTAATTGAATAATATTTTTCTATTTCTTTAATTGCAAAACTGATAGATGGTTGGGCAATGTGCAATTGCTTTGATGCTTCTACAGTACTTTTATATTTACAAACTGCAATAAATATCTTTAAATGTCTTAATGTCATTTTTTAATAACCTATAATAAATTTCTTATATATATGATTAGTTTATTATATTTTACATATATAATCAAATGATGTATATTAAATCTAAGGTTATTTTATGAAGAAAAAAGATTATGTAAAACTATTTAGGATAATGTTCACTCTTAGTGCTTTTACTTTTGGGGGTGGATATGTAATTGTATCATTAATGAAAAATGAATTTGTTGATAGATTGAAGTGGATTGAAGAAGATGAAATGCTTAATCTAGTTGCAATAGCTCAATCTTCTCCTGGAGCAGTTGCTGTAAATGGTTCTATTTTAGTAGGATATAAGGTTGGGGGGATATTAGGAGCTATAGTATCAATCTTTGGTACTATTCTTCCACCATTTTTTATTTTGTCTATCATTTCAGTTTTTTATAATCAATTTAAAGAAAATATATATGTAAGTGCTTTTTTAAAAGCAATGCAACCAGCAATTGCTGCTATTATAATATCTGTTGTTTTACAATTAGCTAAAAATATTATTAAGCAAAAAGAGATATATTTTATTATTATTATGATATTAGCTTTTGTATTTGTATATTTTTTAAATATTAATATTATATTTGTTATATTAGCATGTGCATTTTTAGGTGGTTTTTATGCTTTATATAAACAAAAAAAGGACATAAATTAATGACTTTATTTGCTTTATTTCTTTGTTTTTTACAAATTGGAGCTTTTAGCTTTGGAGGTGGACTTGCAGCGCTTCCTCTTATTCAGCAGCAAGTAGTTACTATAAATAATTGGATGAGTATGAGTGATTTTACTGATTTAATTGCGATTGCTGAAATGACACCAGGACCCATTGCCGTAAATAGTGCTACCTTTGTTGGCATTAATCTATTTGGAATAAAAGGAGCTATTGTAGCAACTTTAGGCTGCATATTACCTTCAATTATTTTTGTTTCTATTCTAGGTTATTTATATAATAAATATAAAAACCACTATTTATTAGAAGGTGTTTTAGCAGGGCTTAGACCTGCTGTTGTAGCTATGATATTAAAAGCTGGTTTAGCAATATTTATCTTAGCGATATTTGGACTAAATTTTAGAGATATTAATATTGTTGGTTTAATTATTTTCTTATTTGCTTTTTATTTTATTTATATAAAAAAAGTAAATCCAATTATTATTTTATTAATTAGTGGTTTAGTAGGAGGGGGCATTTATTTGTTATTTAATATTCCAATATAATTAGTAAATGTTTAGAAATCTTTGAACTAATAAACTTACTAGAGTAATACCAAACCAACAACTAAAACCTAATAATATTGGTTTCCCACCTTTTTTAATGAGTTTAATAAAGTCAGTTTTAAAGCCTATTGCACCCATTGCCATTATAATAAAAAACTTACTTAAGCTTTTGAAATATGAAAATATATTTTGATTAATATTATAATTTGTCAAAATTGTAGTAAGTAATGAAGCTAATAGGAAAAATATAATAAAAGTTGGAAAGATTTTTTTTATATCATAATTATTTTCAACATTATCTTTTTTTGAATGTTTATAGGATAATACTAATGTAATTGGAATAATAGCAAGTGTTCTTGTGAGCTTTACACTAATTGCTTTATCAAGTGTCATAGATGATAAATTGAACATGTTGTCCCAAGTTGCAGCTGCTGCACTAACTGATGATGTATCATTTATAGCAGTTCCTGCAAAAATACCAAATGCATTTCCATTTGTGGTGTCCAAATTTAACAAGATACCTAGTTGAGGAAATATTATTGCAGCTATTACATTAAAAAAGAATATAACCGATAGAGCTGTTGCAACTTCATCCTCTTTAGCATTAATCACACTAGTTGTTGCAGCAATAGCACTTCCCCCACATATAGAAGATCCTATACCAATTAATGTTGCTGTATTGGATTCAATTTTTAATAATTTACTTATAAAAACAGCAATAATTAAAGAGGTTGAGATTGTTGCAATTATTATAGGAAGTGATTCTTTTCCTGTTTCCATAACAACATGTAAATTTAAACCAAAACCTAATAAAATAATTGCATATTGAAGTAGTTTTTTAGATGAAAAATGAATTCCCTTATTATATCTATCTTTATTTTTTATTGTTTTATTTAATATCATTCCAATAATTATTGCAAAAATAGGGCCACCTATTATGGTAAATGATTTTCCTAAAAAGTATGAAATTGCTGCAATTACTAGTGCAAGAGTAATTCCTTTATAATTATCTTTTATAAATATCATTACTATTATCTCCTTGATTAGTTGAATATATCAAAAAAAATCAATAAAATAAAATAATTGTTTTTAATTGATTGATAAAAAAAAATTATGAGGTATTTATGCTTGATTATAAAGTAAGAACATTTTTAACATTATGTAAATATATGAATTATAGAATTAGTGCTGAAAAATTAAATATGGCACAACCTTCAGTTACTCAACATATTCATTTGTTAGAAGATTATTATTCTACTAAGCTATTTATATATAATAAGAAGACTTTGATAAAAACTGATTCTGCAAAAATTTTAGAAAAGCATTTACGATGTATTGTTGATAATGAAAAAGAATTAGAGCGAGAACTACAAAATACTAAAATTAAAGAAATAAAAATTGGTGTAACAAAAACTATTGGTAATTATGTTTTAAAAGATAAAATAATTAGCTTAATTAATGACAAGAGTTCAATTACTTATATTATTGATAATACAAAAGCTTTATTTGATAAATTGAATGAAAATATTTTAGATTTACTAGTTATTGAAGGTCTTTTTGATAAATCATTATATGATTATAAATTATTTAGGAATGAGGAAATTGTTGGTATATGTACTAAAAATCATATTTTTGCAAATAAAGAAATAGATCTAAAAGATATTTTTACTCAAGGCTTGTTATTAAGAGAAGAGGGCTCTGGAACAAGAAATATTTTAGAACAGGAATTGTTTAAAAAAAATTATACAATTAATAGTTTTAAAACAGTTCATTTTATAAGTAGTTTTGAAATAATTAAAGATGTAATAAGAAAATCTCAATATATTACTTTTGCATATAAATCAATATTAAACGATTCAAATGAATTATCAACTTTTTCAATAAAAGATATAAATATTGATAGAGAATTTAATTATGTTTGTTTAAAAAATACAAATATTGAGAAAAAGATTTTAAACTTTTATCAATCTTAAATAATCTTGTTTAATTTTATTTAATGAATTATTTTCATAATTAATATATATTGTTATTGCTCTCTAGTTTTTTCTTTGATTGATATTTATTTGTAAAATAATACTAAATAATCACTTTATGAGATAAGGGAGACTTAAAAATATATTTTTTATTAGACATCTAAGCAAAAACATGTTATAAAATAATTAGAAAAATAAATATATAAAATGATTGAGGATAACTATGATATTCAAAGCTGGAGAGAAACCAGGAAGAGGGATTTATTATTGTACAAGAGATTTTTATAAAATTATTTTAAACAATGAGGATGAGTTTTTACCTTTTTGTCCTAATTGTAATAATTCATCTTATATAAAAATCGGTTAATTATCTTTTTCTTCTATTTTATTATCTTTTTTATTTAATCGATTTGCAATTTTTATAAAAATATCTGTCTTTTTTTCAATGTATATTGGTTGCATTGCAAATGTTGCATAATTTATATTTTTAAAAAATGATACTAATAAATATAAGCTAAAAAAGAAAGTTAAAATTGAAGCAATTGTAAATCCATATCCTGCATATTTTAGTGGAAGATACATTGTAAAGTAATAAGAAATGCTAGAATTTAATATAAGAAATACTATTGCTGATGCGCAAGCTCTTCCTCTTCTTTCAAAATATAAAAGAACTAAAATAATAATAAATGCAAATATATTAAACATTGTTCCAAATGCTGTAATTTGGAAAATGTTCCTAATTAAATAATTTATACCTAAATATTTAAATAATGGTTTTGCACTTAACATCATTGTTAGTGTAATTAATATTTGTGCTAAAAATGTATAAACTAAATTATAATTTAAAGATCTTCTCATAACTTTACGTGATTTATCAATTACTTGATATGTTTCTGAGGAATTAGCTTGTCCATAATAATTTTTATAAGTTATATAGAATTCAGTTTCTATTACAACAAAAAATAAAACAAGAGAAGGAATTGTTGTTAAATAAGCTAAAAAAACAGCATTATCATAATAGGGTGCAAAAATAAATGTGTCAAATATATTTATTTGATAATCGCTAAACCACATTATTATATTATCACTCCAAAGTCCAAGTGTATAAAATAATCCTACAAGTCCAAGTGTTGCGTATTGTCCTAGATAACTAATAAAGTCAAATTTATAAAGTTTTCCATAAAAAAAAGTTGAAAATAAATTAAATAAAAACATTACTAAAATTAAACTTATTCCTAATACATATGCAAATAAGAAATTTGAAGATGTTTGAAATTCTGTAAATGGAATTGGATATTCTAAAAAAACAAAAATTAGCACTACTGTTAGAATTCCTCCAAAAAGATAAGCCTTTGCTATTAATTTATAATTTTTTACTGCACTTAAGAATATCATCAATATCCAAATCATAGATATAATTATAAAAAGGTATGAAGATAGTATTTTATAATGTATAGGAATTGGTTTATTAAAATAGAATGCAAATGAAATTATTAGAGCTAATAAAAAAGTTAGATTATTTACACCAATAAAAGTAGGTTTAATTCGATCATATTTTTTTTGATATAAATTATCAGAAATATATCTTGTAACTACTAATTGAATAGGAGCTACTAATATTTGTGAAAAAATAAAACTATAAACTATAGTTGCAGAAAATAGATTTCTCTCATCTGTTGGAACTTCTACTATTCTCAATAAATATAATAATACATTTATTGATAATACACTTAATATCCAAGGTCCTGCAGCTATAAAAGATGAATATAAATAAGCAAGAGCCCTATTAGTAAAGGTTTCTTTTTGAAACATCCTTTTTAAAGCAAATCCAATTCCAGCCATATTTTATACCACCTTATTTATTATATTTTTTATATAATTTATCATAAAGATCTCTATAACTTTTTATTAATACCTTATCATTATATAGTCTTTTTACTCTCTTTAAGCCATTTTCACCCATTTCTTTTCTAAGTTTTGGATTTTCTATTAATTTTAATATTGCCTTTGCTGTTTCACTTGGTGCAGCAAGTTTAGTAATGATTCCACAATGGCCTTCATATTTATCTTTAACTAATAAATCTTTACAACTTCCAACATCAGTTGATACAAAAGGTATCTTTGCTGACCAACCTTCTAGAATAACCAAAGGTTGTCCTTCAGATATAGATGTTAATACTAATATATCTATAATTCCTAAATATTCTTTTATATTAACCCTTCCTGTGAAAATAATTGTATCTTCTAGATTTAAGAGTTTAACTAAATTTTTGCATTGCTGATAATATGATTTATCCTCATCTGTAGGTCCCATTAAATAAAAAATTACATCATCGTATCTTCTTTTAACAATACTGAAAGCTCTAATCATTGTCATAACATCTTTAATTGGAACAATTCTTAATATAGAACCAACAATAATTTTATCATGTTCCTTTTTTTCAATGTTTAATTTGTCATAGTTTATACCATTAGGAGTTATTTCAGTTTTTTTTCTCTCTACTCCTAATTTAATTTGTATCTCTCTGTTCGCATTAAAAAGGGCTGTAATTATATCTGCTCTGTTATATGCTGCATTCGAAATGGAATAGAAAAAATCAATCCAAAACTTTTTATAAATTCCGGTTACCCATTTAGCTTTTAATAGTTCTTCTTCTCTTTCTCTACCATATATACCATGTTCAGATAATAAAAAAGGTTTATTTCCTTTAATTGCCAAAGAAGTTGCCAATATACCAGCATAACCTGTGGAAGCCGAATGAAATAAATCAGCATCTTCCTTTTCTTGTTGAATTAAATAAATAAGTGGTAAAAGCATATTTCTAATTGTCCAAAAGAAAATATTGAAGACTTGTTTTGAATATAATTCTTGATAAAAATTTACAGTTTCATTAAAAAAGAATTTGCTTTGTAAAAAATCAACACAAGAGCCTACTCTTTTTTTGTTATTAAAAAATGAGACTAAAAACTCCCAATTAACATTTCTTTTTATTCTAATTAATTTGATTAATTCTTTTTTCTCTTCAGCACTTAGGTGAGGATTCTTTTTTATTTTTCTGTGCTTTATGTTAAAAAAATCATCCAAAAATATAGTTCGAATTTTGATAACATTATCAGGAATTTTATATTTTAATTCTATATTTTCATTACCACTAGGCATAATTGAAATGATTTTAAATTTATGTTCAGGAAAAGCTAAGATTATTTGGTTTATCCAACTTGATACACCACCAGCAATATATGGATAGGAGCCTTCAGCTATCATACAGATTGTCATATATTTTACTTCTCCTTTATAAAGAATTCTCTTAATTCCATTAATTTTTCATTAGATGAAATTATATTATCATCCATAGATAATAAAATTTGTTTTACCTTATTCAAATTACCTTTTTTATATAAAATATTTAAATTATTTATTTGAACTTGATTACTATCCCCATATTCTAGCTTAATTTTATTATTAATTAATTCTGCTTGTTCTAAATTGTTCAATAATATGTAAGTTTTAAAAATATTTTCGAGAGTTGTAAGATTGTATGTATCGTTTTTTACTTTTATGGATAGAACATCAATATATTCTTGTCTAAATATATCAATACTATCAGATTCAATTAAAGAAGAATTTAAATATAGCTCGTAAGAATATATTAATTGATCTAAAAAGATTTCATTTTTTGTTATATTATATTTTTCCCTTAGATAACTTATGTTGTTTGTAAGTTCATTTTCTTTAGAATTTAATAAAGTAGCGGAGTAGTGTTGGACTTCTTTATCATCAGATTCTAATCCTTTTTTCAAAATATTAGCGTTATTTATTTTAACAGAATATTGAGAATCTATTAAAATTTCTTTTTTCCTATCGGGATCCATATATGAGAGCATGTCAATAAAACTCATAGTTTTAATTTCTTTTTCATATTCAATTCGTTTTTTAGAAATTCTTTCTAATTTTGCATCTATCATTTTTTCATAATCAATTATAAGTTCGTTATCAGTGAAAAAATAATTATAACTAAAATAAAATATGTAATAGATAAAAGGACCAACTATAGGCATAAATAATATAATGTAAAAAGGTATTTCAATTTTTTCTTGATTAAAGCTTTTATTTATTTTCCAAACTAGGATGTAAGTTAAAATATGGATTATTAAAATTAATATAAGAAATTCTTCAAATACAAAAAGATAAATAAAAATAGCAATATCAAAGAATATTAATAAAGTAAATATAAATTTCTTCATTATTCCTCCAAG
>Ga0102926_1002553_pt1 | contig 10527 bp, 7 predicted proteins | sample SalPonR1_A_D2_MG_FD_78173 | JGI IMG/M metagenome (GOLD analysis project Ga0102926, IMG submission 78173) | Salt pond soil microbial communities from South San Francisco under conditions of wetland restoration - Salt Pond MetaG R1_A_D2_MG | ecosystem: Environmental > Aquatic > Marine > Intertidal...
ACAAAAATAGATTCTTTACCTCAAAGTTTTTTATTTGCTTCGCATACTTTCTAAGCATAGGAGTTCTTATACCTAATATGTTTTCTTTGTTCACGTTAGGTATTAGCTTACTTGAAAACTCCCTATAGCTTTCTTCCGATAATTCAAAAAGATCTTTTTGTATTTCTTCAACTGCTTTATTCTTCATTTTCCTCAAGTTTTGCAATTAGCTCACCAGTTTTTACTTGGCCGCCTTCCTTGGAATAAACTTTTTCAATTACGCCATCTCTAGAGCTCAACACATTCGTTTCCATCTTCATTGCCTCTATTACTGCAATAGGTTGGTTTTTCTTAACTTTGTCTCCTACTTCAACAAAAACCTTTATTACGGTTCCAGTTATGCTAGCACCTATTTCACTAGGATCTTCAGAATTGGCATATTGAATACTACTTCCCGATACTGACGTGGTAAGTGCTGACTTATCCTTAATGGATACAACTCTTTGATTTCCATCAACACTAAACACCAAATCTCTATTGCCCGATTCACCGGTATTTCTTATTTCTACTAACTTAATTACGTTAACGCTACCTTCTTTTAGTTTAACTTCACCAGTTTCACCTTCTCTTAGTCCATGGAAGAATATATCGCTTCCCATATTTCTAAAGTTACCTTTTTCTACAAGATATTTAATGTACTCATCAAACACTTTAGGATACATAGCATAGCTAAGCGCCTCCTTCTCAGTCCCTTCAAGCCCAAGATCATTAACTAAATGTTCAGTTATTTTATCAAAATCTTCAGGTTCTAATAATTCACCAGGTCTACAAGTAATTGGTGTTTTATCCTTTAATACAATTTTTTGTAATTCTTCGGGGAAACCACCTTCAGGTTGACCTATCATTCCTTCAAAGTATGAAACTACTGAATCAGGATAATCCATGTCCCTTCCCTTGACTAAAATGTTTTCTACAGTTAAATCATTTTGTACCATGAAAATTGCCAAGTCTCCTACAACCTTAGATGATGGAGTAACCTTGATAATGTCCCCTAGCATTTGATTTACGTCAACATACATGTCTTTAACAGCATTAAATTTATGACCTATTCCAAAGCTTTCAACTTGCGGTTTAAGATTAGAGTACTGACCACCTGGAATTTCCAATCTATATATCTCTGCTGTTGATGAAGAAAGGCCTGATTCAAAACTGCTATATACTGGCCTTACATCAGCCCAATATTCAGAAATTTTTTGTAATCCTTCAGTGCAAATACCTGTGTCTCTATCACTGTTTTCAGTAGCTGCTACCAACGAGTTTAATCCTGGTTGTGATGTTAGACCCGCCATTGAATTGAATGCAGAATCCGCAATATCAACGCCAGCTTCAGCTGCCATCACTAATGTAGCAACACCATTTCCTGAAGTGTCATGGGTATGCAAATGAATAGGAATTGATATTTCATCTTTAAGTGCAGTAACTAGTTTCTTCGCTGCCATAGGTCTTAATAACCCAGACATATCCTTAATCCCTAGTATATGCGCACCACGTTTTTCCAATTCTTTTGCATTCTTGATGTAGTAATTTAAGTCATATTTTTCCCTAGAAGGATCCAAGATATCACCTGTATAGCATAGGCATCCCTCTGCTAAACCACCTTGATTTAATGTCTCATCTAAAGCAATCGACATTCCTTCAATCCAGTTTAGTGAGTCAAATATCCTAAAAACATCTATACCCGATGCTTTGGCTTCTTTTACGAATCTTCTTATTACGTTATCAGGATAGTTTTTATATCCTACAGCATTTGAGCCTCTTATGAGCATTTGGAACATAAGATTTGGCACTTTCTCTCTTAACTTAGCCAATCTTTCCCATGGGTCTTCCTTTAAAAATCTCATGGATACATCAAAAGTTGCTCCGCCCCACATTTCTAAGCTAAAAAAGTCTCTGCCATAATATGAAACTGCAGGCGCAATTTTTTCCATATCAATTGACCTCATTCTTGTTGCCATAAGTGATTGCTGAGCATCTCTAAAAGTAGTATCTGTTACTAATAGCTTCTGCTGGCCCAATACCCAATCAGCAACACCCTTTGGTCCTTTTTCATCAAAAAGCTGCTTTGTCCCCGATAGATTTTTAATTTCATCTAACGGAACTTTTGGTACCTTAGGTACATTAAAATCTGCTTTTTGTCCTTTTGTTTCATTTACTATTTTATCTCCTAAGAAATCTAAAAGTCTTAGCTCATCATCCACGAGTTCTCTTACATTCATAAGTGCAGGATTATTAGCGACAAAACCAGTATCGCAATCGCCTGTTTTGAATTTCTCATGATTCAATACATTTAATAGGAACTCAATATTTGTTTTAATGCCCTTAACATCCATTTCGGATAAAGCTCTTTCAGCTTTCTTTCTAGCATCAGGGAATCTCTTCGCCCATGCAGTTACTTTAACCAAAAGACTATCATAATATGGTGAAATTACAGAGCCTGTAAATCCAGACCCACCATCTAGTCTTATACCATATCCTGAAGCACTTCTATAAAGATTAATTGTTCCTGTATCAGGAGCGAATCCATTGGTTGGGTCCTCAGTAGTAACTCTGCACTGTATTGCATAACCATTAATTTTTATATTATCTTGATTATATATACCTATTTCGTCAGAATCCAATGGATATCCCTCTGCAACCATGATTTGTGATTGAACTAAGTCAATGCCTGTAACCATTTCAGTAACTGTATGTTCCACCTGTATTCTTGGATTCATTTCGATAAAATAGTGCTTACCATCTTTATCCAATAGAAATTCCACAGTCCCTGCACTTCTATATTTTACTGCACTTGCAATCTTAATTGCATCATTACAAATGTTCTTTCTTTGCTCATCGGTTAGACATAATGCAGGAGTAAACTCAATTACCTTTTGATGTCTTCTTTGCACAGAGCAGTCTCTTTCATAAAGATGAACTATGTTGCCATATTTATCACCTAATACTTGAACTTCTATATGCTTAGGATTTTCTAAATACTTCTCAATAAAAATATCATCTACTCCGAAAGCCTTTTTAGCTTCACTTTTAGCACTTTTATACTGAGGTAATAAGTCATCTTCTTTTCTAACTATACGCATGCCTCTTCCACCGCCACCTGCTGCTGCCTTAAGCATAACAGGATAACCACATTCATTGGCAAATTCATAAGCCTGATCCTCCGACCCTATTGCAGATTCAATGCCAGGAATAGTTGGAACGTCAACACTTGATGCTACAATTTTAGATTGAATCTTATCACCCAAACTGTTCATCATCGTATCAGTTGGACCAATAAATTCTATATCGGCATTTTGGCATGCCTCGACAAATTCAGGATTCTCAGATAAAAACCCGTATCCTGGATGTATAGCCTCTACACCTTTAGCTACTGCAAGATTAATTATTTCATCAATATCAAGATAAGCATCAATCGGACTTTTACCTTTACCAATTTCGTAAGCTTCATCTGCTTTTGTTCTAAATAGAGCATTTTTATCCTCTTCAGAATAAATAGCTACAGTTCTTATCCCCAATTCTCCGCAAGCACGAAATATTCTAATTGCTATTTCGCCTCTATTCGCGACTAATACTCTTTTAAATCTTCTCACATTCTCCATCTAAATACCCCTTTCGCTTATCTTTGATGTACATCCACCTGTGGGTAAGGTATTTCTATACCTTCCCTATCAAATGCAAGTTTTACATTTTCCATTAAGTAATAGTAAACATCCCAATAATCTGGAGTTTTACACCATACTTTTAATGCTAATTCAATATAGCTATCACCATGTGCATTGACTAATGTTAACGGTTCAATGGTAGTATCTGTCTGTTCACATTCATATGCAACTTTATATAACGCATTCTTTGCTTTTGCAATATCAGCATCATAGCTTATACCAAATTTCAAATCAACTCTGCGATCTTCTTCCCTAGAATAATTGGTTAATACTGAATTCATGATTAATCCATTTGGTATATTTACCATCTTATTATCAAAAGTTCTAACAGTAGTTACAAATAGGCCTATTTGGCTAACAAGTCCCGAGGTTCCAGTAACTTCAATGTACTCGTCTTTTATGAATAATTTGTTATACATTATCATAATGCCGCCTACTACATTACTTAAAGTATCCTTTAGAGCAAAAGCTATTGCTGCACCAGCTGCACCTATAACAGTTACAATAGGAGCTGTAGAAACATTAAAAGTCCCTAATATTGCAACAACTAATACAATCCATAGAACTATTCTTATGACGCCTAAAAAGAATTTATGGGATGCTTCATCTAGCTTGGTTTTCCTAAGTAATTTTCTAATCGCATTTAATATGATTTTTATAAGAATCAAGCCAATCACTAGAACTATAATTGCTTTAATAATATATTCTAGATAAGCATGAGCCCATAAATATTCAAAGTTGCTAAACATTATTTACCACTCCTCCTTCTATTTAACTCCCTTAACAATTTCTTTCTAATTCTAATATCATCAGGAGTCACTTCTACAAGTTCATCATCATTTATAAATTCCAATGCTTCTTCTAACGTAAATGTCCTAGGTGGCGCCAATTTAATATTCTCATCAGTCCCAGAAGCTCTCATATTAGTTACCCTCTTAGCTTTACATGGGTTTACAATCATATCTTCATTTCTAGAATTCATACCAACTATCATACCTTCATATACCCTTTTCCCTGGGGAAATAAACATCTGGACTCTTTCTTGTATATTAAATATAGCATAAGGAGTACAATTTCCTTCCTCTTGTGCAATGGCAACTCCATTTGTTCTTTGAGGTATATCACCTTTAAATTCCTCAAAACCATTAAACTTTCTTACTATAGTACCTTCTCCTCTGGTATCATTTATGAATTCAGATCTGTATCCCAATAACCCTCTAGTTGGTACTAAATATTCCAATCTGCTATATCCATTCTCTGCTGCCATTTGAGTCATAATCCCTTTTCTAAGATTAAGCTTCGAAATAACAGAACCTGAAAACTCATCAGGTACAGATATTATTACTTCTTCTATAGGTTCAAGCTTTCTGCCTTTTTCATCTCTTTTAAGAATAACCTCAGGTTTTGAAACCGCCAACTCATATCCCTCTCTTCTCATATTTTCTATAAGAATTGATATATGTAGTTCACCTCTTCCTGAAACCTTAAAACTGTCTGTTGAATCAGTTTCTTCAACCAACAATCCAACATTAACTTCAAGTTCCTTATTAAGTCTTTCTTTAATATGTCTACTTGTGACAAATTTACCAGATTTACCTGCAAACGGTGACTTATTAACTAAAAAGTTCATTGATAAAGTAGGTTCTTCAATACTTATGGTTTCCATTGGTTCTGGTTTTTTTGTATCACATACAGTTTCTCCAATTGAGATATCAGATATACCAGAAACTACAATTATGTCTCCGCATTCTGCATATGGAACCGCGACTCTTTTTAGCCCTCTATATACAAATACTTGATTTACTTTTCTCTGTACTAAATCCCCATTTGCCTTTGCAAGCAAAACATTTTGAGCTTCTTTTATAGTGCCTTTTGTTATTCTTCCTATACCAAGTCTTCCAATATAGTCATCATAACCGAGGGAAGATATTTGAAACTGTAAAGGTTCTTCATTTAAATCTTCATATGGCTTGCAATGCTTAACAATTGTTTCAAATAAAGGGTTGATATTTAAACCACCATAACCTTCTGGACTTTTCTTAATCTTATTTTCACCTTGCGCTATATTTATAGCCTCAACTTCAGCTGGGTCCATTACTGCGGTTCCTTGCCTAGCAACCCCATATAGGATTGGAAAATCCAATTGTTCATCACTGGCTTCCAACTCCATAAATAGTTCATATACTTCGTCAACTACTTCTTCTATTCTAGAATCTTTTTTATCAATTTTATTGATAAATAGAATTGGAATAATTCCTTCTTCAAGTGACTTTTTGAGAACAAATCTAGTTTGAGGCATCGGCCCTTCACTTGAATCCACTAGCAGAATAACAGTGTCCACTGTTTTCATAATACGTTCAACCTCTGAGCTAAAGTCAGCGTGTCCTGGAGTGTCCACAATATTTATTTTATGATCATTGTACATTACTGAACAATTTTTAGAATATATTGTGATTCCTCTTTCTCTTTCTATATCATCACTGTCCATTACACAATCAACAACATCCTCATTAGATCTGAACACTCCACTTTGATTTAAAAAAGCATCTACCAATGTTGATTTTCCTGCATCTACATGGGCAATTACTGCAATATTTATTATTTTTTTTTTGTCATTCATTAATTTAGTCAATACCTTTCATTTGTATTTTGATTTAAAAATAGTTTTACAATTTATTATATCAATTAAGTGTGTTTATTGCAAGATAATTACTTGTTGCAATGGAAATTCTCTGATATAATCAAAAATAAATGTATGGGAGAAACTATGGAAAAACTCAATGATATCATCAGAAAATGCTTTGATAAAAATAATATAATAAAAATAATTCTTAGCAATAAAAGAAAAAAAACATTAGACATTAAAAAAGTTGATATAAGACCGGTTATTATTAAAGGTGAACGGTTATATCAATTTGAGTTCTTTTACGATAACAAAGCAACCCATCTTAACTTAGACAGTAAAACTTCTACAGACAAAATAATTGAACTTATGGATATAAACTTTAAACAATGTAATATATTCACATCAGAAAATGATATTAATATACTAGCTTCAAAATTGGATAAGCCAAGAATTGTTAGGCATAAACCAACTATGGAAGCTTGTGTACCTTCTCACGACAACACTAAAAATTATATAATTGAAGATGGTAAACCATGTGATTTTTTAATCGAGTTAAATGTGATGACAAAAGATGGCAATGTAATACCAAAACATTATAGTAAATTTAGACAAATTAATAGATATCTAGAAATAATTGATGATATATATGAATATCTTCCTAAAAATCGAACTATAAAAATCATTGATTTTGGATGCGGCAAAGCCTACCTAACTTTTGCTATTTATCACTATTTAAAAGAGCTGAAAAATCTGGATGTCCAAATTATCGGTCTGGATTTAAAAAAGGGTGTAATCGATTTTTGTAACGAGAAAGCGAATTGTTTAGGTTACACAGGATTGAAATTTTTACTAGGAGATATTGTAGAATATAAAAGTGATTATGCAGACTTGGTGGTAACATTACATGCTTGTGACACTGCCACAGATTTTGCCCTGATGAATGCAGTTAAATGGAACACAAAAGTCATACTATCTGTGCCTTGTTGTCAACATGAACTTTTTAACCAAATTTCCAATGATATTCACGAACCTATGCTAAAACACGGTATATTAAAGGATAGGCTTACCGAATATCTTACTGATGGACTCAGAGGTTTAAAATTAGAATCAAAAGGATATGATGTTTCTATGATAGAATTCACTAGTCTTGAACATACTTCAAAAAACATATTAATTAAAGCAATAAAAACGGGCCATGAGAATGATGCCAAGGCCCAAAATGCTATCAATGAGTATGCGAAATTAAAAGATTTTTATCAAGTAAATCCATCCATAGATTTGCTCTAAGACTTTTCATAATCGTATAAAATAATTCCACATATAACTATGGCTGCTCCAATTAGATTAGTCATAGTTATTTCTTTATGAAAAACAAACGCATCAAAAGCAACTGAGGATAAACATTGTCCTATTAAAGTGAATATTGTAAAAGTAATTGCTGAAGCCTTTGGCACTAACCAATTTGAAAGAAGCACAATAGCAACTCCACAAATAGCTGCTAAGATAAGAATATAATGTAATCCGCCTAAATATGTAACATCTGTGATTCCAATATATGCAGTAATAATGTATATTAATATTGCGAAAAAGAAACCTACTGCATAATTTATTAAATTTGAACCTAGTACACCAACATTCTTAGCTAATCTCATATTATAGTTTCTCTGCAAAACTATAAATGAACCTGCCAAGAGCGCTAAAATTAAATATATTGTATACACTTATCCTCCTATAATGACATTACAACAGTTCCAATTATTATAAGAACTACTGAAAACCATTTCATTTTATTCATTTTCATTTTTGGCAAATCAAATTTACCCTTAACATCAATAATAAATGATGTCAAAAATTGACCTGTTATTAATAGCATTGTAGTTAGAAAGGCACCTAGATTTATAAAACCCAAAGCCACAAAAATAGGTACGAAGGCCCCTAAAGGACCTCCAAATAAATTCTTGAGACTACCATATTTAGCCAATGTATTGTTCTCTTTTAATAAAAAATATGTAATAAAAGAAGCAATTACAGTTACTGCGTAATATGCTAAATTACCGTATATTACATCATAAGAGTCTGCCATTATTGTGTTACTTAAATTTAAAACTGTGGCAGTAACACCTGCTATTGCTATATATAGATAAACTAATTTTTTGTTCACATTTACACCTTTAATTCGTCACTCACATCTATATTATCAGCAAAATTTCTACTAAAATTATTAATTACAGTATTAAATTGCAATGTATTTATACCAAGCGAATGCTTTTTTTGTTCAAAATGAGTAAACGGTTCAAACCATTCAGGTTCTTTCACATTTACAATATTAAAACTCTTCGTCCAAACAGCGGAAAGTCCAAAAGCATAGGCATATGGTAATATATCATAGAAATATAAAGGATTGTCTCTAGATAACTGCAATACTATTTCCATATTGGGTTTTTTAATGAAATTTCTGAATCCTAATACCCTTCCCAGCATTTCCGAACTTTGTTTAGTGCGAGCTTTCATTAAGCATATTAATATCATAGAAACAATTAAGCAAAGGATCATAGTCATTCCTATAAAGAAATCTCCAAATGATCTAATTACAAATATAGTAAAAATTAGCAAAACAACAAACAACATCAAGCTAAAAATCGCCATAAGAATTGAGGGTCTATTGTTCCTTGATAATACTATCAAGTCATACTCAATTGATGTTAACATACTAGTAACAAAAACAAGTATAGCTATAATTATATAGAAAATATATGAATATGAATCAAATGCATATATCTCTGCCAATATCCCTATCGCTAGTATTGCCATTGACAAAATAAAGCACCCAAACACCTTTGCAAATTCTGATGATGCAGTATAGATTCTGCTATTACTTGACTCAAATTGATCTTCGATTCCCCTTTTTATTCTGCCATAAGCTTTACCTAAATTTTTTCTTATTTCATTTACATTTACTTCTTTATTACGATCAAACATAGCACTAACTGCTTGTCTTACATAACGTTTTTCTGTCTTGGGTTCCCTATTTTTGATGATTTTAAATTTTTTTCTTTCATATTCAACTATTTTAATCTGTCTTCTATCTGCCAAATAAAAAAGCAATGCAACGATATCCTTTTTCCCTACATGACCATCTAGAATGTATCCTATCTCTGGAGGTGTAATAGCATCAGGTGGATAATATTCTTCTTTAATCTCTATTTTAGGGTCTCGACCAAAGAAATACCACATTAATGAAAGTATCGCCATCAATGATATTAAAATATAATAGACATAATTCTTAGCCCAATTATTGTTTTTTTCACCAACCCAATAGCCCTGAGGTAGTTCCGCCTTTACACTTAAACCAACGCCTCTTTCTAAATAACTCCCAGTAAAAACTATCTTTGAATCTTCTGTAATAATCTTTACATTTAATTCATTTCCAGTCAAAACCGCACCATATTGGTCTGCAAAGTACTTTATATCATTTATAGGAAAATCCTGTGGGAAAACAATACCAACAACTGTATTATCAACCGCCGAAGGCCAATCATATGGTAACAACTCCAAGTAAAGTAGATCCATTTCCCTCAATTCATCCGCATATTCATATACTTTATATGTAAGCTCTATATCTTTAGTTCCTTTAAGCTCACCTTCTTCACTTGATAATCTAACCCTAATATGGTCATCATTTTCATTAATTGTATATTTAGCTCCTTTAACCTCAATATCTTCTATTGCCATTCTTTCTTTTGGTATATTGATATCAAAGAACCTAGTACCTTCATTAAATTTAAAGGATATGTTCTTAGTTATATAATAAGAATGGTTTTTGTTCACCAAAACATTCACATTATATTTGGAAGTTTCAACTTCCGAAGACAATTCGCTATCACCGTAACTCTTGTTACTATATAATCCAATTATAAACAAAAATATTAATGATATGATTACTAATTTTATTAACCTTGTTGGGGTATAATTCATAAATTCCTCCATTGGCAGTATAATTACTACTTACGTCTAGTTATTATACACAATTTCAACTTTTTATTCAAATACTTTTAATCACTTATTAAAAGCTATATTTTGTATCTTGATTATTTGTTTGTACAAAATATTCATATATATTATAGTTTATAACGTTTGTTAATATTATTTTGATATTGTGAATTATTTTTCACACAAATAATTCCTTTTTACCTTTAAAAAACT
>Ga0102926_1002555_pt1 | contig 10518 bp, 10 predicted proteins | sample SalPonR1_A_D2_MG_FD_78173 | JGI IMG/M metagenome (GOLD analysis project Ga0102926, IMG submission 78173) | Salt pond soil microbial communities from South San Francisco under conditions of wetland restoration - Salt Pond MetaG R1_A_D2_MG | ecosystem: Environmental > Aquatic > Marine > Intertidal...
AAACTCGATCTTTGTCGTCACCAAATTCGGTAGTTTTAAACCATAAAGCCCCTTCTTTCTTATAGGTGTATCCATTATCTTTTAATTGCTTAATAATTTTATCAACCAAGCCCGATTTATGCAATGTTTTTTCCGAAAAGAATTGATCAAATTTAATCTTTATTTTTTGAAGAACGTTTTTAATATTATCTAAAATTTTTGCGGCCGCCTTTTCACCAACCGTCTGCGGATCATCGCCGGATATTTTTTTATGCAACTCTTCAATATAATCACCTTGATAAGTAGCCTGATCATCTTTTAAAACCGAATGTCCTAGTTGTTTAATTTGGTTTCCGGAGTCGTTAATGTAATATTCTTTTTCGGTTTTAAAGCCGGCTTTCTGTAAAACATTTCCTAAAACGTCACCTAAAAATCCTCCCCGCCCGTTTCCTAAAGTTAAAGGACCGGTTGGATTAGCCGAAATAAACTCTACTTGTGTTTTTTGATTATCGCCAACCTCAACGACTCCCCATTCTTCTGTCGCAATAATTTCTTTTAACTTCTTTTCTAAAAAAGAAAACGATAATGTAAAGTTTAAAAATCCGGGCGGCGTTATACTCACTTCTTTAATAAAAGAATAGTCTTTACTTAAAAGATTATCGCGAAGCTTTTCCCCAAATTCTATAGGTTTCAAAGATTCCTCTTCGGATAACACTAAACAAACATTGCTCGCGTAATCACCATGCTCTTTATTATTCGGAACTTCAACGCGCCATTTATTGTTTTTAAAATTAAAATTTAAGTCTTTTAGACTTTCTAAAATTACCTGTTCAATTTTTTTTCTAATTGTTTTCATTGCCTGTATTTTAGCAGAAAACATGACAAATCTCAAAAGTATATGTTATAATAATCTTGATTAATTATGACAACTTTAACTAAAAACAAAAAAGCGTATTTTGATTACGAAATAAAGAAAAAATACGAAGCCGGCTTAAGTTTAACCGGCCAAGAAGTTAAATCCGCAAAATTAGGTCGGGCCAGCCTGAAAGGAGCTTATGTTGTTCCTGAAGGAAACGATCTGTATTTAATAAACGCCACTATTCCGGCTTATCAACCTATGAATGCTCCTCTTGATTACAATCCAGAACGTCGTCGAAAACTTCTTTTACACCGAAAACAGATTAATCATCTAATTGGAAAGTCGCGAGAAAGCGGCTTGACGTTAGTCCCGTTAATGTTATATACTAAAAAAGGTCGGATTAAATTGAAGCTTGGCGTTGGGAAAGGTAAGAAAGAGTACAAGAAAAAAGAGAAAATCAAAAAACGTCAAGTCGAAAGAAAAATCCGGCGCTCTTTTAAAAAAGAACTTTAAATATGGGGATGTTTTTGGCCTCGATAGAAACATAAACGACTATACTTCAAACCAAGGTGCGGAGTCCTTGTAAATAAATCCGCAACCAAAAAATGTTGATTCTATTACAGAAGAAGCTTTTGCTCCGGCTTACGCTTAAGTAACTGGAGTTAATCTTCCGTTGATTCTCGATAAACGGAGGATTTATATATAATCGAGAAAAAAGGTTTGACACGCCGCAAAGTGTCACTTATAGACCTTAATTTTTCAGCCTGATTTTTATTAAGGTTGTTATTTAAATCAGGATAAGTTTGTAAAGGTATTGAGTTTATTTTCTACACGTGGGTTCGATTCCCGCCATCTCCACTATTAATTAATTAAAACAATTGAGCAAAAAACACCGCCGCAACAATCAAATAAGAGCTAAGAAAGTCCGTGTTGTTGACCAAGAAGGAGAACAACTTGGAATTATGAAGACAAAAGAAGCCTTAAAGAAAGCTCGTCAAAGCGATTTAGACTTAGTGGAAGTCGCCGCTAAAGCGAAGCCACCCGTTTGTCGAATTATGGATTTTGGTAAATTTAAATACCAACAAGAAAAGAAAAAGAGTGGAGGAAAAGAAAAATCTACTCTTAAAAAAGTTGGCATAAAGTTCAACACTTCGCCTCACGATTTACAAACTAAACTTCGCCAAACCACATCTTTTTTAAACAAAGGAAATCAGGTTCAACTAAATATGTTTTTACGCGGACGTGAAAACGCCCTTCGGGGACGAGCAAAAAAGAAGATGCATGAGTTTGTTGATATGATTAAAGAAAAATTTGATGTTAAGGTTGAAGATAAGTCTTCCCGGAAATCTAATAAATTGAAATTTAATATTACGAAAAAATGAGCAACAAAAAATTAAAAACCAGAAAATCAATTAAATCAAGATTTAAAATTACTAAAAACGGTAAAGTTTTACGCCGTCCTAGTGGTCTTGATCATTTGAAAAGAAATAAATCTAAACGAACTAAAAGAAAAGGTCGTTCTAAATGGATTGAGGTTCCTAAACCTCAAGCGAAATTAATCAAGAAAATGCTTAAGTACTAATGACTAGAGCTAAGAAGGGACAATCCCCCGCCCGCAAAAAAAAGAGAAAAAAAGTTTTAAAAGATACTAAAGGGTATCGTTGGTCACGTAAATCTAAATATCGAGCCGCGAAAGATGCCTGGGCTCACGCCAAGACGCATGCTTATGTTGACCGCAAGAAGAAGAAAAGAAATTTCCGTCAATTATGGCAAACGCAAATTAACGCCGGAGCTCGTCAATACGGAGTTTCTTATTCTAAATTTATTCATCTTTTAAAAGAAAACGATATTAACTTAAATAGAAAAATGCTCGCTGAATTAGCACGCGAACACGAAGATACTTTTAAGAATATTGTTGAATCTGTAAAATAAGAAAATTTAAACTCACTAATTTGTTTTTAGTGAGTTTTTTAATGTAAATTATTTAAAAAAGACATTAAGTTAGAATAAGACTTGGTATTAATAATATCTTTTTTAGTTGCCCAGCCACGACGCGCTTGATTAATTCCAAAACGATACCACGAAAGACTGTCGACTTGATGGGCATCCGTCCCAATACTTAGCTTTAAACCTTTTTTAATAGCTTGTCTGATATAATCCGATTTAAAATCGAGACGGTCCGGAGAAGAGTTTATCTCAAAGATGGTTCCACTTTTTACCGCTTCTTTAAAAATCTTCTCCCAATCAACCGGATAAGGATCTCTTCTTTGAATAATTCGCCCCGTGGGGTGAGTAATAATATCAACAAAAGGGTTTTGAACCGCTTTTAAAATTCTTTTCGTCATTTCTTTTTTATCTAAATGATGATGATTATGAACCCCCGCCACCACTATATCTAACTTATTTAAAACCTCCTCTTCAACATCAATATCGCCCTTCTTTAATATGTTAGCCTCACATCCTTTTAAAATAGTAATTCCTTCGATTTCTTCGTTAAGTTGGTCAATCCTCTTCATTTGTTTTAAAAGCTCTTCTTCATCTAAACCATTGGCGATACCTAGGCTTTTTGTGTGATCAGTAATAGCTAAATACTGGTGACCAAATTTATCACGAGCAGTAATAGCCATTTCACGAATTGAATGTAACCCATCGCTCCATTTAGTGTGACAATGGAGGCCTCCTTGTAAATCTTCGTTTTTAATTAAAACTGGTAAATTCTTTTTCTGGGCCGCTTCAATCTCTCCTTGATTTCTTCTTATTTCAGGCGGGGGAGTTTGTAGTCCAAGTTTTTTATAAATACTTTCTTCTGTTTTTCCCGCCATAAATTTCCTTCCTTTAAATAAACCATATTCATTAAGTTTCATTCCTTGCTGAATAGCTATTTTTCGCAAAGCAATATTATGTTGTCGAGACCCGGTAAAATATTGCCAAGCCGCTCCAAAACTCTTTTCGGGAACAACTCTTAAATCAATATCAATATTTTCGGTAGTACGAATAGAACTTTTCGTTGAACCTTTTCCAATAACTCGCGCAACTTCTGGCAAAGAAACAAAAAAATCCATTGCTTTTTCAGGGTTCGAAGAAGTAATTAAAATATCAACATCGCCAACTGTTGGCTCGCGACGACGAATTGATCCGGCTAAAACCGCTTTTTTAACCACGGTTTGATTATTTATTTTATTTTTAATTAACTCGGCTTTTGGTAAAATATTTCCTAATAAAAATCGCTGCTGATGTTCTTCATAAAAACCAATTTCTTTTAAAATATTTTCTTCACTTTTTTCTCCAAAACCTTCTAATTCGCGAATCTTATTTTTTTCGGCCGCTTCCCGAAGATCTTTTATATCTTTAACGCCCAGTTCTTTATAAAGTCGTCGAACTGTCTTTGGTCCCACTCCTTCTATACTTGTTAAACCCCGAATATCCACGGGGATTTCTTCTTTTAGTTTTTGGTGTCCTTTAATAGAACCGTTTCGAAAATATTCAATAATTTGACTAGCAATACTTTCGCCAATTGTCGGAAGTTCAACCAAGCCTTCTCGGCCTTCTTTTTCATAAATATCACGAAGATCCCGCGACAGTGAATCAATATAAGCCGCGGCTTTTTCATAAGCGCGAGGTTTAAAGTCAACATCTTTCATGTAGAGATATTGCGCAATCTCGGAAAATATTTTGGCTATTTCTTGGTTTTCCATAAACTAGAAACGGCTTCAATAAAATTAATGACTTTTTCTTCAATCATTTTTTTAGCAAAACTTAAAAAGTAAATTCCGCCAATGACACAAAGTAATAATCGAGCCGAGCGCCAAATCAAACTAAAAATAACCGAAAGACTTAACTGTAGCCCGAGAGCCTGAAAAGCAAAACGCTCAATTAATTCTAGAGTTCCTAAATTAGCAGGAATAAGTAAAACAGTTGATAAAACCGTTGAACTATAAGCCACTAAAGAATTAATAAAAGTAACTCCGTTGGGTATTAAAAAATATAAAATTAAAGCCACCTCTCCAAATAACAAAAGGTTTCTTAAAACCGTTAAACTCGTCCATGACCAAAATTTCTTATTACGAAAATTAAAAAGGCTTAATACTCGCTCTTCACATTCAACAATTGCTTTTCCATTACCATTTTTAACCATTTTTTCTCCACCACTCCATCGAAAAATTTTCTTTAAAATTCCTTCCCGCGTTTTCCCACCAAAAAACAATAAATAGAACAAGAAAAATAAAATTACAAAAACCGGGATTAAAGCAATGTTAACAATAGGAGTAAAACGTCCTCCTAAAATAAAAAAGACTCCTACCCCAATTAACATTAAAGAGAAGGAGACTGTAAAATTAATTAATCGCTCTACGGCTAAACTAACAACAGTGTTCTTCAAAGACATATCACTTTCTTTATCAGTTAAATAAATACGCAAAAACTCACCACCGACCGTACTGAAAGGAGTAAAATAAGAAACCGGAAAAGAAGCTATTCTTACCCGGTGTAAAAGCCAATAAGAAGGGTCTTCACCCTGATCTTTTAATATCAAATACCACACTAAAACTGAAATCTCCATGCTCATTAATAAAACTGCCAAAACCGCCAACAACTGCCAAATCGTTACTTGCGAAAGAGATTGAAAAATATTTTCCCAACCAATATCTCCGGTTACTAAAACAAACAAAACTGAACCAACCACCAAAGCACTAATTATAAAAAGTGTTTTTTTAAGATTCATATATTTTTAAAAATCAAAAGTATAAATCAAAAGTATTTTTCTTAGTTTAACCTGGTATAAAATTATAACTTAAAGAAAACTAATTAACAAGCTTAAAATTAAAAATTACTTTAATTTATATCTTTTTTTAGCTAATTCATATATTTTTTGGGCTTCTTCAAGAGGAATTATTTTTCCTCCTAACATTAAATATTTTTCGTTTGGCGAAGAAGTAATATTTTTGTCGGAATGCTTTAAGCCAAAAAGATGACCTATTTCGTGGGCTAAAATAACATAATCATCTGTTAAAACACGATCTATCACATAAGCTGTTTTTTCTTCAAAAAGTGCTCTCCCTTGTGGGAGTATAAAATAAGAGAAATCAGGATCCTTTTTTAAAAAAATTATTTTTAAAGCCGGGGACGATTCTTCGGTTTTTTCTTGAATAAGGTTAGTAAGGTTTTTTATAAAAGTTGATTCTTCTTTTAAAAAATCTTTTGAAATTTCAATTTCTTTAATTTCTTTAATTTTTAACTCAATGTCCGCTTGATTAAGTATGTTTGAAGCTTTCGTAATTATATTTACTATATTATTGTCGTCTCGGTAGGTTTTAATACTGTTCGGAGAAATAATTTTATAAGCTACTACTGGAACCTCGATTACCTCTTTGTTTTTAAGAACGCTTTCTATTTCTTTTTGTGTCGCGCTTTCTGGCGTTCTACTACTTCTGATAAAATACCGAAAATAATGTATTTTTGAAACAACAAAATCAGTAACAAAAGTATCCGCATAATAACAATATATTAAAATGCTTAAAATTAATAAAATTCCAGTTGCTATTGTTATTTTATTTATTTTTTTCATTATTTTTTAAAATCTTTACTGCTTTTTGAGCACTCTTTTCTTTGTCTTTGATTTCTAAAATCACATCACACCTTATTCCTTTTATTGTTTTTAAAAACCTAATAAAGTCTTTTTCGTTAAGTGTTGGCGCATGGGCGCCTGTTTGTTTATTTTTATCTTGAGAGCTGTAATGAATAACCGGTAAACCATCTTTTAAACCCCACGTATTAACAGCCTTTAAAATACTATCTTTTAAATTGTTGGTTTCGTTTTTAATTTGATAATGTAAAACATCCATCGTTAAAGGAATTCCTGTTTTTTTATTAATTTTAAGACAATCACTAAAATTATAAGATTTTTCATCATTTTCAATAACTAGTCTTTTTTTAATAGAAACGGGAAGCCGATGATAATTTTTAATAAATCTTTGTAAAGATTTTTCTTTATCATCATAGACCCCACCAACGTGAATATTAATTTTCGCCGCGCTGTTTAACCCTAAAGAAGTTAAAAAGTTATCATGATATTGAAGCTCTTTCACAGCTTTATCAACAACTTTTTGCTTAAGAGAATTTAAAATAGTGTATGGTCCCGGATGCATAGTAATTCGAAAATTATTTTTTTTAATAAAATTACCAATTTTTTTTAATTCTTGAGAAAACTCTTTTTGCCAGTTAAAATTAAAAACCTCATGCGAAGCAAAAGGAATTACCCCGGACCCAATACGAAAAAAAAGAATATCGTGTTTTAAATTGTAACTCAAAATTTTCTCTAAACAATTTAAATTAGATTTTATTTTATTTTTTAGTTTTTCAGTTGAATAAGATTTTAAACGAAATGTTGACGAAGGAGTACAGTCAACACTATAGTTTAATCCCGCATAGCCAATTCTCATAAAATATAATATTAAGGGCGTCCCCAGAAGGATTCGAACCTTCAGCTCAACCTCCGGAGGGTTGGGTTTTATCCAGTTAAACTACAGGGACTTCATTTTTGAGCCACTACATATAAATTTTTTCTTCTTTTGTCGGCGCTATAAAGCCGACCACTATCAATAACTTTAAAACCGGCTTTTTTAATTAAGTTTACCAACTCTTTTTTAGTATAAAAATGATAGTACAATTCTTTTTGACCACCCCACTTTTTAACGTAATCGCCGGGCTCTAAATCATTATTAGCAAAAACTTTTCTCAACCACCCTTTTAAACGAAAGAGAAATAAATTAAAAGGAGTTTTGCTCCAGGTCGTTAAAATTAATTTTCCGGATGACTTTAAAACTCTATATAACTCTGATAAACTCTTAATACGGTATTTCTCGGAAGGAATGTGATGTAAAACGGCAATAGTAAACACTTTATCAAATTTATTACTAGAAAAAGGTAAATCAAAAATAGTTCCTTTTTGAAAATCATAATTAGAATTTCTTTTTCGAGCAATTTTGATTAATTCTTCCGAATTATCAACTCCTACATACTGAACGTCTTTATCTTTAAATAATAAACTTAAGCGTCCATTGCCACAACCAACATCTAGAATTCGATCTTCGTCCGAAACATATTGCTTAAATTTCTTTAATTCAGACCATAAATTACCTCTTGTTCGCGAAAAATCCTCGGCAATTTCGTTATAACTGCGCTTATTTTGTTTAATTATTTGTTGTGCTTTTTTAGAATCCATAAAAAATGAATAAAAATAAACCTTCTTCAAAAAATACAAATGAAATACTGATAAATATTATTGAAAAAGCTTTAGAAAAAAAGATTACTAGTTCGAAAGAATTAGAAAAACTTAAACGTAAATTTGCTAAAAAGAATCGCACTCCCTTAGCAAAAAACATTAATCTAATAAAAGTCTATCACAATCTTTTAGATAAAAAAAGAATCGAAAAAAACAAAAAACTAGAACGAGTCCTTCAAGTAAATAAAGTCCGCTCTTGGTCCGGAGTTGCCGTTGTGGCCGTCGTTACTAAGCCTTACCCGTGCCCAGGAGAGTGTGTTTATTGTCCACAACAAAATAACGCTCCAAAAAGCTATTTAACTAATGAGCCGGCTATTATGAGGGCCGTTTCTAATAATTATGATCCATATAAACAAACAAAAAGTCGCCTTAAGTCTTTAAAAGCAACGGGACATCCTGTTGATAAAATTGAATTAATAATATTAGGGGGGACTTGTAGTTATCTCCCAGAAGAATATCAAAGAAATTTTATAAAAAGATGTTTTGATGCCGCCAACGAAGAAGAAAGCGATTCATTAGAGGAAGCTCAAAAAAAGAATGAAACTAGTAATCGCCGAATAATTGGTTTGACTTTAGAAACACGCCCGGATTATATCAATAAAAAAGAAATTAAAAAAATGCGTCACTACGGAGCCACCCGCGTTGAGATTGGAGTTCAAAACACTGACAACGAAATTTTAAAATTAGTAAAAAGAGGACATAAAGTAGAAGATTCGGTTAAAGCTACTTATTTATTAAAAGAAGCTGGTTTTAAAATTAGCTATCATCTTATGCCGAATCTCCCGGGAGCGACCCCAAAAACCGACAGGCAAATGTTTAAAAAGGTTTTTTCTGATAAAAGATTTAAACCTGATCTTTTAAAGATATATCCAACGGCAATTGTTGAGGGAGCTCCTCTTTATCAGTGGTGGGAAAAAGATCAATACAAACCTTATTCTGAAAAAGAAATGATTGAATTATTAAAAGATGCTAAAAGTAACGTTCCTATTTATTGCCGTATTCAAAGAACTATCCGAGATATTCCTTCAAAAGAAATTGTCACCGGCCCAGCAAAAATTTCTAATTTACGAGAAGTAATTTTAAAACAAATGAAAGAAGAGGGACGACCTTGTCAATGTATTCGTTGTCGGGAAATTAAAGATAAGTATGACCCGTCAGAGAACTTAAAATTATATCGACTTAATTATAAAGCCTCGAAAGGAGAGGAAATATTCCTTACTTTTGAAAACAAAAAAAGAAATAAGTTATACGCCTTATTAAGATTACGTATTCCCGCTCATTATTTTAATAAAGAAAAACATTTTATTGAAACTTTAAAAGGCTCGGCTATTATTCGTCAAGTTCATACTTATGGTTTTCAACTTTCTATTGATGAAAAAAGAGAACAAGCTACTCAACACCACGGACTAGGAAAGAAATTAATTAAAAAAGCCGAGGAAATTATAAAAAAAGAATATCCCGACATAAAAAAAATGGCCGTAATATCCGGAATTGGGGTCCGTGAATATTACCGCCACCTTGGTTATAAACAAGAAGGAACTTATATGATTAAGAGGTTTTAATATCTAATTCGTTTAATTTATCTCGCACAACCTCTCGATCGTCCCAAGGAATTTTTTCTCCGTTTGATAAACACATTAAGTTTTCTGATCCTTTGCCGGTTATTACTACTACATCGCCCGCCACCGCTTCTTGAAGGGCTTTTTTAATGGCTCTCTCTCTTTCTTTTATTATTTGATAACAAGAGCAGTTTTCCGGTAATCCTTCTTCAATATCTTTAATTATTTGTAACGGATCTTCATTATAAGGATCTTCGTTAGTCAAAATAATTTGATCACAGAAAGCGGCCGCTATTTCCCCAAAAACCGGTCGCTTCCACTTGTCACGACCGCCTCCACAAGCTCCGAGAACGCCAATGAGGTGTCCTTTTTTAGACAACGAGGTTAGGGTCTTATAGACCCCTTTTAAGGCCTTCGGCGTGTGCGCATAATCAACAACCACCGTAAACGGCTCCTTAATAATTAATTCCATTCGTCCGGGCATACTATTAATATTTATTAAAGACGCGGCTATATCGTCCATTTCTAACCCTTCCAAATAAGCAACGCTAATAGCCGCTAAAGCATTATAGGTATTAAATTCGGCTAATAAATTTAATTCAAATTTTGTATTGTTAATTTTAAAAGTAGACCCATTAACTTTTAAATCAACGTTTTTAGCAATAATTTTTTCTCCCGAAAAATCTTTGTAAAAAGGACTTATCCCAAACCCAATTTTTTGATCCGCATTAAACTTTAAAAAATAAGGAGACTCTTTATCATCGATATTAGCAATAATTTTTTTATCTTTTTTGCAAGATTCAGATAAATAATCAAATAATTCTCCTTTTGTTTTTTTGTAA
>Ga0102926_1002557_pt1 | contig 10510 bp, 11 predicted proteins | sample SalPonR1_A_D2_MG_FD_78173 | JGI IMG/M metagenome (GOLD analysis project Ga0102926, IMG submission 78173) | Salt pond soil microbial communities from South San Francisco under conditions of wetland restoration - Salt Pond MetaG R1_A_D2_MG | ecosystem: Environmental > Aquatic > Marine > Intertidal...
CCATTCCTCGATCGCCTGCATGCCGGTCTCGCCCATGTTGACGACCTGCCCCGTGCCGACGGCCTCGTCCATCGCCTCGCGCCCGGTGGTTTCCCAGATTTCCATCGCCACATGCAGATCGCCGCTTTTCAGCCCGGCGAATTGCGCGATGTAATCGGCCTGCACGTATTCGACGTTGTAACCGGCCTCGGCCAGAACCTTGCCCATGATGGTCGTGGTCAAGAGCTGACCTGTCCAGTCATGCATGGTGAGCTTGATCGGCTCTTGTGACTCGGCCTGGGCAAAGGCCCCACCGGCGATCGCCAGCCCGGCGCATGTTGCCGCCGCAAATGTTGAAAGACGCATTCTAAGAACTCCCTGTGTTTTTGCTTATTGGCCGACGGCCTTTTTCACAGCCTTCGATTCGCCGCGCCATACCAAACAATTTTCAACAGCGTATCTTAGTTTTCAATATTTATTTTTGTTTTTTGTGGTTTTTGTGTTGGTATTTGATGGATTTTGTGGTTTTTTGCCTAAAAATCCACAGGGTCGCAGCGGAGTCCGACATGACCAACCCCTCGACGCAGACCCCCGCCGACGCCCGCGTCCTGCCCGCCTCGCAACGCGGCGCCGAGATCATCGACCTCGTGACGCGCGCCGGGGGCAGCATGCGCATCCAGTCGATCGCCGAGGCCCTCAACGTCTCGGAGGAAACGGTGCGCCGGAACGTGCGGCGGCTTTCCGACGAGGGGCTTGTGCGCAAGGTACATGGCGGGGTTCTGCTCCAGCATGGCTCGACCGAGTTGAACTTCGCCCAGCGGATGGCCGAGAACCCCGTGCCCAAGCAGCGCATCGCGGCCCATGTGGCAGGGCTGATCAGCGACGGCAGCTCGCTGTTTCTGGATGTCGGATCGACAACCGCCTTCATCGCCGAGGCGCTCAGGGCGCATCAGGAACTGCTGGTGGTGACAAATTCGGTCGCCGTCGCCTACAGCCTCGCGGCGCGCAACAACAACCGGGTGTTCATGCCCGGCGGCGAATTGCGCGGTCATGACGGCGGCGTGTTCGGCGCGAATGTGCTGGATTTCGTGCGCCAGTTCCGCACTGATTTCGCCGTGCTTTCGGCGGCGGCGATCAATGCGCGCAACGGGTTCATGCTGTTTGACATGGAAGAGGCGCTGTATTCGCGCGCGATCATGGCGAATTCGACCACAAGGATCCTGGCGGCGGATAACAGCAAGTTCGGCCGCACCGCCCCGATTGCCATCGGCCCGCCCGCATCGGTCGATTTGCTGATCTGCGACGCCCCGCCCCCCGAGGACATTCGCGAGGCCGCGCAGGGCTGGGGCACCGAAATCGCTGTTGCCGACATGGCCGGGGGAAAAGTGCGTGACTGATCTGGACGACCTGCGCCGCCGTCTGTCCGCCGCGCTCGACATCACCGAGGCAGCCAGCCGCATCTCGCTCGCGCATTTCAACCACGCGCTCGACATCATCACCAAGGACGATGAAAGCCCCGTCACCATCGCCGACCGCGAGACCGAACAGGCAATCCGTTCCCGCTTGCAGGCGGACTTTCCCGATGACGGCATATATGGCGAGGAATTCGGCAACCAGGGTCTCGACAAGGCGGATATCTGGGTTGTCGATCCGATTGACGGCACCCGGTCGTTTATCGCGGGTGTGCCGCTTTTCGGCATGTTGCTGGCGATGACCCGTCAGCGGCAGCCGGTTCTGGGGGTCTGCCGCCTGCCCGCGATCAAACAGGTCTACGCCGCCGCGCGCGGGCTGGGCGCCACCCGCAACGGAGCGCCGATCCATGTGTCGCGCCAGACCGCGCTTGAGCGGGCCATGCTGTTCATCAACGAGGGCGAGAAGATACACGCCGATGCGCCGCATGTGTTCGAGCGGCTGATGGCGGCGGGCAAGCTGCGCCGTCTCTCCTATGACTGCCAGCCCCATGCGCTTGTCGCCAGCGGGCAAATCGACGCCGTGGTCGACTATGACCTCAAACCCTATGACTATTTCGCGCTGGCCCCGATCATCACCGAAGCGGGCGGCATCATCACCGATTGGCAGGGCCGCCCACTCGACTACGATTCCGACGGGCGCGTGATCAGCGCGGCGACCCCCGAATTGCATGGCGAACTGATGGCCCTTCTGGCATGAATACGTGTGCGCCCGCCTCTCAGCGCCGACCCAGCGCACAAGTGCCGCGCACCTTGCGACCATCGCGAAAATAATCCTTCATGCCTGTGGTGTCGTCACCCAGTATGAGCGCGTGGTCGATCCAGGTGACATCCATGTCCAAAGCCTCGGCCATGAATTCCGTCGCGCGGCGGCTGGGTACGCCGACCACAGTATGCGACTGCCCGGCAGAGGCGGGCACGGCATTGAGTGGATTGGACACCTCTTCGCGCAACAGCTGAATCATGGCGTTGTCGACCATGATGAATTCGCTGTCGATGATGATGATTTCCGGCTCAAGGCGCTTGGCAAGCGACAGCAGCCGCAGGTGATCCATGACGTGATAGAAGATGCCGTAGACCGCAACCACATCGAACCGCGCGCCCTGTGCGACAAGCGCCTCGAGTTCATCAAAGAGATCATTGCAATGCAGCGCGACCCGCTCCTTGAAACCGGTTTCAGGAAAGGCCGCAAAACGTTCGATCAGTTCGGGTCGGGCCTCTACTCCGTGAACATGCGCGGCACCCGCCCCAGCCAGCGCATAAGACCAGCGCCCGTCATGGCAAGCAAGGTCCAGAACGCGGGCACCTTCGATTTGCGGCAGGAACGGACCGATCAGCAGGTCATGGCGACGATTGAGCCGATGGACGGTGGTCTCGTTTTCCGAATAGGGCGGGATATTCCCCATGAAATTGAAAAAATCCACCATCCACACACTCCCCAGTTTGCAAGAAACTTTAGACGCATACTGCAAGTATAAAAGCAACTTTGGCGTGCACGGCCAGACAAACCTGCGCTCCGCTGCGAAAAAAACGGGCATGGAGGCCAAAAGCCGCCACGCCCGCCAGTCGGAGAGAACAGGTTCAGCCCGCGCGCACCGCGGCCAGATGGCCCGCGAAGGCCGGGTCGCTCATCAGGGCCCCGCACCGCGCGAAACGGTTGACGGCGTAAGCCCAGAAATCCTCGGCCGGGTTGTTGTCGGCGTGCTGAATCAAACCCCAGAGCGTCCACAAAAGATCGCACATCGCCTTGTAGATCACTGTCCGCCCGATCTGTTCCGCGCTGGGGGGCGCGCCGAAATAAGCGGTCAGCATCTCGATATCCTGCGCATCGCTCAGCCCGGCCTCGACCGACAGGTCGCCAAGATCCCAGAGCGCATCATTCATGCCGGAATATTCGAAATCCACGATCCACATGCGCGCGCCATCATCAAGGAAATTCTCGCAAAGCGGATCGCAATGGCTTGGCACCAGATCGCCGGGATTGTCGGCCAGAAGCTGCTTGATCGGTGCTGCCTCGGCCACCACGCGCTCATAGCCCTCGGGCAGCTCGATATCCTTGGTCGAGAGAACTTCGAGATAGTCGTCGATCATCGAAAACAGCTCGAAGCGGAACTGAAAAGGCGTATCTGCATCATGCAGTTGCCTGAGCGCCGCGCCCGCGCGCGCCGCCGCACCTGGGCGGCTGGCAAAGAGATCGGGCGTCATGGTGACGATCCCCCCAATGCATTCGCAGACCATGTCGCCGGTTGCTTCATCCGCCCAGATCACGCGCGCGCAAACCCCGGTTTCGGCGGCGATGCGGGTGTTGTGGATTTCGACTGCCCGGTCGATATAGGCCTCGGTCCCCTCGCCCGGAATGCGAACGATCACGCTGTGCCCGCCGGTCTCGACCCGGTAGACAAGGTTGGTCATCCCGCCCAGCCGTTCGATCTGACAGGTTTCAGGCGCAACCTGTTCAAATCCCGGGACATTGCGCAGAACCGCGATCACGTTTCCCTCATTCTCGTCCCTCATTGTTTCGTCTCCCCTGTTGTGTCACGCCTTGAGGCGTTCATTGGCCGGGTCGTAAAGCTGTCCATCGACCCGGCGGATCGCATGACGCGCGCCGAAAAGCTCCAATTCGAAATCGCCATGCTGCGCCAACGCATCGGGCAGATAGCCAAGGATAATCGTCTGGCCGACCGTGTGACCATAGCCCGCGCTTGAGGCGACGGACACGGTCTTGCCGCCATGCAGGATGGTCTCGCCGCCGGTGATGGGCAACTTGTCGTCGCAGACAAAGGTGCAGAGCCGCTGGCGCGTACCCTCGGATTTCTGTTTCTCAAGCACCGCGCGGCCGGTAAAATCGCCCTTGCTTTTAAGATGCACGCGAAATCCCAGCCCGGCCTCGATCGGCGTGTAATCGGGGGTGATATCGGCGCTCCAGTAGAGATAGCCCTTTTCGAGGCGCAGCGATTCAATCGCGCGATATCCGACATCGCGGATGCCATGCGCCTGCCCCTCCTGCCAGAGGCAGTCATAAACATGGCGCGCGAATTCGGTGGGGATATGCAGCTCCCAACCGAGTTCGCCGACATAGCCGATCCGCACGGCCTGCACATGGGCGGCGCCGACGATGATCTGCTGCGCGGTCGCGAATGGGAAGGCAGCGTTGGAAACATCGTGCTCGCTGACCGCTTGCAGCACCTCGCGCGCTTTCGGCCCGCAAATGTTGATCACCGCCCGCGCCGACGTGACATCGTTCAGATAGACCGAGCCGTCCTGCGGCAGTGCGCGGCGGATCCAGTCACTGTCATGCACACCAAAGCCCGAGCCGGTGACGATATAGAACCGGTCCGGGCCGGTGCGGGTGATGGTCAGATCGGCTTCGATACCGCCATGTTCATTGCAAAGCTGCGTGTAGATCACGCTGCCGACGGGCTTGTCCATGTTGGACACCGCGAGGCGCTGCAATGCCTCCAGCGCGCCGGGGCCGACCATCTCGAATTTCGAGAAGCTGGACTGGTCGATCAAGGCGACGCCCTCGCGCACAGCCTTGTGTTCCAGGGCGGCATATTGCTTCCAGCCGGGGTCGATGAAGGCAAGCTGATCGACGGGCTCGACACCTTCAGGCGCAAACCAGAGCGGGCGTTCCCAGCCATTCTTGGACCCATAGACCGCGCCATGTTCCTTCAGCCGGTCATGAAGCGGGCTGAGGCGCAGGTTACGGGCGCTTTCGGCCTCCTGCCCCGGATAGCGCATCTTGTAGTGATGCGCGTAATGCTCGACAGCGCGCGGATACATGAAGGCGCGCGTCGCGTGATGCGGGCTGAAGCGGCGCACGTCGAGCGGCCAAAGATCAAGGCTGGGGCGCCCGTCGACGATCCATTCGGCGATCATCTCGCCCGCCCCGCCGCCCGCCGCGATCCCGTAAAGGAACCCGGTCGACAGCATCAGGTTGTCGAGTTCCGGCGCCCAGCCCATGACGAAATCGCCATCCGCCGAATAGGGGATCGGACCGTTGATGACCTGCCGGATGCCGACCTCGTTGACCACCGGCGTCACTTGTCCCGCCATCTCGGCCAGCGGGGCGAAACGATCAAGATTGTCGGGCAACAACTGGCGGATGAATTCTCCGGGGATGCCGGTATCGCCGAATGGCAACGTGCCCTCCTCATAGCCGCCGATCACCAGCCGCCCGCCCGCATCGGGCTTGTAATAGACCAGCCGTTCGGGATCACGCAGTGTGGGCAGGCTCTTGACCAGCTCGGGATTGGGCAGCGGTTCGGTCACGATATACTGATGCTCGACGGCGCAGGCGGGAACCGTGATCCCCAGCTTTACGGCCAGTTCGCGGCTCCACATCCCAGCGGCCAGGATCACGTTCCCGGCCTCGTAATCGCCCTCGGATGTCATCACCCGCGTGATGCGGCGGTTCACGATCTCGAAATCGGTGACCTTAACGCCCTGACGGATCTGCGCGCCATGTTTGCGCGCACCCGCCGCGATCGCCTGGCACAGGCTGGCGGGATCCACATGACCGTCCGAGGGAACGAACGCCGCTCCCTCAAGGCCGGTGGTGGCGATATAGGGAAACAGCGCCTTCGCCTCGTCCGGAGTGATGATCTGCATGTCGAGGTCGAAGCTGCGCGCCATCGTCGCCAGCCGCTGCGCCTCCAGCATCCGCTCTTTGGTGGCGGACAGCCGCAGGCTGCCAACCTTCTTCCAGTCGAACGCCATGCCGGTTTCGGCCTCAAGCGCATCATACATCGCCACCGACCGCTTGAGCATCCGCGTCGTGTTGCGCGAAGAGCGCAGCTGCCCGACAAGTCCTGCGGCATGCCATGTGGCGCCCTCGGTCAGCGCGGCCTTTTCCAGCAGAACGACATCCTTTTCACCCGATTTGGCAAGGTGATAGGCAATCGAGCAGCCAATGATACCGCCTCCGATGATCAGGTGCTTTGCCGCATGCGCCGTCATGTCCGTCAGACCTTTCGATGAAACTCGCTCATCGAAATACAGCGTCAATTTCAACATAAATCAACATATTTAATCGCATTTATTTGCTTTTTGTTGATTTAAATCGCCAATTTCCGCTCAACTTCCCCCAGAAAACCACCTAAACTGAAGCTGTCATGTCAAAATACGAACACGATATTCTCAGCACGGTGAACCTGCGCGGCACGGTTTCGGTCTCGGAACTGGCGCAGATTCTCGATGTGTCGGACCAGACTATCCGCCGGATCGTCAAACCGCTCGTTGAACGCGGCGAGCTGCGCAAGGTGCATGGCGCGCTGGTCAGCACCCAAAGCGTGATGGACCCGCCCTTTCTGGCGCGGATGCATGAAAACCGCGCTGCCAAGGCCGCTATAGCCAATAGCGTCGCGCGGCTGATCCGGGACGGCGATTCATTGACCATCGACACCGGCTCGACCTCCGCCTTCGTGGCGCAGGCGCTTGAAAACCGGCGGAACCTGACGGTGGTAACGAATTCCGCCTTCATCGCCAGCAAGCTCGCCATGATCGAAGGAAACCGGGTGTTCATGGCCGGCACGCAACTGCGCAATCACGATGGCGCGGCCTTTGACCGTAACGCCTTTGACGTGATCGCCAGCGCCTCGGTCGATTACGCGATCCTGTCGGCCTCCTCGGTGCATCCCACACGCGGCTTTCTGGCCTTCGATCAATGCGAGGTCGATATCGCCCAGGCGATGATGGAGGTCTCGGCCAGCACGGTCATGGCCGTCGACCACACCAAGTTCAAGGAAAGCGGCGCCAAGGCATCGCTGCGCATTCCAGCGCTTTCACCCGAAGACAGCGTGGTCTGCGACAAGCGCCCGGATGCGGTGTTCGACGACCTTCTGAACACGCAGAGTTTCATCGAAGCCAATGGCAGCTGAACCACTGGGCCGCTACCTTGGCAGGCGATGCAGGATGCCGCTTTCGGCGCACGGCACCACAGCCTCCTGCCCGCTTGCCCGATTACTGCCGACGTAGTCTCTGGATGGCTTCGATTTCGGCAGGGCTGACACCGGTCATGTTGGTGATCCGATCATGGCTCAGGCCCTGCCGCGCAAGATCGACGGCCTGTTCGATCATGCGATCGCTAACCAACCAGTCGAATTTCCGATGGATATCATTCATGCGCGTGGACAATGTATCAAGCGACGCTTCGTCGCTTGCGCCCAGCTTCACACCGAGCTTCTGGGCGATGGCATCCAGCTCGGGCTCACTCAGGCGGTTTTTCTGCACGACAAGCCGCTTGAACCTGCGCCCGTTGAGCATGAACAAAACCAACAGCAAAGACACGGAGACAGCGCAAAAGGCCGTGAAACCGATCAGCAGAATTTCGATAGATGTCATGTCAAAGCCCCTTAGTCAGCGCATCAAGGCGCTGTAATCCTGGAAGATGCTGTCGGTGATGCGTTGCGCATCGACAGGATAATGCCCATCCGCCACCGCTTGCTTGAGCCGCGTGACGCGTTCCGTGTCCAGGGGCGGACCAGCCTCGGTCAGCCGCTCGGCCATCTTGATGGAGGCCGTATCGCTTAAACGAACCTGGTCGATCGACTCGACCGGCTGCCCGGATGGGGATGCGACATGCGCAGTCGTGCTGCCTTCTGGCTGAACCGGATTCGGGCGCAGCCTTGCAGGGTTGGATATGTTGATCGGATCGACCATGTGACTACTCCGCTTTTGCGCCGACGGACGGCGTGCTTATTCCCTCAAACGACAGGACTTCAACGCATGTTAGGCCTGACTGTCACTTTGTTCGGCCCGGTCACGACCACATGCACAATTTGGCCGCTCACCGCATTGCTGACGCGGATGTCCTGGCCCAGCTGTCCGGGTTCGAGAGCGACGCCAGCGGTCTTGATACTGATCGGCCCCGTGCCGCTCACGATCGTAACCGACGCGTCTTTCTGGACTTGCCAGTTGTGGTCCAGATGTCGCCCGAGCAATGCCTGGCCCACCCCCAGATTGACCTTGAGCCGCCGCCCGATTGCTGTCTCGACAGACGCGACCAGATCCGTCTGTCCTGTCGCTGGGATGCTGGCCTTTTCCAGATGCCGATCTCCGAGAATGGTGCCGCGCGGCAGGCTTTCATTGAGCACGAGCGCGAACGTTTCGAGAGCCTCATTGCCTTGCCCCCCGCGACGTGGCGCGGCTTGCCCCTGGTGAATGCGAATGACCCGTCGCCATCCGCCTGCTTCACAGGACAAGAGCACCGCCTGCCAACCGCCATTATGCGAGGAGACGCGCGGCGATGTCGGACAGGCGGGAAACCTCCGATGCTGGGAAAGCACGGCATGTCCTGGCTGCCGGGCTTCCGTGAGCGCCTGTGCGACAAGCGCCTCGACACGATCCCCATCGAGGGCTGCAGCCGCAAGGGGCGCCGTGAGCAGGGCCATCAGCAGCGATATCCGGATCACAGCCCCGCCTCCAGAAAGTAGACGCGCAAACCGTCGAAAGCCTTGACACTGCGAGATGGATCAAGCGGGCGCAGGGCAACGTGGCGCTCGCCCAGCTCGACCACTTCCAGAAGGCCGAAACGGTCATTTGGATCATCGACAAAGGCCAGGCTTGCACGAGTCAGGCCGTGTCGGCGCCCCAGTGGCACCTTGAGCCCGCCCGCCTGATGCACGATCCGCGCCTGCGCCGGCTTGCAGGCCAGCCCGTCGAGCATGGTGCGCAGTTCGGCCATCATCCCCTTTGTCAGCGCCTTTTCGGCGCGGCGACGGCTCTGCCCCGAAAGCAGGCCGATGACACCGCTCGAAGGCCGCACCGTTTCGCGCACAAAGTTCCGCTCGATCTTCTGACCGTCTGGGCCAAGCAACCTGAGAGAGAGCACCAGGCGAAACCTCTGGCCGACGGCCTCGACATTGATGCTTGGGCGCAACCGGTGATCACCGGCCCCGATGGATGCACGCCCCTGAGTGAGTGCTGTGTAATCAAGACCTGATGCCACCGGCCTTGCCGTCTCGGGCGCGAGACTGACAAGATCGGTATCCGGATGATGGCGCAAGGTCGCGATCAGATCATGTGCCAGGCCCTGGGCAAGCGGTTCGGCCCAGGCGGCGACTTCAGGTGCCACACGGACCTCGGGCGGCGTCGCGCTGATCGTGAGGCGACGACGCCCGCCACACGTATCGGCGGCCATTGGTCCAACCTGCGCCGCGACATGCACATTCCAGCGGCCATCGACCAGTTCAGCCGACAACACGCGATGCGCCAGCACGCGCCCGGTCGGTCGAAGGATCGCCAGATCGGATGTGATCCGGCCCTTGTTCGTGACCGTGTGCCCGCGCAGACTTGCCCCGCCCGCCAGCGCAGCCGACACAAGCGCCTCGCCGATTGCACGGCGGCGTGCCGCATCGCGGTCCGCAGCCGAAACCGGATAGGCATGGCCGCGCGCCTCGATCCAGAGCGTGGCGGCATCTGCGAAACCGGGTGTTGCGCTGATCGCCATCATCAGGATCGCGCAGCACCAAGACGCCACATGGGTCGGCCACATCGTTCAGCGCCTCTGCCGCGCGGCGCGCTGAATATAGGCAACTGTGTCGGGATCAAGCGCCATGACCACCTCGAATGAATCGTCACCCTTGGGCGTGATCCGCAGCGTGCGCGCCCCGCGGATTTCGCCATCGACCATTCCACGGACCGTATCGCTGCTCACCACCTGATCGCGCAATGTCGTTTCCGCGTCAATTTCGATGCCGTGAATCTGCTCGGTCAGATCGCGCAGAGCCTCCATCCGCGCTGCGCGTATCGCCATCAGACGCTTCTCGTTCTTCGATTTGCCAGGCTGTGTAGAGACCTGCGAAAGGCCAAGACCTTTAAACTGCACCACGGGTGCAGGCGATGGAGCAGCAACAACCCGAGCTCCCGTCAGATCGTCCTTCAGCTTGGCCACCGCCTCGGTGCGCGGACTGGCGTCGTGAGGCAGCGCGTCGACAGCACGCGGCGTGGTTGCGCAGGCCCCGAGCGGCAAGAGCGTCAGCGACAAGAGAACAGAACGAAACGGCAGGATGGGCATGGGAACCTCGTTGCAAGAAGCGGGTGTGAAAGCGTGTCGCGTTCAA
>Ga0102926_1002561_pt1 | contig 10501 bp, 12 predicted proteins | sample SalPonR1_A_D2_MG_FD_78173 | JGI IMG/M metagenome (GOLD analysis project Ga0102926, IMG submission 78173) | Salt pond soil microbial communities from South San Francisco under conditions of wetland restoration - Salt Pond MetaG R1_A_D2_MG | ecosystem: Environmental > Aquatic > Marine > Intertidal...
ATCGACAATCCGCCCGCCCGGAAGCTTTTCAACGAGTCGTTTATTCCCGTTGGAGTTTTGCTTGAGGGTTCATTTACATCCGTTTTTAAAAACCGGATGACCGAAACGCTCAATATTCAAACCCCGGTAGTGAAGGAACAAAGTGATGAAACAAAAATGGTTGTAATAGCCGATGGCGGTATAATTGCCAACAAAGTGAACCGCTCAACCAATCCGCCACAAATACAGGAACTGGGTTACGACCGGGTTTCGGGCCGTACTTTCGGCAACAAGGAGTTTTTAATGAATGCGGTTTATTATCTGAACGACGAAAACGGGATTATGCAATTACGTAACCGAAGCCAGAAACTCCGGCTGCTCGACAAGGTCAGGTTACGCGAAGAAAAAGCATTCTGGCAATGGCTGAATATCCTGTTGCCATTGGTGGCAGTTGGACTTTTTGGAGTTATTTACAACGTTTTACGCCGCTATCGTTATTCCCGTTCATAAAACGTTAAAAAATGAAAGTTTTGCGGATAGGGAATATTCCATAAAGTTTGTATATTCGTTACTTGGTTTATCCTTATAAATATCTGGTTAATCAGAATTCATAACTATTCGGGATAAAGCCGTTTTTGCAAAAAAAATAAAATAATAACTATAATTTATACGTATGAAATTTGTTGTTTCAAGCACCGATCTATTGAGTCACCTATCAGCTATCAGTAAGGTAATCAGTAGCAAAAGCACCATGCCCATTTTGGATAACTTTTTATTTCAGCTTACCGAGACAGACCTGACCATTACAGCCTCGGACCTGGAATCGACCCTGATTACCAGCATGGAACTCGACAATACCGAAGGAGATGGGACCATCGCAGTTCCTGCCAAATTATTAATTGATACGCTGAAAGAATTTCCGGAACAACCACTCACTTTTCAGGTGAATGACGAAAATTTCGGGATTGAGATTTTTTCAGAAAACGGTAAATTCAGTATTGTGGGACAAAGTGGTGAAGATTTCCCTGAACTTCCTGAAGTGAAAGAAGAATCAGCAACATCAGTGACGGTTGACCACCGTATTCTGCAAAAAGGAATTGAAAAAACACTGTTTGCCACTGCCGACGATGAATTACGCCCGGTTATGAATGGTATTTTCGTAGAGCTCACACCCGAAAACATGGGGTTTGTGGCTTCCGATGCCCATAAACTTGTTCGCTACAGGCGGTCCGATGCAGCATCGGAGTTTGAATCTTCATTCATTCTGCCCAAAAAACCAGCCAGCTTGCTCCGCGGACTCCTTCCAAAAGAAGAACTGGACGTAAAACTGGAATTCGACGATAAAAATGCCATTTTCACCCTTTCAAATTTCAAACTGGTATGCCGCCTGGTAGAAGGCAATTATCCCAGCTACAATTCGGTCATTCCGTCCGATAATCCCAATAAAATGATTATCGACCGGCTGGCATTTTACAACACCGTAAAACGTGTATCGGTATTTTCCAACCAGGCCAGTAACCTGGTAAAACTGAGCATTAACGAGAATCAGTTGGTTGTTTCGGCACAGGACATCGATTTCTCCATTTCGGCTGTGGAACGCCTGAAATGTGAATACGATGGCGATGAAATTGAAATTGGCTTCAAATCAACCTTCCTTTTGGAAATATTATCCAATATTCCGGCTACTGATGTGCGCATGGAAATGAGCGATCCGTCGCGTGCCGGCCTGCTTTTGCCTGCCGAAACCGAGGAGGAAGAAGAGGATGTGCTGATGCTGCTCATGCCAATGATGATAAATGCATAAAACAAAGTAAATTAAATCGCAAATGTTCCGCCACCGGCGGACGAGGTGTCCCAGAAGCCAGTTACTGATTTTCGGACACCTTCTTTTTAAAATAAAATTCATGCAGTTAAACTTAAAAAATCCGGTCGTATTCCTCGACCTCGAAACCACAGGAATTGATATTGTGAAAGACCGTATTGTTGAAATTGCCTTGCTGAAAATTAAACCCGACGGCACGGAAGAAGAGGTGCTGCACCGCGTGAATCCGGAAAGGCCGATTTCAGCAGAAGCAACCAGGATACACGGCATAACAAACGAAGATGTGGCCAGTGAGCCAACTTTTAAAGAAGTGGCCAAAAACCTGGCAAAGTTTCTCGAAGGTTGCGATTTAGCGGGGTTCAACTCCAACAGGTTCGACATTCCACTGCTGGCTGAAGAGTTTTTAAGAGCTGATGTGGACATCGATTTCAAAAAACGAAAATTTATTGATGTACAGGCCATTTTCCACAAAATGGAGAAACGCACGCTTGAAGCTGCCTACAAATTTTACTGCAACAAACCACTGATTGGCGCACACAGTGCCCTGGCCGACACCAAGGCAACGTACGAAGTGCTGAAAGCCCAGCTCGATACTTACCGCGAAGTGGAATACGAAGATAAAAGGGGCCAAAAATCAATGCCCATTGTAAACGATGTGGAAAAACTGAGTGAGTTTTCATCGTACGACCGGAATGTGGATTTTGCAGGCAGAATTGTTCTCAATGAGGACGGCGTTGAGGTATTCAACTTCGGAAAAAACAGAGGAGTTCCTGTGGAAAAAATACTGGAAGAACAACCCGGCTATTTTGGCTGGATTATGAACAGCGATTTCCCGCTTTATACCAAAAGGGTGCTTACTCAAATTAAGCTGCGGATGATGGAGAAATAAATAAACGATGAAAATAATTTGTATTGGAAGAAATTATGTAGCCCATGCTCAGGAACTGAACAATGAAGTGCCCGAAGAACCGGTATTTTTCATGAAACCCGATTCGGCACTTCTCCGCAACAACGATCCGTTTTATATTCCTGAATGGACCAACGAAGTACATTACGAAATTGAGCTGGTAATCCGCATTAACCGGATTGGCAAAAACATAGAACAACGGTTTGCACATCGTTACTACGACGAAATTGGCCTCGGCATTGACTTTACAGCCCGCGATGTGCAAAAAGAGCTGAAACAAAAAGGGCTGCCCTGGGAAAAAGCAAAGGCATTCGACCAGGCAGCCGCAATCAGCAGTTCATTTCTTCCGGTTTCTGTTTTCCCTGATACTGAATCCATTCGCTTCAGTTTGCAAATTGACGGAAGCATAGTGCAAGACGGCAATTCGGAACTGATGATTTTTGGGTTTGAAGAAATAATTTCACATGTTTCAAAATACATGACCCTTAAAATTGGGGATCTTATCTACACCGGAACCCCGGCAGGTGTTGGGGCAGTAAAAATAGGCGATCACCTCGAAGGATTTCTTGAAAACAAAAAACTGCTTGATTTTAGGATTAAATAATTAAAAAGTCAACAAAAGATGACAACTTTAAACGAAATCCAACAATTTCTATCCCCAAAAAAAATGGCCATAGCCGGCGTTTCGCGCAACCCGAAAAAATTTGGAGCCACTGTTTTTAAAGAACTGAAAGAAAAAGGATTTGAATTGTATCCTGTAAATCCAAATGCAGATGAAATTCAGGGAGTAAAATGCTATAAATCGGTGGCAGAACTCCCCGGTGATGTGAAGCACCTGTTTATTGTTACACCTAAAAAAAGCACTGAAACTGCTGCTGAAGATGCCATTACAAAAGGAATGGAGATGATTTGGATTCAGCAACAGTCGGACACTCCGGAAGCGGTTGAGGTTATTAAAGCAGCCGGAATACCGCTCATTCATAAAAAATGCATTTTAATGTTTGCTGATCCGGTAAAAGGTCCGCACAAATTTCACCGTTTTCTGGTAAAAATTGTGGGCATGTACCCAAAAACAGTTTCAAAAGCATCTTAAAAAATGGAAAATTACGATTTTCAACTGGAAATGCAGGTCCGCGATTACGAGTGCGACTTGCAGGGTATTGTAAACAATTCGGTTTACCAGAATTACCTGGAGCACTGCCGCCACAAATTCCTGGAAAAAATTGGCCTGAGTTTCGCGCAGTTGCACAACGACGGCATTGATGCCGTTGTTATCCGTGCCGAACTGAATTACAAGTTTCCCTTGCGCCCGGGCGATGATTTTTTAGTGCAGCTAAAAATGGCCAAACAGGGGCGTTTGCGCATAATTTTCAACCAGCAGGTTATTCGGAAAGCCGACAACCAGCTCATGGTAGATGCCCGGATTACTTCGGTACTTACAAAAAATAGCCGGCCCATTTCGCCGGAGACACTGGAAGAAAAATTCAAAAAAGCAGGGATTGTTCTGAAGCAGGAAGCCCCTCCTCAATCCTAAATTCCTTAACCACCCAATTTTTACTTTTCAGGCCTGATTTAAAGCCTTCGTTCATCAGGCGGCCAACACGCATAGGAAGCTGCAAAAGTGCCGGAAAGTTATTTTTATCGTCGGGGGAATTGTAGAATTTCAGGCAGGTATCCAACTGTTTGGAAAGATAAATGCGGCATGCCATTGGCCTGGCCCCATAAGCCATGCAGTAACCATCCTTTAACAGCGGGCAAGGAAATTTTGAATTCAGAAGTTTATCTCCGCTTAATTTTTCCAACCTCTTCTGTTTGGCAGCTGCTCTTTTTTTAATTTCGCTTTGTGTTTGTTCATCAAAATTTTGCTGAATAAATTTGTTAAGCGCAAGCAATTCATAATTAAGGGCAAATACCGGCTGATAACAGCACCACGAGCAACCTCTTTTACAATCGACCGATTGATTATTTTCGTTTGCAAATTGCAGGAAGGATTGAATAAACTCATCCATTAAACCATACATTTTTTGAACTGAAATTATCAGATTGTCGCTGACAGCAACGCTTTCAGCAGCTTCTGTCCCCAACCTGAAACCATCAATAAAAAATTGCTTTTCCAGTTTATTTAAATTTTCTATCATTCAAAATAGAAATTGGTTCATCGATTAATGTTTACACAAAATCCACGGTAAAAACCTTACTAAATTAGCAATAATTCGATTTGATTAATGTTGCCGTTCATTTTCCAGCAGGTAGTTGGATGAAGAACCATACAAAGAAAAGCCCCGGACTTTTAAAGCCCGGGGCCAAACAACCTTCAACTACTAACCGATTTTATAACCCAAAAAAAATATGAAGTATAGTTATGAACTCTTACGTTCAATGTTTCTGTTACAAATAAAATGAACCAAACGATACCAGTCTGTAATAAAAGTCACAGAAGCTTGTGAAAATCAATAAAGTTTCTCGACAATTCAATTTTTCCCTCATTTTCAAGCTTTTTTAGCAAACGGGAAATTACTTCGCGCGAAGAATTCAGTTGTAATGCCAAATACTGATGTGTTCCGTAAAAAGTTGTTTCACCTGATTTTGAATGGCGGGTTTTGAAAAAATTCACCAATCGCTCGTCGAGTTTCATAAATGCGAGTGTATCAACAGTTTCAATAAGCTCGCGGAAACGCAATTGATACGACTGCATCACAAACTGTTTCCAGGTTTGGTATTTACACATCCACTCATCGAGCAGTGCCACCGGAAGCATTATCACTTCCGTTTCCTCTTCGGCATAAGCCATAATACTGCTTTTCATACTGGCCATGCAGCAGGTTAACGACATGGCGCAAACTTCATTTTCGCGCAAATAGTAAAGCAGCAGTTCGTTGCCTTGTTCACTGGTTCGTGAAATCCGAATCAAGCCTTTTAAAATGAGCGGAAAACTGGAAATAAATTGGCCTTCGCGAAGGAGTGATTCGCCGGCGTGAAATGTTTTTATAACTCCTTTTTCCCGGATTTCATCCAGCAATTCTTTTTCAAGAAAATTATATTGTTTTCGAAAATCTTTCAAAACAAATGGCTAAAACATATCTTTCATTTTCTCGAAGAATGATTTTTCGGATAACGAAGGGCCTTCCTGGAATGCAGGAGAATCCTGGAGTTTTTCGAGCACTTTCTTGTCTTCGTCGCTAAGTTTTTTGGGAATCCAGACATGCACCCTTACCAGCAAATCGCCTTTTCCGTAGCCGTTTACATCGGGCAATCCTTTTCCGCGAAGCCGGAGAATTTTCTCGGGTTGGGTACCCGCTTCAATTTTTACTTTCACTTTACTTTCCACGGTCGGAATTTCAGCGGTGCTCCCCAAAGTAATTTCGGGGAACGACAAAAACAGGTTATAAATAAGATTATTGCCGTCGCGTACAAGTTGAGGATGTTCCTCTTCGGTGATAACAACCAGCAGGTCGCCATTGATCCCGCCCCTGCGGGCAGCATTTCCTTTTCCCGAAACATTCATTTGCATCCCCTCGCCTACTCCGGCAGGAATTTTAACGTTGATAACTTCCTCATCCCGCATTACTCCTTCTCCTGCACAGTGGTTGCATTTGTCGGTAATAATTTGTCCTTCGCCATGACAAGTAGGACAAGTGGAAGCGGTTTGCATTTGCCCAAGCAGGGTATTGGTTACCCGCGTTACCCGGCCAGAGCCGTGGCAGGTTGAACAGGTGGAGTAAGATGAACCATTTTTGGCACCGGTACCATTGCAGTGCTGGCACTGTACGTACTTTTTTACTTTAATCTTTTTCTCCGTTCCGTTGGCAATTTCTTTTAGGGTCAGTTTTACTTTCACCCTCAGGTCGGAGCCACGTGCCACACGCCGTCCGCCTTGTCCGCGGCCACCGCCGCCACCAAAACCGCCAAAGCCTCCAAAATGGCCGCCAAAAATATCGCCGAATGCGGAGAAAATATCTTCGATATCGGAGAATCCTCCAAAATCGCCGGCACCACCGGCGCCACCTTTAACTCCTGCATGTCCGAACTGATCGTATCGTTGTTTTTTGTTGGGATCGCGAAGGACTTCGTAAGCTTCGGCTGCTTCTTTGAATTTATCCTCCGCCTCTTTATCGCCCGGGTTTTTATCCGGATGGTATTTGAGTGCCTTTTTGCGATAGGCTTTTTTAATTTCTTCTGCTGTTGCGCTTTTACTTATCTCTAGTACTTCGTAATAGTCTCTTTTTGCCATGTTTCAATTTTTTATTCTCCTACTACCACTTTGGCAAACCGGATGACTTTATCGTTCAATGTATATCCTTTCTGAACAACGTCAACAACCTTACCTTTTAATTTTTTTTCAGGAGCCGGAATTTTAGTTAATGCCTCATGATAATCTACATCAAAATCCTGATGCAGGGCATCAATTTCCTTCACATTATGTTGTTTCAAAAAATCTTTAAACTTACTGTAAATGAGCAGTGTTCCCTGTTTTCCGGCATCGTCGTCAGGAATTTCTTTCATGGAGTGAATAGCCCGTTCAAAATCGTCAATCACAGGCAAGATTTCGGAAAGAACTTTTTCTCCACCCGATTTTATGAGGTCGGTTTTTTCTTTAATGGTTCTGCGACGAAAATTATCAAACTCGGCCTGCAATCGCAAATGTTTGTCAGACAACTCATCCAGCTTGGCCTCCAGCTCCTCTGTTTTTTGTTCTTTTTTATCTTTCTTGTTTTTCTTCTTCTCTTCTTTTTGCAGGGGCTCTTCATTATCTTCTTTTACACCCTCATCACCAACTTCTTCAGTTACCTTTTCTTCATTTTCAGCAGCTTGATTTTTTACAGCTTTTTCTTTTTCGGATGTTTTATTCCTATTTTGTTTCGCCATTTTTTTCGGATTTTTTAAGTTGCAACTTGTATTAACAAAAAATTTGCCATGCAAATATAAAAGACAAATTGACACCCAATTTAACCATTGAATGTCAATTTGTGCAACGCAATTAATATTTCAGGAATAAATAAACCTGAATCTATTTTTGTAAATCTTTCAGCTTAGCTTCCAGTGCAGGACCTCTTAATTGCCTGGCAACAATAATTCCGTTTTCATCAATTAAGAAATTGGAAGGAATGGAACGCACTCCATAAATTGCAGCATGTTTTGAATTCCAGTATTTCAGGTCGCTGATGTGATAGGGCCATTTGAGGTTATCCTTTTCAATTGCAGCTTCCCAGGCTGATTTGGTGCGATCGAGCGACACACTGAAAATTGTAAAACCATCTCCTCCGTTGAATTCCTTGTCTTTATAGGTATTATAAGCTTTTACCAAAGTTGGATTTTCTCTGCGACAGGGGCCACACCAGGCAGCCCAAAAATCGATAAGCACCAGTTTGCCTTGAGTATCCGAGAGCTTAACTGTTTCTCCGTTGGTGTTTTTACCAATCAGTTCAGGAGCTTTGTTGCCAATATTTACCCCCAATTTTTGTTGCGCAAAAGAAATTCCTGTTCCCAGAATAAGAAATGCAACAATGGCTAAAATTTTCTTCATAATGCTTCTGTTTTTTGAATTTTAAATCTTTTAATAAAACACAATTTTGTGACTATGGTTTAATGAGTTTGAACTTTTCAAATTCGCGAAATATGTGCTCCCAGTTTGCTTAGCCGCTTGTCAATACTGTCATACCCCCTGTCAATTTGTTCAATATTGTCGATGGTGCTGACACCTTTTGCCGACATTGCTGCAATAAGCAGTGCAATTCCGGCCCTGATATCCGGAGATGTCATTTTGGTAGCCCTTAACTGATGCTTGCGATTTAATCCAATTACAGTTGCCCGGTGCGGATCGCATAAAATAATCTGCGCGCCCATGTCAATCAGTTTATCAACAAAAAACAGCCGGCTTTCAAACATTTTCTGGTGAATTAGCACACTTCCCTTGGCCTGGGTGGCCACAACCAGAAACACACTGAGTAAATCGGGGGTGAGGCCCGGCCACGGCGCATCGGCGATGGTCATAATGGAACCATCGATATAAGTCTCAATCTCATAATTTTCGGTTTCTTTCACTACCAGGTTGTTGCCTTGTTGTTCAACGTTTATTCCTAATCGTCTGAAAGAATCCGGAATAATTCCCAAATGCCCGAGACTTGCATTCTGAATTGTAATTTCAGAAGCCGTCATTGCAGCCAGCCCAATGAAACTACCCACTTCAATCATATCGGGCAATATTTCATGCGAACAACTGCTGAGGGTTGAAACACCTTCAATGGTAAGTAAATTTGAACCAACACCTGAGATTTTTGCGCCCATTGAATTCAACATTTTGCAAAGTTGCTGAATGTATGGCTCGCAGGCAGCATTAAAAATAGTTGTTTTGCCCTCGGCCAAAACGGCAGCCATCAAAATATTCGCAGTTCCTGTAACCGAAGCTTCGTCGAGCAGCATATAAGCACCTTTTAGTCGGGGAGCGGAAACGGTAAACCATTGATTTTCGGCATCGAACTCAAATTTGGCACCTAGTTTTTGCAATCCGGTAAAATGGGTATCCACCCGCCGGCGGCCTATTTTGTCGCCTCCCGGCTGCGGAATCACTGCTTTCCCAAACCGGGCAAGCAACGGGCCGATAATCATTATCGATCCTCTCAGGCTTGCTGCCTGTTCGGCAAAACCGGGCGATTTCAGATAGTCAATATCAACAGAAGAAGCATTGAAACGACAGGTTCCTTTTCGTTCATTAATAACCTGAACGCCGAGGCCACGGAGTATTTCAATTAATTTTTGAACATCACTGATTTCGGGAATATTACCGATAGTAACATCGCCGGAGGTTAAAAGGGTTGCGCAAATTACCTGAAGTGCCTCGTTTTTTGCCCCTTGAGGTGTAATTGAACCATTTAGTTTATTTCCGCCTTCAACCAGAAAAGATGTCATACAACAATTTCAGTTTATTTTTTCTTCTTTTTCTTTTTACCTAAAATTGCTTTGGGCTCCATGAGTTTGATATCGCGCGGAACTTTTAACTTATTTCCTGAAAGTTCTTCCAAATCCTTGAAAATCTTTTCATCTTCCACCGCATCTTTATTCCAAACTAAAAAAAGTTTTTTCATTTGGTTGGCAGTTTGCTCAATAAGCATACGCTGCTCCTCGCCTTCGCGTTCAATAGCAGCATTAATCATTTTTTCAATAACCAAGCCATAATGCCGGTATTTTATATCGTGCTGCGGATAAGGAACTGAATTGGGTTTTTCGTTGAGAATATCGGGAGAAGGTGGCTCGTATGGGTAATCAATATCGAGTTTAAATTCGCTCATAATAGCGAGGTGGTCCCAAAGTTTATGCTTAAAATCGGCCACATCGCGCAGATAAGGAAATAGATTTCCCATCACATCAATAACGGTTTTTGCCGAGCGGTTGCGTTTCTCACGGTCTTCAATGGTGAGCAGATGGTTCACCATATTTTGTATATTTCTCCCGTATTCGGGCATCGGAAGTTTCTTTCTTTCAGTATTGTAATCCATCGAGTGAAATTATTAATTTATTGTTTTTAATATCCGGCTATACTTTAGGGTGTTATGAAAGTAAACACCTGCAAAACTAATGATTTCTTTGCAATACGCAATTATACCGATTTTGTTTTGCATTTGTTAACCTTTGATTTTCAGTTTGGCAAACTTAAGAAGCAGCTGTTTTTGCCCTGCATTTTTAAAAAATACAGTAGCTTTTTTGTTGGGTGGAACACCTTCTATTTTAAGCACTTTGCCCTCGCCAAACCGCTGATGCTCAACAGTCATCCCCTGCATTATTTTATTCGGATCATC
>Ga0102926_1002564_pt1 | contig 10492 bp, 7 predicted proteins | sample SalPonR1_A_D2_MG_FD_78173 | JGI IMG/M metagenome (GOLD analysis project Ga0102926, IMG submission 78173) | Salt pond soil microbial communities from South San Francisco under conditions of wetland restoration - Salt Pond MetaG R1_A_D2_MG | ecosystem: Environmental > Aquatic > Marine > Intertidal...
GAAAATAAAAGATATATGCATCATTATAATTTTCCTAGTTTTAGTGTTGGTGAAACAGGACCAATGAGAGGACCTGGAAGAAGAGAAATTGGACATGGAGCTCTTGCAGAAAAAGCTCTTAAACCTATGATTCCTTCAAGAGAAGAATTTCCTTATACGATTCGTTTAGTGTCAGAAGTTCTGAGTTCAAATGGATCTACTTCACAAGCAAGTGTATGTGGAAGCTCATTATCTTTAATGGATGCTGGTGTTCCAATTAAAAAACCTGTAGCTGGTATAGCAATGGGTTTGATGAAACAAGACGAAAATGTTAAAGTCCTTACTGATATTCAAGGTCTTGAAGACTTCCTTGGTGATATGGATTTTAAAGTTGCCGGAACAAAAGATGGAATAACAGCAATACAAATGGATATTAAAATAAATGGAATAAACAAAAGCATATTGAAAAAAGCTCTTGAACAAGCAAGAATTGGTCGTCTTTTTATACTAGACAAGATGAATGCTTGTATAGATAAACCTAAAGAAACATTATCAGAGTATGCACCAAAATTAATTACTATGCAAATTTCTCCAGATAAGATCAAAGATGTAATAGGTTCTGGTGGAAAAACCATTAATAGAATAATTGATGAAACTAACGTTAAAATCGATATTGAAGATGATGGAACTGTAATAATAGCTGCAGAAAATCAACAAGATGGTGAAAAAGCAAAAAGCATAATCGAAAGTATTATCAAAGATGTAGAAGTTGGAGATATTTATCTTGGAAAAGTTGTTAGAATTAAGCCTTTCGGTGCTTTTGTAGAAATAACAGATGGTAAGGATGGATTACTTCATATATCAAAAATATCAGAAAAAAGAATTAATAAAGTAGAAGATGTTTTAAGTGAAGGAGACGAAGTTCTTGTAAAAGTTATTGGTATTGACGATCAAGGAAGAGTAAGTCTTTCACGAAAAGCAGCTATCGACGAAAAAGAAAAAGAAGATGAGAATAATGATAAATAAATTTAGAATTACCAATTGGAGGACTTTATGATTCATAGTTTTACCCTAGAAAATGGATTAAGAGTTGTCTTTGAAAAAATAAGTTATGTTAAGTCGGTATCTATCGGAGTTTGGGTAGGTGCTGGTTCAACTTTTGAAAACGAGATAAATAATGGAGTTTCACACTTTATAGAACATATGATGTTCAAAGGTACTAAAAATAGAAAAGCAATAGAAATAGCTGAAGAAATCGACGGAATAGGTGGGCAAATAAATGCTTTTACTAGTAAAGAAAGTACCTGCTACTATTCAAAAGTAACAGCTGAAAAATTTGAAACATCAATGGATATACTTTCAGACATGATATTTAATTCTTTAATAACAGAAGAAGATATTAAAAAAGAAAAAAAAGTTATCGAAGAAGAGATAAAAATGTATGATGATTCTCCTGAAGAGTATGCCCATGATTTATTATCGAAAATTGCTTTTGAAAAAAAACCTTTATCGATGCCTATTTTAGGAGAAAAATCAACTTTAAAAAATATTGAAAGAAGACTTATAAAGGATTATATGACTGACAGATATACAGGACCTAATACAGTAATTTCAATTGTAGGTAATGTAGAATTAGAAGATGTAAAAAGATTATCGCAAAAATATTTTAAGTATTTTTCAAATAAAAACAGTTCGAGAGATAATGAAATTAAATATGAGTTTAAACGTAGAATTAAAGGTGTAAATAAAGATATTGAACAGCTTCACTTTTGCTTAGGAACTGAAGGGTTTGAAAGAGATAACAAGAAATACTATACTTTGAATATTTTAAATAATATACTTGGAGGTAGTATGAGTTCTAGACTATTTCAAAACATAAGAGAAAAACAAGGATTAGTCTACTCTATTTATTCTTTTAATTCCTGCTATAAAGAAACTGGGATTTTTGGTATATATTCAGCAATAAATACTGACTCAGTTGAAAAATCAACAAAGTTGATAAAGAAAGAGATTGAAAAAATAAAAAATGGTGATATTAAAAAAGAAGAATTTAATAGAGCAAAAGCTCAATTAAAAGGAAACTATATATTAAGCTTGGAAAATACATCAAGTAGAATGACAATACTTGGAAGAAGGGAACTTCTATATAATGAAACTATAACACCTGAGAGCATAATCAATAAAATTGAAGATGTTAAGTATGAAGATGTTATGAGTTCTATTAATTATATATTTGATTCTAATAAATACAATATAGCTTATATAGGAAATTTAAATAAATTTAATTACATAGATGATATAATAAAAGAATTTTAGGAGTGGTAAAATGAAGGTGAAAATTTTGAAAAAAAACAATTTTGAACTTCCTAACTATAAAACTGAAGGTTCTTCCGGAATTGATTTAAGATGTAACAGCGATTCTCCTATTATATTAAAGCCATTAGAAAGACAACTTATACCTACAGGTATATATATGGAAATACCAGTAGGTTACGAAGCTCAAGTGAGGGCTAGAAGTGGATTAGCTATTAAAAATGGCATAAGCCTCGTAAATGGGATAGGAACGATCGACAGTGATTATAGAGGAGAAATCAAGGTGATTTTAATCAATCTAAGCAATGAAGATTTTAAAATCAACAAAGGCGATAGAATAGCTCAAGTAGTTTTTCAAAAGGTAGAAAGAGCGGATTTAGTAGAAGTAGAAGAAATCAACGAAACAGAAAGAGGCGGTGGAGGCTTCGGGCACACTGGTGTTAAATAACCTATTTGATTATCAAATAGGTTTTATTTATGCTATGATTTGTTTTATACATTAATGTTTTATGATATAATTTAATAGTTAGAATTAACAGCATTTTAATCTATTTTGGAGGTTTACATTGGCTAAAAAGAAGAACACAAATAAAAAAAATATTAAAAAAAACGAAAAAATAAAATCTGAAATAATAGGTATTATTTTTATAGCAATAGGTACTATGCTTTTTTTAAGCCAAAAATATGAATCCGGTGTTGTAGGAAATTATATTAAACATATTTTAATTAACTTAACCGGTAATGCTTTTAATACTTTACCATACATTATGATTGCTTTAGGTGGATTTTATTTATTAGGCATGATTAATAAAGAAAGAAAAAACAAAAGTATAATTTTGTTCATTATATTTTTAAGTTATTTAGGATTAATATCTATATTACCAAAAAATTTGGTTGAAAACTTTAACGATTTTAAACAAATCTTAGAGACAACAGGAGAAAATACTAATGTGATTTTCACAGATGGTGGAGGTATATTAGGTGGATTATTATCTTATATATTATCTAAATTATTTGGGCATATGGGCACAATAGTAATACTAATAACTATTGTAATCATTAGTATAATTTCTGTAACTAAAAAAAGTATTTTAAATATGATTAAGAATTTTTTTATTTTTGTTTATAAAGTTATAAAAAGCATGTTTAAAGGTATTAGAAAAGCAGCTAAACAAAAAGAATCATCTGGAAAAAGTAAATCAAAAAAAACTAAAAAAAATATAAATAAAAAAGATAATAAAAATGAAAAATATCCAATAAAAAATTATAATGAACCTATTAATGAAAACAGAGATAAAAAAAGGGACGTTTTAAACTTATCTGTTGATAAAAAAGAAAAAGAAAAATTAAAGACAGAAACAAAAAAAGAAAAAAAATCAAATGTAGAATCAGAACCTATTATTAAAATGGAAAAAACTAAAAAAACAAAATATAGACTTCCATCTACTAATTTACTTACTACTTTAAATAATGATAATAAAGGCAATGAGAAGAAAGAAATAATGGAAGGGGCGGAGATATTAATAGAAACTCTCAAAAATTTCGGTATAGATTGTAAACTTATACAGATTAATAGAGGGCCAAGAATTACCAGGTATGAATTACAACCAGCTCCGGGAGTAAAGGTAAGTAAAATTACTAATCTATCAAAAGATATAGCTTTAAGTTTAGCAAAGTCGGATCTTAGAATAGAAGCACCAATACCTGGAAAAGCAGCTGTTGGAATTGAAGTTCCAAACAAAAATATGTCTAATGTAACTTTAAAAGAAATACTGGAATCAGACGAATATGAAAATAACTACTACGATATTCCTTTTGCAATAGGAAAAGATATAGCCGGGCAAAATATTATTTCTGATATTTCTGGCATGCCTCATTTACTTATCGCTGGTGCGACTGGATCAGGGAAAAGTGTGTGTGTTAATTCTCTAATATTAAGTGTCTTATTCAAATTAACCCCGGATGATTTAAAAATGATATTAATAGATCCAAAGGTAGTAGAGTTAAATATATATAACGGCATACCACACTTACTGGTACCTGTTGTAACAGATGTGTCAAAGGCTGCACAAGCATTAAATTGGGCAGTTCAAGAAATGAGTAACAGATATGATTTATTCGCAAAGAAAAATGTAAGAGACATTGATTCATATAATAACAAAGAACAAGAGGATAAGTTACCTAAAATATTAATAGTAATAGATGAACTAGCCGATTTGATGGCTGCATCACCTAAGGAAGTAGAAGACAGTATAACGAGGTTAGCTCAACTGGCAAGGGCAGCGGGCATCCACTTGGTCATAGCTACTCAGAGACCATCTGTGGACGTTATAACAGGAACTATCAAAGCCAACATACCTACTAGAATAGCATTTTCTGTATCATCCTATGTTGATTCTAGAACAATACTAGATACAAGTGGAGCTGAAAAATTACTAGGTAAGGGTGATATGCTTTATTCTCCTGTAGGTTATTCTAAATTTATAAGAGTACAGGGTTCATTTGTCAGTGACGAAGATGTTAAAAAAGTTATAGAATTCTTAAAAGAAAACAATAACATCGAAAATAATGAAGATGAAGAAAGTCTTATTGAGATAGATTTAGAAAAAGAACCTGTAAATGAAAAATACGACGATTACATAAAGGATGCTGTTGAGTTAATACTTGATGAAGGTCAGGCTTCGGTATCATTGATGCAGCGAAAATTAAGCGTAGGATATGCTAGAGCAGCAAGAATAATAGATCAATTGGAAGAATTAGGTATAATAGAAGGTCATGTTGGTAGTAAGGCCAGAAATATAATTATGAATGAGAAAGAAATAAAAAATCTCGAAATATATAAATAGGGGGAAAAATGAATAAATTCCATATAATTACACTAGGATGTTCAAAAAATATAGTAGATTCTGAATTTATCAGCAGTAAACTAAAATCTAAAAATTTAATATATACAGACAATTTATATGATGCGGATATAGCTATAATAAACTCATGTACATTTATTGAAGATGCAAAAGAAGAATCTATAGATACTATTTTTGATATAGCTAATTTAAAAAAACAGGGAATCATAAAATATATTATTTTAACAGGATGCTTGTCTCAAAGGTACGAAGACGAGCTTGAAAAAGAAATACCAGAAATTGATTTGTTTTTGGGCACTACAAGTTTCAAGGATATTGACAAACATATTTTTTCTTTAACTAAAAATCATGTTACATCACCATATATTGAAAAAGCTATAGAAGAAAAAAGGGATTATATTGAAACATCTCATGTTGGTTATATGAAAATATCAGAAGGATGTAACAACAACTGTACTTACTGTATTATTCCAAAAATAAAAGGTAATTATAGAAGTAGAAAAATTGAAAGCTTAGTTGAAGAAGCCGAAGAAATGGCGGATAATGGAGTTAAAGAATTAATTCTTATTGCCCAAGATACAAGCTTATATGGCACAGATTTATACGGAAAAAAACAACTTCATATATTACTTGATAAACTAAGTAAAATTGAAGAAATTAAATGGATTAGAATTCATTACATGTATCCTGAGGGGATTTATAATGAATTAATAGAAGAAATAAAAAACAATTCTAAAGTACTAAATTATTTTGACATACCTCTTCAACATGTTAGCGACAAAGTACTTAAAAGAATGAATAGAAAAACTAGCAAAGAAAATATTGAAAGTTTAATTAATAAAATAAGAAAAGAAATTGAAAATCCTGTAATTAGAACAACCTTTATTGTTGGTTTTCCAGGAGAAACGGAAGAAGACTTTAAAGAACTTAAAGAATTTGTTGAAAAATTCAAGCTTGAGAGATTGGGAGTATTTCCATACTCAAGAGAAGAAAATACTCCTGCATATAATTTAGATGGTCAGGTAGAAAGAGATGTGAAGAATAAAAGAAAAGATGTGATTTTAGAAATTCAAAAGTCAATATCTACAAAGTTTTGTAGTAGTTTAGAGGATAAAAAGTTTAAAGTTATAATAGATGATATCGTAGATGAAGAAACATACATTGGCAGAACGTATATGGATTCTCCTGAAATTGATGGTGCGGTATATATTACTAGTAAGAAAGATTTGGAAATGGGACAGTTTGCAAATGTAGTAATTACTGATTCTATGGAATACGATTTGATTGGAGTTATAGAAAATGAATACGGCAAATAAATTAACTTTTTTAAGAATCATTATGATACCTGTTTTTATGTTTACAGTACTTTCTAATAATTTAGTTTTAAATAAAATTTCTTTGGTTATATTTATAGTTGCAGCTTTAACGGATACCCTAGATGGATATATAGCAAGAAATTACAATCAAATCACAAATTTAGGTAAATTTTTAGATCCTTTGGCTGATAAGTTATTAGTAATATCAGCTTTAATATGCTTTGTATATACAAATATATTAAGTCCCTGGATTGTAATCATAGTTATAGCTAGGGAACTTATGATTACAGGATTTAGAACTATAGCAGCAAAAGAAGGTATTGTTCTAGCGGCCAATATATTTGGTAAAATAAAAACGGTAATCCAAATGATAACAGTTATATACACAATTTTTATACATTCTCAAATCCTAAGTTATAACACTACATTATACTATTTATTATGGGGGCTCACAGCAGTAATAACAGTGTATTCAGGTTATAGATATATTTGGGATAATAAAAAAATTATTATAAAAAATTGACAAAGAAGAATATTTGTTCTATACTTAAAAGAACAGATGTTCTATTATGAAAGGTGGTTATTATGGAAAAAGAAAAAGCATTAGATATGGCTATAAGCCAGATCGAAAGACAGTATGGTAAAGGTTCTATTATGAAACTTGGAGAAGATACAAAGCTGGATATAGAAACAATATCTACAGGAGCATTAACACTTGACTTAGCCTTAGGGGTAGGAGGATTACCTAGAGGAAGAGTTGTTGAAATATATGGTCCAGAATCTTCTGGTAAGACAACTGTAGCTTTACATGCAATAGCAGAAGCACAGGCTAGTGGTGGTATTGCAGCATTTATTGATGCAGAACATGCTTTAGATCCTGGCTATGCAAAGAAGTTAGGAGTAAAAATTGATGAATTAATCCTATCTCAACCAGATACCGGAGAACAAGCTTTAGAAATAGCAGAAGCTTTAGTTAGAAGTGGTGCTGTTGATATAGTAGTTATAGATTCCGTTGCTGCGTTAGTTCCAAAAGCTGAACTTGAAGGAAATATGGGAGATGCTCATGTTGGACTTCAAGCAAGACTTATGTCACAAGCACTAAGAAAATTGTCGGGAGCTATAAAAAAATCAAATACTACTGCTATATTTATAAATCAATTAAGAGAAAAAGTAGGAGTTATGTTTGGAAATCCAGAAACGACCTCTGGTGGAAGAGCATTAAAGTTTTACTCTTCTGTAAGGTTAGACGTAAGAAGAATAGAAACATTAAAAGACAAAAACGAAATGATTGGGAACAGAACAAGAGTAAAGGTAGCAAAAAATAAAGTCGCACCACCTTTTAAAAAGGCTGAATTTGATATTATATATGGACAAGGCATATCAAACGAAGGATGCGTATTAGATTTAGGAGTAGAAGCAGAAATAGTTGATAAAGCCGGTGCCTGGTATTCATATGGTGATATAAGATTAGGACAAGGAAGAGATAATTCTAAAGAATTTCTAATTGAAAATAGAGAAGTAATGGAAGAAATTGAAGATAAATTAAGAAAAAAATATAATTTACAAGTAAGGAAAGAAAGGGTTAAAGATAATAAAAAAGAAGATAAGAAGAAATAAAAAGAAAGGATTTCCTTTCTTTTTTTTATATATCTTGACACAACTATCAAAAGATAATAAAATGATTAGTATAGTTTTTTAGTTAATTAGATTAATATTAAAGATATATTATATTTGAAACTTGAAAATTAAATACTCGGAGGTGACAAAATTTGATTAATTATATTTTAGTCGGTGGAGTTGCTTTAATAATTGGAATAATCTTAGGTACTGTTATCAGAAAATATGTAGCGGAAAGTAAAATAAAAAGTGCCGAAGCCGAAGCTAGAAGAATTATAGAAGAGGGCATAAAAGATTCCGAAACTAAGAAAAAAGAAGCAATTATTGAAGCTAAAGATGAGATTCACAAAATGCGAAATGAAGCCGAAAGAGAAAACAAAGAAAGAAGAAGTGAACTTAAAAAATTAGAAACTAGGCTTATCAAAAAAGAAGAAAATTTAGATAAGAAAAGTGAGATTACCGAAAAAAGAGAAGAAAACTTAAACAAGAGAAGTAAGCAAATTGAAATTAAAGAGAAAAATATTGATGAAATCGAAGAAAGACAAAAAATTGAATTGGAAAAGATTTCTGGATTATCTAGTGAAGAAGCAAAAGACATGCTTCTAAACGGTATAAGGAAAGATGTAGAGCATGATGCTGCTATAATGATAAAAGAAATAGAACGAGAATCAAAAGATACAGCTGATAGAAAAGCAAGAGAAGTTATCAGTTATGCAATTCAAAAATGTGCAGCTGACCATGTTGCTGAAACTACCGTATCTGTTGTTGATCTTCCAAATGATGAAATGAAAGGAAGAATCATAGGAAGAGAAGGCCGTAATATAAGGGCCTTAGAAACATTGACAGGTATAGATCTTATAATAGATGATACTCCTGAAGCAGTTGTTATATCAGGTTTTGATCCAATTAGAAGAGAAGTAGCCAGAATAGCTCTAGAAAAGCTAATAAATGATGGTAGAATTCATCCAGCAAGAATAGAAGAAATGGTTGATAGAGCTAAAAAAGAAATCGATGAAGAAATAAAAGAAGAAGGTGAAAAGGCTGCCTTTGACACCGGGGTAAATGGTATACACCCTGAAATTATTAAATTGCTAGGCAGATTAAAATATAGAACCAGTTACGGCCAGAATGTGCTTAAACATTCTATAGAAGTTGCTTACTTAAGCAGCATTATGGCTGCTGAATTAGGTGCAGACGTTAAAATTGCTAAACGAGCAGGACTTTTACATGATATAGGAAAAGCTGTAGACCATGAAATAGAAGGACCTCATGTTACTATAGGAGCAGATATGGCTAAAAGATATAGAGAAAGTAAAGAAGTTATAAATGCAATAGCATCACATCATGGAGATATAGAACCTGACACAATTGAAGCTGTATTAGTACAAGCAGCTGATGCGATTTCTGCAGCGAGACCTGGAGCTAGAAGAGAAACCTTAGAGTCATACATTAAAAGACTTGAGAAATTGGAAGAAATAGCCAACTCCTTTGATGGTGTTGAAAAATGCTATGCAATACAAGCTGGAAGAGAAGTTAGAATTATGGTTAAACCAGAAAAAATCAATGATGCTGGAATGGCTATGGTTTCGAGAGATATTGTAAAAAGAATAGAAGCAGAATTAGAATATCCAGGACAAATAAAAGTAAATGTAATAAGAGAAACAAGATCAGTAAGTTATGCAAAATAAAAATATGAAAGAAGTAAACAATTGTTTACTTCTTTTATTTATTTTAATTTAAATATTATTGAAGAAATAAATCTAAGAGAGGTGATTAAAATAAACAGAAAAAAATATAACAATCCATTAATAGTGAGGTATGCAAGTGATGAGATGAGCTACGTATTTTCTGATGAAAATAAATTTTCAAATTGGAGAAAATTATGGGTAGCATTAGCTGAATCCCAAAAAGAACTTGGATTAGATATAACAGAAGACCAGATTAAAGAATTAAAAGAAAACATATATAATATTGATTTTAAGCTTGCCGCTGAAAAAGAGAAAGAATTCAGACACGATGTTATGGCTCATGTACATACTTATGGAACTCAATGTAAAAAAGCAATGCCTATTATACATTTAGGAGCAACAAGCGCATTTGTAGGTGATAATACAGACTTAATTCTATTAAAAGAAGCTTCATTGTTAATAAAAAAGAAATTAGTGAAATTGATGATGGTTATTTCTGACTTTGCATTAGAATATAGTGATACTCCAACCCTTGGTTTTACTCACTTTCAACCAGCTCAGCTTACAACTGTAGGGAAAAGAGCATCTTTATGGCTGCAGGACATATATTATGATTATTTAGATTTAGAATATGAGATCAATGAATTGAAATTAAGAGGTGCTAAGGGCACAACTGGAACTCAGGCAAGCTACATGAAGCTATTTGATGATGATC
>Ga0102926_1002568_pt1 | contig 10486 bp, 10 predicted proteins | sample SalPonR1_A_D2_MG_FD_78173 | JGI IMG/M metagenome (GOLD analysis project Ga0102926, IMG submission 78173) | Salt pond soil microbial communities from South San Francisco under conditions of wetland restoration - Salt Pond MetaG R1_A_D2_MG | ecosystem: Environmental > Aquatic > Marine > Intertidal...
AATATGTCAGGAGTGTTCCGGCATTGGCCAGGTTCTTGGTGATGTTGTCACGCGCGTCAGGCCCGATGACAAGCGCGTTGATGGTCAGGCCCGGGGGGCCGTCCGCCCCGATGGTTTCGGGGAAGGGGCCGTTGTTCGACGGGCCGTCGCCCGAGATATCCATCACATGCGTCCAGCACGCATCGCGATCTTGCAGCCGGTCAAGACCATAAAGCATCGCGGCCCCGATGGCTGTCTGCGGGTTTTCGAAAGGCGCCGCCGTGTCGCGCAGCCGCGCGGAAGCGGCGCTCAACGCCTCGGCGCGGTGGATCGGGGTCCAGTCCAGAAGCATGCTCTGCTGAGACTTGGCGCCCCATTGAAAGGCCGCAAGCTCAACATGGGTGCCGGGCAGGGCGAGAAAGGCTGCTTGCACCTTGGGGTCGTCCAATGCCGCCGCCGTGCCATCAAGCTGTTGGCGATATTCGCGGGCGTCCACGGACCCCGAAACATCGAAGGCGAGGATGAGCGCAAGACGACACTGGCTCTGGGCCGTGGCGGCCGGGACCGCCAACAGAAGAAAGCCGAGAGCAAGCCCCGTCGCCCGGCTGATCGCCCTGAGGAACCCGATTGCTCGGGCTTTTCCCGCGCCGTGCCGCATTACCTCGGATCCCCGGCCCGCGCGGTGCGGCGGGGTCGCACCTCAGGGCGCGCGTCGCCAAAGACGAGGTCGTTGATTTCGCGGTAAAGTTTGCGGGACATCGCCTCCTGAAACCCTTGGAAATCCGGGGTGACGATCATGAAGGCGCTTGGGCCCCGCATCACCGTATCGCGATAATAGCTCACGACCTTTTTCACATCGCGGCTGATCACCAGCGCATTGACGGTCACACCGTCGAAGGGAAAATTGCGATACGCGGCGAGGGGGCCGAAGCCGAAATTGTTGATCCCGTCGCCAGACACATCAAGCACCTTGCGCGCGCAATCAGGCGCGCGTCTGAGGGTGGTGGCGCCAAAGCCCAAGGCCTGACCGATTGCTGTGGGAAAATCATCGTGGCTACGTTCCATGTGGCCAAGCGCCAGAACCGCTCGATCTATGTCGGCCTCGCTGCGCAGGCGTGTCCAGTCAAGATGCAGCGTCTGTTGGTCGAAGCCACTCCATTCATAGACCGCAAGCGCCACGTCGCCGGGGGCGCCCGACAGGATGGCATGGCGCACCTCGGGCGCATTCAGCGCCGCGGCAAGGCCGAGGCGCTGAAGCTCGTACTCATCGGCATTGACCGACGATGACACATCCAGCGCCAGCGCGAGGGCCAGCCGACAGGGAGCCGCCTGTGCCTCAGCGCCCCCTGTCAGCAGGGCAAGCCAGAGTGTCAACGCCCACCTTACCAATGGCCGGTATTCTCCATGCTGGCCCAAGGCTCGCGCGGGGCGAGCGCGTCGCCTGCCTGCAACAGCTCGATCGAGATATTGTCGGGCGAGCGCACAAAGGCCATGTGGCCGTCGCGCGGGGGACGGTTGATGGTGACGCCGTTGTCCATAAGGTGCTGGCAGGTGGCATAGATATCGTCCACCTGATAGGCGAGATGCCCGAAATGGCGGCTGTCGGAGGGCAAGGCATCATCGCCGTCCCAGTTCCAGGTCAGTTCAACCGGGCATTCCTCTTGGCCGGGAGGGGCCATGAACACCAATGTGAAACGGCCCCCATCATTGTCCCAGCGTCGCGTTTCCTCGAGCCCGAGGAGGCGATAGAAGGCCATGGAAGCTTCAAGATCCTTTACGCGGACCATGGTGTGCAGATACTTGATCGCCATGCGGGGTCTCCTGTGATTTGGGTCAGTGTCAAAGATAGTGGTCCGCGCCACGGTGTCGAGAGTGGAATTCAGGCCCATATTGCCGTTCTCTCGCGTGGCCGCCCAAGATATAGTGGAGAGCGACTCGGCCCTCCCGTGTAGAAGAAAGGACGCCCCTCATGCCGCTCAGCCCCGACCAGCAGGCCGAAATCGACGCCCAGCGTGCCGAGACCCGGCCCACCGCCCGCACAGTCTCGGAGGGGATGGAAAGCCATCTTTACACCGCCTACCCGGTGCTCGATCACGGGTTCGTGCGGGTGATCGACTACATGGGCGACGACGCGGCGATCTGTCAGGCCGCGCGGGTGAGCTATGGCAAGGGCACCAAGAGCGTTCAGAACGACGAAGGGCTTATCCGGTATCTCATGCGGCACTGGCACTCGACCCCGTTCGAGATGTGCGAGGTCAAGCTGCATGTGAAACTTCCGGTCTTTGTGGCGCGGCAGTGGATCCGGCACCGCACCGCCAATGTGAACGAGTATTCCGCGCGGTATTCGATCCTTGACCGGGAATTTTACGTGCCCGCGCCGGAGCATCTGGCGGCGCAATCTGTGATCAACAACCAAGGCCGGGGCGCGGAACTTGAGGGTGAAGAGGCAGACCGCGTGCTGCGGTATCTGCGCGATGATGCGATGCGAGCCTATGACCATTACGAAGAGATGATCAGCCAAGAGGGGCAGCAGGGTCTGGCACGCGAACTGGCGCGGATGAACCTGCCCGCCAATGTCTATACGCAATGGTACTGGAAGGTTGATCTTCACAATCTTCTGCATTTCCTGCGGCTTAGGGCGGATGCGCATGCGCAGTATGAAATCCGCGTCTACGCCGACGAAATCTGCAAGATCGTGGCGGATTGGGTGCCTGCCGCCTATCGCGCGTTCGAGGAGTATCGCATGGGGGGGGCGACCCTGTCGTCAACCGCGCTCGACTGTGTGCGGCGGATGTTAAAGGGCGAAGAGGTCACGCAGGAGAATTCCGGCATGTCCAAGGGCGAATGGCGCGAATTTCAGGGGGTCTTGGGCGAGACTGGGTGAGCGATATGAGCCGGGCTGAAGCCCGGCCTACGCGGGTCACCCACGCGCGTTATTACGATGCCGTTCCCAGCACCACCGCCTGTGTCCACCAGCCGGGATGTGTCTCGGCGAGGCGGCCAGCGGCCGAACGGGCGGTTTCCATGTCGGCATAAAGGCCAAAGCAGGTGCCGCCGGACCCTGACATGCGTGCCAGAAGACAGCCGGGCGTGACTTCGAGCGCCGAGAAGGCCTGTTCGACCACCGGCTCGGCGGCGATGGCCGCTTCTTGCAGGTCATTGCGCATGGTCTTGAGCCAGTCGATCATTTCGCCTGCATCAAGCCCGGCGGGTATTTCCTCGGGCATCGGGGTGTTGTCGGTGCTGGCGAGGTTTGCAAAGACCGTGTCGGTCAGGACCGGGATGTTCGGATTCACCAGCAGCGCGTGCAACTGTGGCAGGTCGTGCAAGGGGGTCACGTCTTCGCCAATGCCGCGCATCCGGGCCGAAACACCGCCCAGACAGACAGGGACATCCGCACCAAGGCGTGTCGTTTCGTCCGGGATAGGCTTACCGGTCAGCATCGAGAGCGCGCGGAACGTGGCCGCCGCGTCGGACGACCCGCCGCCCAGTCCGGCCGCGCGAGGGAGGCGTTTGTCGAGTGTGATGGCCCCGGTTGCGCCCATCATGGCCGCGGCCCTCATCACGAGGTTGCTTGTGTCTTCGGGCACACCGGAGGCCATGGGGCCGGTGACGTTGAGAGACGTTTCGGACGCTGATTTCGCGGTGATCGTGTCACCCACATCGGCGAACATCACCAGACTGTCGAGCAGGTGATAGCCGTCATCGCGGCGTCCGGTCACGTGCAGTGTCAGATTGACCTTGGCCGGGGCGAACACCTCAACCATCGTCTTTGGCCACTTTGATCGGGGGCGCGCCTTCGCTGGCAAGCACCTGATCCAACCCGACCTCAAGCTTGCGCCGGATGCGTTCGGGGTCGATATCCTGTTCGGGCGTGTCTTCGGTGATGAAGCTCAGGGCGCGCTTCCACTGAAACTCGGCCTCGGTTTCGCGGCCCACGGCCCAGAGCACATCGCCGAGATGATCGTTCACGACCGGATCGACCGGGGCGAGCGAGGCGGCGCGTTCCATAGGGTCCACGGCCTCCTCGTAGCGGCCAAGCCGATAGAGCGCCCAGCCGAAGCTGTCCTGAATGGCACCGCTTTCGGGGCGCTGTTGAACCGCGCGTTCGATCATGTCGAGTGCTTCGTCCAGATGCTGACGCTGTTCCACGAGCGAGTAGCCCAGATAATTGAGGACTTCGGGCTGTTCGGGGCTGAGGTCGAGCGCGCGGCGGAAATCGGCCTCGGCCTCGGGCCATTCGCCCAGCCGCTCATACGAGATGGCGCGGGTGTAATAGACGAACCACAGGGGGTCTTCGCGCTCTTCATAGATGGCGATGGCGCGGTCATAGGCTTCAACGGCTTTGCCGAACTCTTCGAGTTGCCGAAAGAGATCGCCGGCCGAGGCGTGGACAACGGGCAGCTGAGGATGGCTTTTGCCAAGCTGTTTGAGCACTTCGACCGCGGCGTCGAGGCGGCCGCTCTGGCGCAGGGCCTCGGCGCGGCCGAGTTCGGCCATGTGAAAGGAGGGATGATCGCGCGGTACGCGCGAATACGCTTCGGTCGCGAGATCGTAGCGGCCCTGCTCTTCGAGCAGTTCGGCGCTCATGATCTGGGCATCGACGTGATCGGGGCTGAGATATTCGGCAAAGCGCGAATAGACGAGCACGTATTCGGCGCTGGTTTCCTGAAGCAGCGCGCGGCCCAGAGAATAGAGCATTTCCGCGACACCGTCGCGTGCGCTGGAGATTCGGCTGAAGGGCACGCGCTCACCGGTCGCGAGGCGGGCGCGAAGATCGCTCAGTTCAGGGTCGAGACCCTTGCCGAACGTGTCGTCGATCACGTTGATCGCGTCCTCGTTACGCTCAAGCTGGCTCAGGGCCTCGGCCCATGCGATGGCACCACGCCGTGTCGTCTGAACCGCGCCGACCGCGTCACCGGCGAAGATGGCAACCGTGCCTTCGAAATCTCCGACGGTGGCGAGGGCGAGCGCCTTGTGATAGGCGGCGAAATCGCTCATGCCCGGCTCTTTCATGACCCGGTCGAAAAGATCGAGAGCGGTGGACATGTCGCCCTTGCCGAGGCTGGCCCAAGCCGCGAGCAGGCCGTCGGCCAGAGGGCTGATGGCGCGATCCTGTTCGACACGTTCAAGAACGGTGTCGTAATCTCCATCTTTCACAAGCTCGGCCACCAGCGTCATGCTGGCGATTTGGCTTCTCACGCCGATCTCTTCGATCCGGCGGGCGACGGGAAGCGCCTGATTGACACGTCCGAGCGAAACGAAGGCGGCGGCGGCATGTTCAAGCAATTCGGGATTTGCCGGATCGCGCGCAAGCGCCTGAGTGAGATACTCTGCCGCGGCGGAATAATCGCTATTGTAGCGGGCCTGCCGTGCCGCCAGATAGGCGCCCGGCGCCGCATCGGAGAGGGCGGGAAGGGCCATTGGCCCGGTGATGGCGGCGGCCGCCACTAGTGAAGAGATCAATCGGGAAATCACGGGTATTCGGCGCCTCGGGTCTCATGCTCGTTTCCGGCAACGTAATGCGCCCCGGGCCGTAACGCAATGCGGGGCGGCCCTTTGACCGCCCCGGAACACGAACTATTCATACACGCGTTACATGTTGGGGTAATTCGGTCCGTCTCCACCTTGTGGGGTCGTCCACTGGATGTTCTGCGGCGGATCCTTGATGTCGCATGTCTTGCAGTGCACGCAGTTCTGGAAGTTGATGACAAAGCGCGGCTCTTTGCCCTCTTCATGCACAAATTCATAGACGCCGGCCGGACAATACCGCGCCGAGGGACCGGCGTATTTCGGCAGGTTGACGTCGACCGGGATGTTCGCGTCCTTGAGCTTGAGATGGACGGGCTGACTTTCCTCGTGGTTGGTCATCGAGAAGCTGACGTTGGTGAGCCTGTCGAAGCTGAGCTTGCCATCGGGCTTGGGATAGTCGATCGGCTCGTGCTTTGAGGCTTCCTCGGTGGCTTCGGCATCGGATTTGCCGTGCTTGAGCGTGCCCAGAAGCGAAAAGCCCAGCGTATTGGTCCACATATCGAAACCGCCAAGACCGAGCGAGGCCATCAGGCCGTATTTCGACCAGAGCGGTTTGACGTTGCGGACCTTCTTGAGGTCGGCACCGATGTCGCCTTCGCGGACGTTCTTTTCATAGTCGCTGAGTTCATCGCCCGCGCGATCGGATTTGATCGCCTCGTGTGCGGCCTCGGCGGCGGCCATGCCCGACAGCATTGCGTTATGATTGCCCTTGATGCGCGGCACGTTGACCATGCCCACCGAGCAGCCGAGGAGGGCCACCCCGGGCGCGACCATCTTGGGCATCGACTGAAAGCCGCCCTCACTGATGGCGCGCGCGCCATAGGCCACGCGCTTGCCGCCCTTGAGAAGTTCGGCCACCATCGGGTGATGCTTGAACCGCTGGAACTCCATGTAGGGGTAAAGGTGCGGGTTCTTGTAGTTCAGATGGACCACGAAGCCCACATAGACCTGATTGTTGTCGAGATGGTAGATGAACGATCCGCCGCCCGCGTTCTTGCCCAGCGGCCAGCCCATGGTGTGCGTGACGCTGCCTTCGCGGTGCTTGTCGGGGTCGACTTCCCAGATTTCCTTCATCCCGAGGCCGAATTTCTGTGGCTCCTTGCCGGCAGAGAGGTCGTATTTGCCGATCACCTCTTTGGCGAGAGAGCCGCGCACCCCCTCGCAGAGGAAGACGTATTTGCCATGCAGCTCCATTCCCGGCTCGGTGTCGGGACCGATGGAACCGTCGGCTTCGAGCCCGAAGACCCCCGCAACGACACCCTTGACCTCGCCATTCTCGCCATAGACCATTTCGGAACAGGCCATGCCGGGGAAAATCTCGACGCCCAGTTCCTCGGCCTGCTCGGCCATCCAGCGACAGACATTGCCCATCGACACGATGTAATTGCCGTGGTTGTTCATCAGCGGGGGCATCGGGAAGTTTGGCACGCGCACCTTGCCTGCCTCGCCCAGCATGTAGAAATTATCGTCTTTTACCGGCACGTTGACCGGCGCGCCCTTGTCCTTCCAGTCGGGGATGAGCCGGTTCAGGCCGACCGGATCGAGAACCGCGCCGGACAGGATATGCGCCCCCACTTCCGAGCCTTTTTCCAGCACGACGACGTTCAGGTCGGCATCCAGCTGTTTGAGGCGGATCGCGGCGCTCAGGCCCGCAGGCCCCGCGCCGACGATCACGACATCGTATTCCATGGCTTCGCGTTCAATCTCGGACATGTGTGTCGATCCTTTCCCGAGGCGTGGCGTTCTGGGTCATAAAGTTTCGCACGTGGTTATCGTGCGGGGCGCGTAAAGGTCAATTCAAACACGACGTCATTGCCTGTCTAATGCGGCAAATTTTCTCTGGCAGGGCGCGAAAGCGCGTGCAAACGCAGTTCTTCATTGCAAAGACCCCTGCCTTCGGGGCAGTTTGCCCTGACATCCGCGCCTCGCCCTTTGACTGCGACGCGCAGACCAAGACATGAATTACGGAAACCGGACAAATGGACAAAATCCCGATGACCCGCAGGGGCCACGCGGCGCTCGAGGCGGAACTGAAGCACCTCAAATCCGAGGAACGCCCGGCCATCATCCGCGCCATCTCGGAGGCGCGTGAGCATGGTGACCTGTCCGAGAATGCCGAGTATCATTCGGCCAAGGAAAAGCAGAGCTTTATCGAGGGCCGGATCAAGGAGCTTGAGAGTGTGATCGGTCTGGCCGAGGTGATCGACCCGGCCAAGCTTTCCGGTCCGATCAAGTTTGGCGCGACCGTCACTCTGGTTGATGAGGACACCGAGGAAGAGAAGACCTGGCAAATCGTGGGTGAACATGAGGCCAATATCGAAACTGGCCTTCTCAATATCAAGTCACCCATTGCCCGCGCTTTGATCGGCAAAGACGAAGGCGACAGCGTCGAGGTGCGCACGCCCGGCGGCGAGCGGTCTTACGAAGTGGTCAAGATCGAATATACCTGACAGGCACGAGCCCATGGCCGACCCGACCCAGCCCGGCAACGGGCGCGACGACACTCATGAGAAGGAGCCGATGACCGGTATCGAACTGGTCGCGGTGGTCCTTTCTGTCTTGTGGCTGGTGGCTGCGGCGGCGTTTTTCCTGTTGATCGACAGCGGAGCAGGCGGCGGCACCGGTCTCTTCCGGTTTGTCATGACCATGCTGGCGATTTTCATGCCGGTTGCGATGATCTGGATCGCGGCCATGTCGGCGCGCACGACCCGCGTGATGCGTGAGGAAAGCCGCAGGTTGCAGGCCGCCATCGACGCGATCCGCAAAGCCTATGTCACGCAGGCGCGTCAAAGCGATCAGGGCTCTGGCGATCAGAGCGTGAGCAAGAAACTCGAGGAGATTGCCGCCGCGCAACGCAAGACCGAAACCGCGCTGGCGACGTTTTCCACTGTCCGGCAGGCAGCACCTGCGATCACCCGCGTGTCGGCCCCGTTGCAGCACCCCGCCAGCAGCGATGAGCAGGGTGCGTTGCCACTTGGAACCTCGGCCGAGGACATGACCCCGCCGCTGGCCACCGCAGATTTCATCCGGGCGCTCAATTTTCCCGAAAACGCGCAAGACAAGGCCGGGTTCGACGCGCTGCGCCGCGCCCTCAAGGACCGGCCCACGGCCCAATTGGTGCAGGCGGCGCAGGACATTCTGACCCTGATGAGCCAGGACGGCATATATATGGACGATCTGCGCCCCGATCTGGCGCGTCCTGAATTGTGGCGTAGGTTCGCGGCGGGTGAGCGCGGGCGCGAACTCGCGGCGCTTGGCGGAATACGCGACCGTTCGTCATTGGCGCTGACGGCGGCACGGATGAAGAACGACACGATCTTTCGCGACGCCGCGCATCATTTCCTGCGGCTCTTTGACCGGATGATCGCGCGCTTTGCCGAGACCGCCGACGACGGTGAGATCACCGAGCTTTCGAACACACGCACCGCCCGGGCCTTTATGCTTCTGGGCCGTGTTGCGGGCACGTTCGACTGAGCGTCTTCCCCCTTAGCCGAACAGGGTCAGCCCGGCGTAAAGCGTGATTCCACCGGCCAGGATCGCGCCAAGCACGCTGCGTGTCAGAAGCCCCACACCCAATGCCACCAGTGCCGCGAGAAGCCGCGGGGGATCGGGTTCACCGCCGGTGGCGGGCGGCCAGAGCACGAGCGGCGCGATGAGTGCTGGCAGAACCGCGACCGCCGTGTAGCGCAGGTGCCGCAGAAGCCAGCCCGGCAAGGGGCGATCCCCGACCAGCCCGAGAAATGCGAAGCGCAGCGCGAAGCTTCCGATGCCGATACCTGCGATGACGGTCCAGAGCGTTGTCTTGTCAATCATGTCCATGTCCCCCTAAGCACCATGCGGCGCTCGATCTCGGCACCGACGGCCATGCCGATGAAGCCTGCGAAGATCACCCCGAGGCTGTAGGGCAGCCATGTCAGGCAGAGCGAAGCCGCGATCCCGGCCAGCGCCGCCGCCCGGTGCGCCCCGGTGCGCAACATTGGTGTCACGATCGCGATGAAGGTGATGGGAATCGCGAAGTCGAGCGCCATGCTGTCGGGAATCGACCCGCCAAGCAAGGCGCCGACCACCGTGAAACCAAGCCAGCAAGGCATGATCGGCGTGGCCACGCCAAGAAAATATCCCAGCTTGCGCGAAAGATCCCACTCGGGATGCGCTTCGTAGGCCGCGACCGAACACGCATAGGTCTGATCGACCGTGAAATAGGCGGCAAGGGCGCGTTTGGGCAGCGAAAGCTGACCCAGGTAGGGCGTCAGGGCGGCGGAATACATCGCCATGCGCAGATTGACCGTCAGGGCCGCCGCGAGCACGATCAGGACCGGCACCTGTTCGGTCATGAGTTGCACGGCGGTGAACTGGGCCGCGCCCGCCACCACCAGCGCCGACATCACCAGCGCCTCGGTCACGTTCAGCCCGGCCTCGGTCGCGATGACGCCGAAAAGCGTGCTGAACGGGACAAGGATCAGTATAAAGGGCGCGCCCGCGCGCATACCTTGCCAGTAGATGGATTTGATGCTTTGCATGGAGTGGCTGCCTTGTCCCGAATTCACCATTGGCCTAGCGCGAAGTCCGAGGAGACGCAATTGCCCCCGAGCGACCCGACCGACAGCTATATCATCGCCCCCGATCCAGCGCGCGCGGACCTGACGCGCGCGGTTGACGGCGTGGACCATGACGGCGCGCCGATCCGCATTCCGGTGGTCGAAGAGCGCCCCCTGACGATCTTTCTCAATGGACAGGAGATCGTGACCGCGATGACCATCGGGGATTATCCCGATTATCTCGCGCTTGGGTTTCTGCGCAATCAGGGCATGTTGCGCGACGACGAATCCGTGACCGGTGTCGACTATGACGAAGAGCTTGAGACCGTGGTGGTCCGCACCGACGGGCAGACCACCTATGAGGACAAGCTGCGCAAGAAGACCCGCACGTCGGGGTGTGCGGTGGGCACGGTCTTTGGTGACATGATGGAGGGGCT
>Ga0102926_1002570_pt1 | contig 10477 bp, 6 predicted proteins | sample SalPonR1_A_D2_MG_FD_78173 | JGI IMG/M metagenome (GOLD analysis project Ga0102926, IMG submission 78173) | Salt pond soil microbial communities from South San Francisco under conditions of wetland restoration - Salt Pond MetaG R1_A_D2_MG | ecosystem: Environmental > Aquatic > Marine > Intertidal...
CCAAAAATCTTTTAATATAAATAAAAAGGGCCTAATAATTAATAAAATAGATACTATTGAGTTTGTAAACATTAGTTTTGGTTATGATGAAAAACTTATATTAGATAATTTAAGTTTTAAGTGTAATATAGGTGATTTATTTATAATAAATGGCGAAAGTGGAATAGGCAAAAGTACTATCATTTATTTATTATTCGGTTTTTATAAACCAAATAATGGGAGTATATTAATTAATAATATTCCATTATCTGAGATAGAGCTTTATTCCTTTAGAAAATTAATAGGATATGTATCTCAAGATACAATGTTATTTTCCGCTACTATTTTAGAAAATATTACATATGGCTTAGATATTGATTCTGAATGTAAAGATCAAGTAGTGATAGATGCTTGTAAAAAAGCAAATATTCATAAATTTATTATGGGTTTAAAAAATCAATATAATACTTATATAGGAGAACAAGGTATGTTAATATCTGGAGGGCAAAAGCAACGAATTTCTATAGCTAGAGCACTAATTAGGGATCCTCAAATATTAATATTAGATGAACCTGAAAATAATTTACCACAGCCTATATTGAAAAAAATATTTAAAAATTTAAATCTTAATGATAAAATTACTCTTTTGATAACCCATAAAATTATTGGTGAAAAAATATTTGAAAATGAAAATCATAATATAATTAACTTAGATAATTAGTTAATTGTAAAAATTAACACCAAGCTGAATATATTCCATTTTTCTTTGCAACATATACTTTTTGATCAAATAAATTCGATAATATCTCTTCATTTAATAAGTCTTCTTTATTTCCTTTTTTATAAATCATTCCGTCTTTCATTAAAATAATATTATTTATTTGAGGAAGAATTTGTGATAATTCATGAGTAATCATAATAATTGTTTTATTATGATTTATAGCATTTTCAAGTGCTTTTCTATAATGAGAACGTGATGGGAAATCAAGGCCACTAGCTGCTTCATCTAATAATAATAGTTTAGGATTGTGAACTAAAGCTCTAGCTAATAATACTCTTTGCGCCTCTCCTGTTGATAATGTATTCATATATTTATCACTTAAATGATCACAATAATTGTTTTCTAAACTTATTAAAGTTTTTTCAATATGTTCTTTTGTTATTTTATGATGAAAATCAATCCCAATAGAAGAAAAAATACCGCTAGTAACAACATCATTTACACGATAAGTTGTATTACACATTTGAAATATTATTTGTGATACAACTCCAATATGCTTTCTTAAATCCTCTTTGTTTATATTCTCTTTATTGAATCTTGAAATTGATAAATTTTCACTCCATAGGGGATGTACTTCCATTGAGCATATATTTAATAAAGTTGATTTTCCAGATCCATTTGGTCCTAAAATAGCAGTATGTTCACCTTCATCTATTGAAAATGATACATTATTTAAAATATATTTATTATTACGTCTAACACTTGCATTTTTAATATCAATTAAATTGTTCATAATACAAAAATATCATTTATTTTAATAATAATTAAGTAATAAAAGGTAAAATATTTTTCTCTTGAGCTTTTCTTATGCTTTCTAAAGCAGAATCTTCAATATGAGAATATATATTTGAAAGTTGTTCATTTGAATGGCCTATGGTTAATCTTAGAATGTATTCATCAACACTTCCTCTTAATAATGTATTTGCCATATGCCTAAGAGAGTGAAACGAAATATTTCTTTTATTTATATCCTCAATTGTTAATATATTAGAATCTATTAAAGCTTTTTTAAATTTAGTACTAAAATAATGAGATGAGAGCATTTTATCTTTTTTCTTGCTCCAAAATACTAAATTTCTATTATCAAATATGTTAGGATTTTTTTTAGAATAAGTTATCAATTTTTTGCATAAATCATTAGGACATGGAACAACTCTTGTTTTTTTACCTTTTGGTAATTTGTTTTTACCAATATTTGCATAAGCTCTATCTACTATTATAATTCCATCTTCAATTTGATCGGTTGTTAATGCTCTAAGTTCTCCGCTTCTCATTCCTGTCATTAAAGCGAGACTTACAGCTAGATAAGTTGTTTCATCTTTTTGCATCTTTAAATAATTGATAATTTTAGAAGTTTCTTCATTTGTGAGAATTCCTCTAACTTTAATGTTTTTTCTAATTGATTCGACTTTTGTTGTTACATTTGAATTTATTAAATTTTCTTTCTTAGCATATTCTAATGCTTGAGATAAAGAATTCATAATTTGATTTATTGTTGTTGAACTTAATTTGTTATTGTGTATAAGTTTAGTCTGTAGTTCTTCAATGAATGTAATATTAACGTTTGATAAACTATAGTTATTATCTATTAAAGGAAGAAGATGGTTTGAAATAAGGTTTCTCCTTGTAGAAACATAATCAGGTGAGATTGAATCTTTATCTAATAATATTTTTCTACTAAAATAAGGGCTTTTGTCAAAATCAAAAAAATTTAATAAATATTTTTTTAAGTTTTGTTCTTTTTTTGAATTAAATATTATATCTTCATCAAGTGCTTTTTGAGCAATAATTGTAGCTTCTTCTAGCCGAGATACATGTTCAAAGCCTAAATTAAGCATTCTTTTTAATTTATCAATACTCTTTTTAGTTCCTCTTTTATTTGTAATTGGATCTCTATACATTACATAAAAACTCATTATTTCTTTGTTTTTTATTCTGCATAGTGTAAATGGTGTGGTATTCATTTAGCTTTCCTTCTATATAGTTCTTTTTTAAATTTTGCTTTTGTTCAATTATATGCTCAATTTACTTATATGTCTAGTAAAATTAATTAAAGTATAAATTAATATAAATAACGTAAATAGGTTATTTATAAATAAAATTTTTATTTTTTATAAAATTAATGTACTTACTTATATAAAGTAAGTACTAAAATAGCTAATGTAATAAATTTGATTACATAAAGAGCGTATATTCATAGTATATTTATATATATGCAAATACAAATTATAAATTTATTTTAAAAAAAAATGTATATAATATATTAAAATAAATTATAAATTGTTATTTTAGGTTATTTATAAAATATGGATGTCTAAAAATTTATTAAGTATGAAAAAATATTCATAGAATAAATATAATAAAAATTTACATATACACAAAATTATACAAATGTTATAAGCAATTTTTTTGATATTTTAATTGATAAAAAAATATCGATTAAAATTAAGTTGTTATAACGAATTTAAAAAATGAAAGCAAATAAAAAAGACTACTCAATATATTGAATAGTCTAATAATATATAAAAAATATTTTATTTATTTGCTAATTCCTGGACCTATTAAAGAGGAAGTCGAATCTCCATTTTCTTGAACTTTGATTTGAGATCTAATTCTATCATGGAGTAGTGTAACATGTGATATTAATCCAATTACTTTACCTGATTTTGTTAAATTATCAATTGCTTCTAGTGCACTCGTAAGAGTTTCTTCATCTAGAGTTCCAAAGCCTTCATCCAAAAACAAGGTTTCAATTGATACTTTCTTATTTAATAAATCACTTAAACCAAGAGCCAGAGAGAAAGATATTATAAAAGTTTCTCCACCTGATAAATTGCTCACAGGTCTTTTAATTGCAGCACTGTATTTATCTATTACACCTAAATCTAAGGAAATTTTATTGTCATCGCATATTCTATATAATTCATATCTTGCAAATAATTCTTCTAGCTTATTATTTGTATTATTTATTAAATAATCTAGTGTTATTCCTTGAGCTATTGTTTTAAATTTCTTTCCATCAGCACTACCTATTGCTGTATTTAATATTTTCCACTTATTTAGATTGTTTTGCTGAGTTTTTACTAATTCATCTTTTGCTTTGAATTTATTAATATTTTCATTATTTGTTTTAATTTCTTGCTCAATTATTGTTTTTTGAGTTATATCTTCATCTCTTTCTGATTGTAATTCTTTTTGTTTTTGAATTGCAGTCTCTTCACTTTCATCAATTTTTTGAGATTCTAATTCTAATTTTGACTTATTTATATCTTTTAACAATGTATTATATTCAAGCTCTTTTTTTTCATATTGTTTTATATCATCTTTTAATTTTATAAGATCGTTATCTTCAATATTGTAGGATAGTGCAATATCTAGGGATTCAATATTATTCTCTTTTAATAATTTCTCTATATCTTTTTGTAATTCTTCTATTTTGTACTTTAAATCCTTTATATTTGTTTGTTTTTGATTTTTTTGTTCTTTTAATTTAATTAATTCCTCTTCAATTGGTGTTAGAGCTTCTTTATTTTTTTTAATTAAATTATTTATATCTTTTACTTTTTTATTTTGTATTTCAAGTTCTTTATCACAATCCTTTTCTTTAAATAAATAAAATCTTTTTTTTATTAATTCTATGTTTATATTTTCTAATTCATTTTTTTCTTCTTTTAATTTTTTAATTTGATAATCTAAATCAATTTTTATTTTGTCATCTCTTTTTATTGTAGTATTTAAATCTTCTATATCAGAGGAAATAGTAATTATTGTATTATTATTTTCATTGAATTGATAAAAAAGGTTTGTTAATTCTTTATAAGATTTAGATATAATAAATTTATCAAGTTCTTTTGAGATCTTATTTAAGTACTTTTTATCTTCTTCTATTGTTATCTCTAATTCATCTAGATTAAATTCATTGTTATTTTTTTCTTTTTCAGCGATAGCTAAATTTGCTCTAGCTGCTTCAAGCTTAGGAGTTTTATCTGAAATATTTTTGCCTAACTCTTTTATCTTAGATTGTTCTTTAGAAAGGCTATCTAATTCATTTTTTGAATTCATTAATATTTTAGAAATCTTATCATTGTATTCATCCTTTAAATATAATTTATTTAATCCATTATCACTCAATGCTATTTCAAATTGGTCTCTTTTGTATTTAAGAGCATGAATATCTGATGTTAAATTAGATATTTCAGTTAATAAAGCAGCATGTTCTTTTAAAAGAATATCATAGCTTTTTTTTGCTTCATCTAGTCTTGATGTATCACCTTTAGCAATATTTGGATGGTCTTTTGCTCCACAAAGAGGGCAGGGATTATTATCTTTTATGAGATGAGTATAACTTTTAAGTCCAATGATTTCTTTTTCTAAATCTATTATTCTTTGTTGATCTTTTAGCTTTTGTTGATAGTTAAGGGATTTTTCCTCAAATTTTGTTTCTTCACAAATCTTATCATTTAAAAAAGTTTCGTTTTTAAAATATTCTTTGTAATTAGATAAAGCTAATTCTAGTTTAGAAATTTTATCTTTTTTTTCACTAATTAAATCTGATACTTCTTCATAAGTGTATTTATATGAAGCTTTTTCTTTTATTAATGCTGATACTTCTTTATCTATTTGAGTAAATATACTTTTGCATTCTTTAAAGGTTTTATATAAATTTTGTGACTTATTTTTTTCTTTTTGTAAGGTTGATGAGAGATCTTTTATTTTAGAATCTAATTTTGTGTAATTATCTAAATTATCTAAAATTGTTTCTTGCTTATTATCATATTCTTTTAAATATTTATTTTTTTCAATATAGTTTTTTGCTTCAATTAATTTAGAAGTTTTATTTTCTTTTTTTCCTTTGTTTTCATTTATTGAATTTATAAGTTTTTTATAATTATCTTCTTTATTAAATAAATTATTATTAATTAATTTAATATTAGAACTATTGTTGTTTATATTTTCATCTAATTTTCTAACATCTTTTATTATTAAATTTAAATTATCTAATAGAGTTTCTTCTTTATCTTTTTCTTTTCGAAGTGTATCATCTTTTTCTTTTAACTCATTTTTTTTCTCTCTTGCTTTTTTATCTTTATTATCGAGGTTATCTAACTCTTTTTCTTCAAGAACTATATGTTCTATTGCTCTATTAAAATCGTTATTCAATTGTATGATTTTTTTAGTTTTATTAAAATTATCTAGCTTAGAGCATTGTTCTTTGTATTTAATTTCTTCTTGATTTAGCTCTTCTTTAATGTTATTTAATGATTTTTCTTTTATCTTTAAATCTTTTAATTTGTCATAATATTGAATTACAGTATTTAGTGTTTTTAGATCTTTATTTATATTTATTATTTCATTATTATATTTTTCTATTTCTTTGTTTTTATATTCTATATCTTCATCGCTTAATAATATGATATCACCTAATTGCTGTTTTAAGCTTTCAAGGATAATACTCTCTTCTTTTTCGTGCTGATATACCTTTTTACTAATTTCAGAATATATTTGAGTTCCTGTTATTTGCTCTAATATATCTGCTTTTTCTTCAGCTTTTGCTTTTAGAAATTTATCAAAACTTCCTTGAGCAAGCATTACTGTTTTACTAAATTGCTTAAAGTTTAAACCTATTATTTTTTCTATAACTTCTTCAAGTTTGTTTGTCTTAGATACTAAATTTTCTTCTGTTTTTAGATTTATAAGTGATTGAGATTTATTTCTAAGGTTTCCAAGAGGGGATTTTCTTGCTTTGTGTTGTCTAAATGTTGCTTTATATTTCACACCTTTTGTTGAAAAAACTACCTCAGAAGAGCACTCACCACTATGTTTATTCATTAGTTCATTAGAATTTCCTGTTATTTTACCTTGTCTTGTAGTTTCTCCATAAAGAGCTAGTGTTATTGCATCAAAGATTGATGATTTACCACTACCTGTTTTTCCTGTAATTAAAAAAATGTTTTCTCTACTAAGTTCAGGATTATCAAAATCTATTTCCCATTTACCCTTAAGTGAGTTTATATTTTCAAATTTTAAACTGTGTATCTTCATTTTTTATTTTGCCTCTACTTCTTTAACTACTTTGTTAAACAAATCAAAAACGTCCTCATCCTCAATTCTTCCAGTTTCTACGTCTTTAAAGCTCATATCAAAGATTTGTCTTGGTGTTAGATTTTCTAAGGATACTTTTTTATTAAAAGTTTCACTTTTGGTTAGTTTCCCCTCAATTCTTATTATCAAAGTTATAAAATGATTGTCTAAAGTTTTTAAAAAAGCATCTATCTCTTCATTTATTGCATTTTCAATTGTTTTACTTTTATAAACTATCTCTAGATAGATTGGATCTTCTTTATAATCAACTATTATATCTTTATCTACTTTAGATAATTTCTCCTTGATATCTTCTATACTTTTAGCCTTTATTTGTTTAAGGTTTAAGAATTTCGGCAGTTTTATTATCTTTTTTGTAAAGGTTTTTCCCTTGAAATCTAATATTACTAATTGCTTTTCAGATTTTTCTCCAAAATTAAGAGTTAGTGGGGATCCTGAGTAAACTATTTTTTCATCTTTATTGACTATTTGAGGTTTATGTATGTGACCAAGAGCGAAATAATCAATGTTTTTAGAAAATGTATTAGCATTAATACTTTTTAATTTACCAACATATATGTCTCTGTTGTTCTCGCCCTCTATTTGGGTAGTGCTATTATTTCCTGTAGCAAAGAGATGCATAAGAGAAATTGTTGGTAGTGATAAATCTAAATTATCTTCTATGTATTTATCTACTTTTTTATAATGATTAATTAGTGCATTTTCTAATTCTTTTTTTATATCTATTATATTATTTGAATCTAGTGTTGGTTTTATATCTTTCTCTCGTAAAAAAGGAATTGCTACAATATTACAGTAGGGGATATCATTTTCTTTTAGGATAAATATTTGATCTTCAATTTCAATTGATGTAATTATGTGGATGTTTTTTAATTTTATAAAGGGTGTAGCTAAATCTAGCATGGAAGCTAAATCATGATTACCACTTATTATAACTGTATCTTTTAATGTTTTTATATTAGATAGGCTTTCTAAAAAATTGTAAAATATTTTTTGTGTTGAGACACTTACATATGTTGTATCGAATATATCACCACTTATTAATAATAAATCTATTTCTTCATCAATTATTGTGTTAATTAAGTATTCAAAATAATGCTCATGTGCAAAATTTATTTTATGTTTGTGTAGATTTTTCCCAATGTGTAAATCACTAGTGTGTAGAACTTTCATTTTATATCCTCAATTATTATTGTTATTATACTTTATTTTTAAATAGAAATCATTAGGAATATTTAAACTGGTCCGTCTTTTTTGACAATCTCTTATTTGTTTTATTATTAATTAAATATGTTTATAATAATATAAGTTTTTAATGAAAAGAGCCATATATCTTTGAATTACAGTATTTGCATCTATTGTTAATAATATTTTTTTCAATTTCTATCTTATTATCTATATTATGATTAGTAATTAATATCTTTTTACAATTTGGGCAAATTGTTGGATTTTCTTTATTTGTATTTCCACCGTAAATAAATGGGATTGAATTATTTTTTGCTACATTAATCATTTTATATAAATATTTTTCACTCGTTTCTTTTGTATTTTCCATTTTATAATTTGGGAAAAATCTACTTAAATGCCAAACTTTAACATTGTATTCACTCAGTTTTGAAGCTAAGTAATTTATTATTGTCTCATTATGCATTGTTTCAATTATAAGAGTTGTAATTTCTAGATGATTAGCCTTTTTACTAAAATATTTAATTGAATCAAGGACAGAATTTAACTCTCCTTTGCACACCTTTTTATAATATTCACTATCTCCTTTTAAATCGATGTTAAATGCATCTATATACGGTGCAATTTTTTCTCTTGATTCTTTTGAAAAACTACCATTTGTAACCATTATTGTTTTTATATCATTTTCTTTTGCTATCTTTGCACAATCAATGACATAATCTTGAAAAACGATAGGCTCTGAATATGTAAAACTAATGGAGGGTGTGTTATATTTTTTTGCTAAACTTATAAGTTGTTTTGGTGATATATATTTATAATTTTTTGATTTAACATATTGTGATAGTTGCCAGTTTTGACAAAAATCACATCTAAAATTGCATCCTGCTTGAGCTATTGATAATGTTTTTGTTCCAGGTAAAAAATGATAAAGAGGCTTTTTTTCTATAGGATCAATTGATAAAGCTTCTATATGACCATAATTAATAGATACTATTTTGTTTTTAATATTTTTTCTAACTTTGCAATATCCACTTTCCCCTTCTTTTATATCACATTCTCGATAGCAAAAATTGCATCTCATTAAAATACCTCAGCTTGAAATGTCATATAATCTATATCATTATCTTTATATGCATTAGATAATAATCCTGCTTTTTTGCATAATGCAGAAAATAATTCTTCTCTATTCCAACCCATTTCATCTGCAACTTGAGGTAAAAATACTGCTCTATGATAATCTCGAGTTAAAATGATTCCATCTCTTGATAATTGAAATTGTGATAAATTATCTATTACTTTGGGCTCACTTAATATTGAAATCTCTATTTCAATATTATTAAATTCTTCTTTTTTTACTTCTTGAAATCTATAATCTTCAAATGCAGCTTCAATTGTTAAATCCATTATTTCTTGATATAGTGGTTTTATTCCAAAAATGTAACCAATACAACCTCTTAAATTGCCTCTTTCTTTTAATGTAACAAAAGCCCCAACTTTTTGATTTATATGTGTTGCTTCTATATATTTATATGGTAAGTCTAAAGCTTTAGCTAAAGTGTTTTTTGATAAATCTTTCAATAATGTTTTATCTTCAATTTTCAATTTTTCTCTCTCCATGCAAGTGTTAAATAAGAAACAAAATTATTATCATAAATTGGTTTTTCTATAGAATTAAATTGACCTAAAATTTCTCCATTTAGATTTTTTAACTTAGCGATTTCACTTAGTATCAGCATAGGTGCTAAACCACAAATTGTAGCTTTATCTTTATATGCAATTCTTGTTGCACTATTTATATCACCTTTTATAAGATGCTCTGCAATTTCTTTATCATATTTTGAAACTTTGCTTATTACCTCTTTAGTTATTTTAGAGCCAAATGGGGTATAACTAAAATTTGATCCATAGTGGGTGAAATCACTACTAGCAATTATTGCAGTTTTATCATCAACTTGAGATAATATATTTTTTGCATAAGTTTTTATTATACTTAAATCATTAAATTCATTAACATGAGCACAACAGAGTTTAATGTTATTTAATTGAGCAATAAAAGGTAATATCATTTCAACAGCATGTTCTCTCTCAGTTGCTTTTTCATATCCTTTTTCAAAAATAGAAAGATTGAACCCTTCAATATCATTAAATGGGGTTTCAAACTTTTCAAACTTTCCACTTCCAATAGTGTTTTCTTCTAGTCTATAATAATGAGATGGTGTTAATAATAATATTTTATTAATATTTGAAGATAATGTTGTGAAAAAAAGTTTTATTAAAGAAGCAGAGTAGTGAAGCCCTGCATGAGGGACTACTCCTAAAATAGAATTATTATCATTTTGTGGTGTAGTTTTTACAAGTTTTAATAATTCATCTTTATCACTTGGATACCATAATCCACTAAATCTTAATTTTCTAATCATGTTTTTATTA
>Ga0102926_1002575_pt1 | contig 10472 bp, 9 predicted proteins | sample SalPonR1_A_D2_MG_FD_78173 | JGI IMG/M metagenome (GOLD analysis project Ga0102926, IMG submission 78173) | Salt pond soil microbial communities from South San Francisco under conditions of wetland restoration - Salt Pond MetaG R1_A_D2_MG | ecosystem: Environmental > Aquatic > Marine > Intertidal...
CCTGCGGCAGCCGCGAGGCCTGCGGAGCGGAAGCTCTCCTTGTGGCGCTCCCCGGGTTCGGAGACTTTCACACCGATATCGACGATGCCGGGGGCGAGGAACCGGCCGGCGGCATTGCGCATGGGAATCGCAGCGAGTCCGTAAGGCTCCGGATCGTCGAAGACGCGTGCGATCACGCCGTCCTCGATCAGCACCGCGCCCTCGCGGACGTCGCCCGCCTCGGGGTCGATCAGTCGGGCATTGGTGACAAGCGCGGCGGTCATTCTGCGGCGGTCTCCGAAAGCGCGCGGGTGCGCGCGGCCTCGATGGCGGCCTTCGCGCCCTCGGGGTCCGCAAGATACTTCAGCAGGTGCTTGTCGCCCTGCACCGTCACCACCTGCACGTAGCTGCCCAGGATGCGGACCGTCTCGATATCGGCCAGCGCCATGTTGCGCCAGCCGGGGCCTTCGAGGCGCGCGTCTGTGAGGGTCCACTCGACGGCCAGTTCCTCCGAGGCGAGGTACCAGCCGCGCAGCCCGATCGCGGCAAGGCCGCCGATCGCCCCGGTCCAGACATGCGGGTTGCCGACGGCCCAGAGCACTGCCATCCCCGCGGCCATGGCGACCGCCGCCATCCAGGTATGCGCGCGGACGTATGCGGCGCGATCGGGGCGGAAGACAGTGCGGACGGCCATCAGGTCAAGGCTCCGAACAGGACGATCGCGAGCACGAAGACCACCAGGATGACGGCTGCGACGACGCGGCGGGACGTGTACGGACGTCCATTGTCCTGCGCCGGGGCGGCCTCGGGGGTGGGAGCGGCCTGCCGCTTCGCGCCCTCTGACGGCAGGTCGCCGAAGTGCAACTCCGGTCTGTCCTCGGCGAGGGTGGCGACATGCCGGAGCGGTGCGGCGACCTCGAGGGTGCGGGCGCCGTCGCCGAAGGCGCCGGACGTGATGACCGCGACGTGGCCGCGGAGTCCGTTCAGGTCCTGGGCGTGCGCGTCGAGCGTTTCGGGCGGGATGCCGTGGCCTTCGACGAGGTAGTCGGTGAGCGAGAGACCGGCGAGACGGCTCACGGGGAAGACATCGACGTAGCGCGTGTTCAGTTCGGAGAGACCGAGGGCGCGGGCCGGGGCTTCAGGATCGATCGCGAAAGCCTCGGCCGCGCCGCCCTCGAGTTCGATGTCGAAGACGCGCACGACACCCTGTTCGTCGGGGGGAATGGTGAGGGTCTGGGTCATCGCACGCCTCCTCCGGCGTCAACGCCGGTGAACGGCGGAGCTTCCGGGCACCGGTTCCGCAGCGTCATGTCATCACTCCCGCGTCGGCGCGCGCGACTCGCAGGTTGCGGGCAAGAAGATCCATCGCCGCCATGCGTACCGCGACGCCCATCTCGACCTGCTCCTGGATCACCGACCGGTTGATGTCGTCGGCAAGCGTTCCGTCGATCTCCACCCCACGATTCATCGGGCCCGGATGCATCACGATGGCGTCGTCCCTGGCGAAGGAGAGCTTCTCGGCATCGAGCCCGTAGCGGTGGTAATACTCGCGTTGCGAGGGAATGAAGGCGCCGTCCATGCGCTCCTTCTGGAGCCTCAGCATCATCACGACGTCGACGTCAGAGAGGCCCTCCTCCATGTCGTTAAAGACCTCGACGCCCCAGTCAGCGACGCCCGCGGGCAGGAGCGTCGGCGGGCCGATCAGGCGCACCCGGTTCTCCATCTTGCCGAGGAGCAGGATGTTCGACCGCGCCACCCGGGAATGCGCGATGTCGCCGCAGATCGCGATGGAGAGGCGGTGGAGCCGCCCCTTGCGCCGCCGGATCGTCAGGGCGTCGAGAAGCGCCTGCGTTGGATGCTCGTGGCGCCCGTCGCCCGCGTTCAGCACAGCGCAGGGGACCTTCTGCGCGAGCAGGTCGACCGCGCCCGACTGCGGGTGGCGGACGACGAGGAGATCGGGATGCATCGCGTTGAGCGTGAGGGCGGTATCGATCAGCGTCTCGCCCTTCTTCAGCGAGGACGCCTGCATCGCCATGTTCATCACGTCCGCGCCAAGCCGCTTCCCGGCGAGCTCGAAAGAGGCCTGCGTGCGGGTCGAGGCCTCGAAGAACATGTTGATCTGGGTCAGCCCGGAAAGCGCGCCCGCGTGCTTGTCGGGGCTGCGGTTGAGCTCGACGTAGTGATCGGCGAGGTCGAGCACCGCGCGAATCTCGTCCGGCGCGAGGTGCTCGATGCCGAGAAGGTGGCGCGCGCGGAACGTCATGAGGTCTCCCTGCCTTGGGTCCGCTTATAGGAAGCGGGCGAAAGACGGACAAGTGTTCCGGCGGCGTGCGCTGCCGGACCGGTGCGAGGGGGCTGTCTGCCCCCTCGCGCTCCCCCGAGGATATTTTTCGACAGATGGAGACCGGCAACGGCCGAATGGTGTCCGGCGCCGTGCTGATCTAGAGTTCCGACTCATGGGCATCGACCTCGATTTTCACGCCGCGAAGGCGCTTCTCCTCTGGCAGATCGAACTCGGCGCGGACGAGGCGATCGGCGATGGCCCGGTGAACCGGTACGAGCTGTCCGCCGCGCCGCCGAAGCCCGCCGCGCGGGAGCCCGCGGCGCCGCTTCCGCCGGCCGACGAGGTCGACCCGGTGACCGAGGCCCGGCGGCTCGCGGAGGCGGCGGCGGACCTGCCGGCGCTGCGCGACGCGCTCGCGGCCTACGACCGGTGCGACCTGAAGAAGGGGGCGCGGACCCTCGTCTTCGCCGACGGCAATCCCGACGCCCGGGTGATGATCGTGGGCGAGGCGCCGGGGCGCGAGGAGGATCTTCAGGGTCTGCCCTTCGTCGGGCGCGCGGGTCAGCTCCTCGACCGGATGTTCGAGGCGATCGGGTTCGGGCGGCACCTGCCCGATGCGGACCACGCGCTCTACATCACCAACGTGCTGCCGTGGAGGCCGCCGCAGAATCGCGACCCGAGCGCCGAGGAGATGGGCATGATGCTGCCCTTCGTCCGGCGGCACGTCGAACTGGTGGATCCCAACGTCCTCGTGCTGATGGGAAACCATTCGTGCCAGGCGCTTCTGGGGCGGAAGGGCATCACGCGGCTCAGGGGGCAGTGGACCGAGGCGCTGGAACGGCCGGCGCTGCCGATGTTCCATCCCGCCTACCTTCTGCGCAATCCGCACGCGAAGAAGGAGGCTTGGCACGATCTCCTGATGCTGCAGGCGAGGTTGAGGACATGAGCCGGATCGACGAGACCAAGGAGTTCCTGCCGGTCCGTATCGCGGTTCTGGCGGTGAGCGACACGCGCACGCTGGAGGAAGACCGGTCGGGGCAGACGCTGGCCGACCGGATCGCGGGGGCCGGGCACGTCCTCGCCGCCCGCGCGATCCTCCCCGACGAGCGGGGCGAGATCGCCGATCAGCTGCGCGCCTGGGTGGACGATCCCGGCATCGACGTGGTGATCACGACGGGCGGCACGGGGCTGACGGGGCGGGACGTGACGGTCGAAGCGCACCGGGACGTCTACGAGAAGGAGATCGAGGCCTTCGCCACGGTCTTCACGATCGTGTCCATGCAGAAGATCGGCACTTCGGCCGTACAGTCCCGCGCGACGGGGGGCGTCGCGAACGGGACCTATCTTTTCGCGCTGCCCGGCAGCACCGGGGCCTGCAAGGACGCCTGGGACGAGATCCTGAAGTGGCAGTTCGACTATCGCCACCGACCGTGCAACTTCGTCGAGATACTGCCCAGGCTGGACGAGCACGGGCGACGGAAGTAGCGTTCTCGCACGTAACGGTCTTGTTGCTTGGCGTTTTCGGGCGTCATCCTAGATATAGGGCATTCTGTTACGGGCCAGGGACCCCTCCGCATGAAATTTCTGCGCAACAGCCTGATCGGCGTGTTCCTTCTGTCGGTCACGCTCGGGCTTGTCGCTCTGGCGGGCAACATCGTCTACAGCGCGCTCGAGGCGCGCTGGGCGCGCGAGGCCCCCGAGCGCCCGGCGCGCGAGCGCGTGATCGCTGTCAACGTGGTGACGGTCGAGCCCACGACCGTGGCGCCGGTGCTGTCGACTTTCGGAGAGGTGCGGAGCCGGCGCACGCTCGAGTTGCGCGCGGCTGCGGGCGGTGCGGTCGTCTGGGTGGCGGACGCCGTCGAGGATGGCGGATCGGTGACGGCGGGTGACCTGCTCGTCCAGATCGACCCGGCGGACGCGCAATCGGCGCTCGACCTCGCACAGGCGGCGCTGGCGGAAGCGCAGGCGGATCTGCGCGACGCCGAGCGCAACATCACGCTCGCGCAGGACGATCTCGTTTCGGCGCAGGAACAGGCGGGGCTCCGGGAGCGGGCGCTGGGGCGGCAGCGCGATCTCTTGGACCGCGGCGTCGGCACCGAGGCCGCGGTCGAGACCGCCGAACTGGCGGCGGCGGCGGCGCGGCAAGCGGTCCTCTCGCGCCGCCAGGGGACGGCCCAGGCCGAGACGCGGATCGACCAGGCGCGAACCTCGCTCCAGCGCCAGGAGATCGCGCTCGCGGAGGCGGAAAGGCGGCTCGCCGATACCGAGATCCACGCCCAGTTCTCGGGCGTGCTGAGCGATGTGGCCGTCGTTGAGGGCGGGCTCGTCTCTCCCAACGAACGGATCGCGCAGATCGTGGATCCCGAGGCACTCGAGGTGTCGTTTCGGGTCTCGACCTCGCAATACGCGAGATTGCTGGACGAGACGGGGCGGCTCGAGGGGCTGCCGGTCGTCGTCTCGCTGGACGTCATGGGAGCCGACATCGTGACCTCCGGCGCGATCAGCCGCGAGAGCGCGGCGGTGGGCGAAGGACAGACCGGGCGGCTCATCTTCGCGCGGCTCGACGAAGCGGCGGGCTTCAGGCCCGGGGACTTCGTGACGGTTCGCGTCGAGGAGGATCCGCTCGAAGACGTCGCGCTCCTGCCCGCCTCCGCGGTCGATCCCGCCGGGCGCGTGCTCGTCGTTGGCGAGGACGAGCGGCTCGGCGAAGCCACCGTCGAGGTGCTCCGCCGCCAGGGCGATCAGGTCATCGTCCGCGCGCGGGCGCTCGCGGGCCAGGACATCGTCGCCGAGCGCACGCCGCTCCTGGGCGCCGGCATCAAGGTGCGCCCGGTGCGGCCCGCGACACCGGGCGAGGCCACCGTGCCGGAAGAGCCGGATCTGGTCGAACTCGATCCCGATCGCCGCGCGCGGCTCATGGCCTTCGTCGAGGGCAACCGGTTCATGCCGGCGGATGCGAAGGAGCGGGTACTCGCGCAGCTGAGGCAGGACCGGGTGCCGGCCCGAATGGTCGAGCGCATCGAGTCCAGGATGGGGGGCTGATCAATGGCCCGGATGGCCTATGGCGGCGCGGCGGGCGGCGTTCTCTCCTACTTCGCGCGGCACCGGACGGCGGCCAACCTCCTTCTCGTCGTCCTGCTCGTGCTCGGCCTCACGGCGTTTCCGAACATGCGCGCGCAGTTCTTCCCCGACGTCGTCATCGACGAAGTCGATGTATCCGTCCGCTGGGACGGTGCGGGGGCCGAGGATGTCGACACGGCCATCGTGCAGGTGCTCGAGCCGGCTCTTCTGGCCGTCGAGGGTGTGACGGGGACCGAGGCGCGGTCGCGCGAGGGATCGGCCAGCGTCGAGATCGAATTCGAGCCGGGCTGGGACATGAGCCGCGCGGCGGACGACGTGCAGGCGGCGGTCGACGCGGTCTCGAACCTGCCGGACGGGGCCGACGACCCGCGGGTGCGCCGCGGCGGCTGGCGTGACCGGGTGACGGACGTGGTGATCACCGGGCCGGTGGACGTTTCGCAGCTCGCGCGTTTCGCCGACGAGTTCACCGTCCGGCTGTTCGCGGCCGGCGTCACGCGCACGACGATCCAGGGGATCGCGGCGCCCGAGACCATCGTCGAGGTGCCCTCGATCCAGCTGATCCGCCACGACGTCACGATGCGCGAGATCGCGGATGCGATCGCGGCGGAGACCGATACCGCGCCGGCGGGCGATGTGGCGGGGTCGGCGAGGGTCCGCACGGGGGTAGAGAAACGGAGTGCGGACCAGATCGCGGACATCGTGCTCCGGTCGAACCCGGACGGCTCGACCCTGACCGTCGGCGATGTCGCCGACATCCGCGTGGAGGGTGTCGACCGGGACATCGCGTATTTCGTCGGGGCCGATCCGGGGATCTCGGTGCGGGTGGACCGGTCGGAGCAGGGCGATGCGATCGACATCCAGCGCAAGGTCGAGGACGTCGCGGCGGAGATGGAACTGGGCCTGCCCGAAGGCGTGTCGATCGACCTGATCCGGACCCGGGCCGAGGCGATCACCGCCCGGCTCAACATCCTGCTGTCGAACGGCGCGCTGGGGCTCGCGCTGGTTGTGGGGCTCCTCTTCCTGTTCCTGAACGCGCGCACGGCGTTCTGGGTGGCGGCGGGCATCCCGGTGGCGATGATCGCCGCCGTCGCGATCATGTACGCGGCCGGTCTCACCTTCAACATGATCTCGTTGTTCGCGCTGATCCTGACCTTGGGGATCGTGGTCGACGATGCCATCGTCGTTGGCGAGCACGCGGATTTCAGGGCGCGGCGGCTGGGTGAGGACCCGGCGACCGCGGCGGAAAATGCCGCGCGGCGCATGTTCATGCCGGTCTTCTCGTCCACCGTGACGACCATCATCGCCTTTTTCGGGCTGGTCGCCATCGGCGGGCGCTTCGGGGATCTCATCGCCGACATCCCGTTCACGGTGATCGTCGTGCTGCTCGCCTCGCTCGTCGAGTGCTTCCTGATCCTGCCCAACCACATGGCGCATGCGCTTGCGCACACCGCGAAGGAACATTGGTACGACTGGCCGTCGCGGCAGGTCAACAAGGGCTTCCGCTGGGTGCGCGAGACGCTGTTCCGGCCGTTCATCGCCGGCGTCATCTGGGCCCGCTACCCGGTTTTCGCGGCCGTCTTCGTGGTCCTCGCCACGCAAGTCGCGCTGTTCGTGAAGGGTGACGTGCAGTGGCGCTTCTTCAACGCGCCGGAGCTGTCTTCGGTCTCGGGCAACTTCGCGATGCTGCCCGGCGCCACGCGCGAGGACACCGTCGAGTTCATGCGTCAGCTGCAAGCGACCGTCGACGACCTCGGCGCGCAGTACGAGGAGGAGCACGGGCGCAACCCACTCCTCTACGTCGTGGCGCAGATCGGCGGTTCGACGGGGCGGGGGCTCGCCGGGGCGGACACAAAGGACGAGTCGCTTCTGGGATCGATCGCGATCGAACTGATCGACGCCGATCTCAGGCCGTATTCGTCCTTCGCCTTCGTCGGCGCGCTACAGGACGCGGTGCCACGGCATCCGATGCTCGAGACGGTGAGCTTCCGGGGCTGGCGGGGGGGTCCGGGCGGCGATGCGCTCGACGTTCAGATCTACGGGGCGGACTCCGAGACGCTCAAGGCCGCGGCGGAGTCCCTGAAGACGCAGGTGAGCCAGTATCCGGAGGTCTCTGGCGTCGAGGACAACCTCTCCTACGACAAGGAAGAACTGATCCTCGACCTGACCCCGCAGGGACAGGCGCTGGGCGTGACTATCGACCAGCTCGGGCGCCTTCTCCGGGACCAGTTGAACGGCATCGAGGCCGCGACCTATCCCGACGGGCCGCGGTCGGCGGCGATCCGGGTGGAACTGCCGGCGGGCGAACTGACGGCCGATTTTCTCGACCGGCTGCAGGTCCGGGCGGGCCCTGATCTCTATGTGCCGCTCGCCGACATCGTGACCGTGGAAAGCCGCACCGGCTTCTCGACGATCCGGCGGGAGAACGGCATCCGGCTCGTGTCGGTGACGGGCGACATCTCCGAAGACGATCCCGCGCGGGCGACCGAGATCATGACGGCGCTCGAGGAAACGATCGTGCCCGCGGTCGAGGAGGAGTTCGGCGTCCAGACGCGGCTTTCGGGCCTTGCGGAGCAGGAGCGGGCGTTCCTCGCCGATGCCGCGACGGGCCTCGCGCTCTGCCTTGCCGGGATCTTCCTCACCCTGGCCTGGGTGTTCTCGAGCTGGACGCGGCCGGTGATCGTGATGGCGATCATCCCGTTCGGCCTCGTCGGCACGATCTGGGGACACTACCTCTGGGAGGTTCCGCTTTCGCTGTTCTCGGTCGTCGGGATCATCGGCATGATCGGCATCATCATCAACGACTCGATCGTGCTGGTGACGACAATCGACGACTATGCGCAAGATCGGGGACTGATTCCCGCGATCATCGACGGGACGGCCGACCGGCTGAGGCCGGTGCTTCTGACCACGGCGACGACGGTCCTCGGTCTCACGCCGCTGCTCTACGAGACGTCGCAGGACGCACAGTTTCTCAAGCCCACGGTGATCACGCTGGTCTACGGGTTGGGTTTCGGTCTGGTTCTGGTGCTCATGGTGGTGCCGGCGCTTCTGGCGATGCAACACGACATCGGGCGGCTCTTCCGGTCCATGCGCCGGGCGGTTCGGGGCCTGTCGAAGTCGGGTCCCGTCGGCATCGCGACGGGTGTCGCGGCGGCAGGTGCGACGGCGGTTTTCGCGGCCACGCTCGGCTCCGTTCTGGTAACCGGAGGCCTTCCGGCGCCGCTCTCCGGCGCGCTGCCGGTCGAGACGGTGACGCCCGGGATGGCCTTCGGGATGTTCGTGGCCGGCGCGGCGGCGGTCGTCGTGCTGGTCTGGGCGGTGAGCGCGCTGCTGATCGGTCGGCGGCTCGGCCGGGCGTGACGCGCGGGCCTCAGCGTCCCGTGCAGCCTCGAATGTCCACTCCGCGGCCGTCGGCAAGCACGGTGATCCGCACTTCGGAGCGATCGACGATGAACGGCTTGCCGCTCGGCGGCACCATCTCGGTCACGGCGGTAAGGGTCCCGCCATCGCGGCGCATCTCGGCCTCCGAGATCCAGATCGCCGGGTCCGGCAATTCGAGCACCGCGACCTCCTCGACGCCGATCGGCGGCATGTCGATGGCCGCGGTGAGCCGGATCCCGTCCGCGATCGGTTCGGCAGACCTGCTCACCCCCGCAAGACTTGCCGCCGCCGCCGGGATCGGCTGGTGGTCGAGCGCGGCGCCGATCCGGGCGTCATGCACGCCGTCGACGGGCAACTGAGCCGCGATGTCGAAGCTGACGGGAATGCACACCTCCTCGCAGACACCGATCTCCAGTCGGCCGCCAAGGCTGACGGGCGCCGACGCATCGGCGGGGGTGACGCGGATCGGGATGACGACGTCCCCGGAATAGCCGACCGAGCGGACGCCGTTCTGGTGGAAGACATGCGGGACCGGGAAGACCGGTGACCATCCGGCGAGGTTGCGGGACCCCGACCAGTCGAAATGCGGCGGGATGCCCGCGTCCCCGGGCGCGCGCCAGTAGGTCTTCCAGCCCGGAGCGAGGCTGATGCGAATCGCGGCCACATGCTCTCCTGATGCCTCCCGCCAACCCGGCAGAAGCTCGGCCGAGGCGACGCTGGCCGGAATCTCGGCCGCGGCGGGGGTCGCCGTCAGGAGAGCGGCCGCGAGGAAGGAAAACCCTTTCGTCATGCCGCGACCCTAGCCAGCGGCGCCCGGACTGGAAATCACAAAGCGGCGAAATGACGGGACCGTGTCATTTCTCGGATTTGACGTGATCGTCTCTGGCACTATCCAATGCGACTGAACAGTCATGGGATGGTTCTGTGGACCTGAGCGGCAAGCTGTTGATCGCCATGCCCGGAATGGGCGACCCGCGATTCGACAAGAGCGTGGTCTTCATGTGCGCACATTCGGACGAGGGCGCCATGGGGCTGATCGTGAACAAACCCGCGCCGGATCTCGCGTTCGGCGATCTGCTTGAGCAACTCGGCATCGAGCCGGGGCCGAATCCAATCCGGCTGCCCGTCCACGTCGGCGGTCCCGTCGAACACGGGCGCGGCTTCGTGCTGCACTCCGCGGACTACGGGCGCGCGGGCGCGACGCTCGGCGTCAACGAGGCGTTCGGGATGACAGCCACGCTCGAGATCCTCGAGGACATGGCGCAGGGCAGGGGGCCGAAGTCGGCACTGCTCGCGCTCGGCTACGCAGGCTGGGGGCCGGGACAGATCGAGAACGAGATCCAGCGGAACGGTTGGTTGACCTGCGACGCGACTGGAAATCTCGTCTTCGACACCGATGACGGCAACAAGTGGACCGCGGCGCTCAAGGTGCTGGGGGTCGACGCGCTCCTGCTGTCGTCCTCGGCCGGGCGGGCCTAGTCCCGCGGCGCCGCGGCCCGGCGCAGCCTGTCGTTGATCGCGCGCCCGAGGCCGTGATCGGGAATCGGGGCCACGGCGATGCGGGCCGCGGCGCTTCGATCGAGATCTCTCAGAAAGTGAAAGAGGTTGGCGGCCGCCTCCGTCAGGTCTCCCGTCGGGGAAAGGTTCAGATCGCCGCCTGTCTGGCCGAAGCCGAGCAGGACTTCGCCCGGCTCCGCCCCGGCCGCGTTCATCCGCACCTGCGCCTCGGGCGCATAGTGGGAGGCGA
>Ga0102926_1002576_pt1 | contig 10470 bp, 10 predicted proteins | sample SalPonR1_A_D2_MG_FD_78173 | JGI IMG/M metagenome (GOLD analysis project Ga0102926, IMG submission 78173) | Salt pond soil microbial communities from South San Francisco under conditions of wetland restoration - Salt Pond MetaG R1_A_D2_MG | ecosystem: Environmental > Aquatic > Marine > Intertidal...
ATGGAAGGGCAGTGTATTATTATCTAATTAAAAGGAACAAGAGGAAAAAAGATGCAGGAGCTTCGCTTCAATCCCATGACCGGCGAGTGGGTAATGATTTCTTCCGGTCGAAAAGGTAGGCCTATTCACTCTGAATTTAAAGGCTGTCCTTTGTGCCCAGGTAATATAGAGCTTGAGCAGGATTATGATCTGGCAGTCTTTGAAAATAGATTTCCTGCCCTTGTGAAAAAACCTTCTCCTCCGCTCAATTCAGGTTCTCCTCTCTTAAAGAGCAAACCATCTAATGGTGTTTGTGAAGTTATTATGTATACATCTGTGCACAATAGTTCTTTAGCTGAGATGCCATTACTGCAAATTGAGAATCTAATTGATGTTTGGGAAGATAGAATCATTGACCTATACAGTAATCCAATGATAAAATACATTTTTATTTTTGAAAATAAAGGTGAGGAAGTTGGAGCAACCCTTTCCCATCCACACGGTCAATTATATGCTTTTCCCTTTTTACCTTTAAGGATAAAAACAAAGCTTAAAAATATGAAAGATTATATTAGTAAACATCATAGGTGTATGCTTTGCGATCTTATTAAGGAAGAAGAGCGACTTGATAAACGTATTGTTTTCCAAAATAATTTTTTTATCGCCCTGGTTCCTTATTATGCCAGATTCCCTTATGAGGTTCATGTTTTATCAAAACGACATCTAGGTTCAATTATCGAGATGAATGAATTAGAAAAAAAGTCGTTTGCAGAAATATTACAGAGTGTTACTAGAAAATATGATAAAATTTTTCAAAGATCCTGTCCTTATATGATGGCTTTATTTATATCTCCTTCAGAACAGGATAAATATGATTATTTTCACTTTCATGTTGAATTTTGTCCACCATTAAGAGATAAAAATAAAATCAAATGGATGGCGAGTGTGGAGACTGCAACCTGGCAATTTATTAATCCTTCATCTCCTGAGGAGATTGCAGCAGAGTTAAGGAGTGTAAGTTGAGAGGGAAAAAAATTAATGAAGTATTCAAAAATGCAGAAAGTTTTATTCATTTTAGTGCACCGGGAAGAATCAATATTATTGGAGAACATACTGATTATAATAATGGATATATTCTGCCGGCAACAATTAATCATTATATTAATCTTGCCATTAGAAAAAACAATACCAATAGCCTCAGGGCATATTCTCAGGAATTCCCTGGTATGCACATTTACGAATATCCATTAAAAAAGATATGTCCGGAAGATGGATGGGTCAAGTATCTTAAAGCAGTTCTTTTTACACTTCAAAAGGAAGTAAATTTTACAGATTTCCCCGGACTGGATGTGTATGTTACCGGAGATATCCCTGTTGGGGCGGGTCTTTCCAGTTCAGCCGCATTAGAAGTAGTGTTTTTATTTGCTCTAAATGAATTATTCAACCTCCAGCTTGAACCAATCAAAATGGCTTTCCTGGCCCAGGAAGCTGAAAATGACTTCGTAGGGGTAAAATGTGGCATAATGGATCAGTTTATTTCCATTATGGGTAAGGAAAACCATGCTATATTTTTAGATATACGGACAATGAATTATCGATATATACCCTTATATCTTAATGATTATGTCTTTGTGTTAATTGATACATCTGTTTCTCATAGTTTGGCTAATAGTGAGTATAATATAAGACGACAGGAATGCGAAGAAGGGCTAAAGATACTGCAGAATTGTCTTGGTTTGGATTTTAAATCTATCAGTGAAGTGAAATTAAAAAATATTAATCGTTTTAAAGAAAAATTCCCTTCGAATATTTATAAAAGAGTGCTCTATGTTGCGGAAGAAAATCTGCGGGTTCAGGAAATGATAAATGCCTTAAGGAAAGAATCGTTCAACCAGGTAGGTCAATTGTTATACAATTCCCATAACGGACTTAAATATCTTTATGAAGTAAGTTGCCCTGAACTGGATTTAATTGTTGATTATTTAAAAGCTAGTGAAGGCGTTGTTGGGGCAAGAATGATGGGAGGAGGCTTTGGAGGTTGCGTGCTGGCTTTATTAGAAAAAAATAATGTTAATAAAATATTTTCTCTAATTAAGGATAAATATAGTGTTGTTTTTCATAAGTCCCCTCGACTTTTCCCCGTTACGATAACCTCTGGAATAGCAAAGGAAACAAACTATAAGACATAAAAGAACTGCTACAGTTTATCAAATTTATCAATAGGTTCTTCTACTTCTGATGTCAAAATATTGTTGGTGGAAGGTAGGTCTTTACAGGTGTACTTGAAATTAGAGATAACTATCTTGAGTTAATTATTGGCAGTGAATATTTCAGAAGTCTACGGGATGCTTATTGAAAGGTTATTGCAGAAAAAGAATTGGAAATCGCTACAACCAATCTTATCAAGATCGAAGGAGAGGAAATTGTGTTGATTGCGGAATCCAAAGAAGTGGACTTCAGCAAAGTCAATTAATTCCTCTAATATTTTACTAAAATTTTTTTAAAATAAAACATTGGAAGAGGTTGTTTTTATTTATATTCATGTTACAATTGTAAAAATAGTAACACGATATGAAATAATATCTGGAGGTTCGTGATGTTGTTTAAAAAAAAGATTCCTATTGTTTTTTTGACCCTACTATTCGTTAGTATTTTTACTTCCTTTTGCTTGGCATCTGATTTAAAAATAACTGATACCCTGGGTCGAGAAATAGAAGTACCACAGGAGATCAACCGAATTCTAGCAGTAGGGTGTTCCCTCAGGGAGGTGCTTTCTTTCGATGTAGCAGACAAGATTGTGGGAATTGAATATAGAGAGAAAACAGAAACGGATGAAAAGAAAGCCCCCCAGGGGTCAGATCTTTCCTATATGCTGGCTGTTCCTGAATTGTACAATTTGCCGATAGTCAATGTAGGTGTAGGCGGAAGTGGATTTAACCATGAGGTGATTATCCAATTAAATCCGGATATTATCTTTATGGGAGCAAGCGATCCGCAGAAGGCGGCTGATTTACAGCATAAGACCAGAATTCCGGTTATTGCGGTTTACACCAACCCCATTGGAACCCCAAAGCAGGATGAGCTGTTTTACCGTTCTTTAAGGATTACCGGTGAAGCCTTGAGTAAGGAAGACCGGGCAGAAGAGTTAATCAATATCATAGAGTCTTATACCCAGGATTTGAACATGCGGACCAAGGATATTCCCGAGGAGCAAAAATTAACTGCCTATATTGCCGGACGGGCTTTTTATGGTTCTCATGGCATGTCCGGTACCGACCCACAATGGCCCCCCTTTAACTGGGTCAATGTACTGAATGTAGCTCATGAATTATCAGAAATGAGTTCCGGGATCAATATTGATAAAGAAGCACTGATAGGTTGGAATCCGGATGTAATAGTTATATCTCCTGTTTCACTGACTATTATAGAAAATGAATTGAAGTCCAGCCCGTTTAAAGAATTGAAGGCTGTTAAGGAGAATAAGGTACATAACATTTTACCTTATTGCTGGTATGCATATAATAAGGAAAATGCAATTGTCGATGCCTATTATGTAGGAAAATTGATGTATCCGGAGGCATTTCAGGATGTCGAGGTTGACCAAAAAGGCGTAGAAATCTTTAAGAAATTTTACGGAGATAGTGGTGAGGATGCCTACTATACAATAAAAGAAAGATTTAAGGCATTCAGCAATTAGAAGGATATTGTTGAATTGTTGACTAAAGATGAATCGGATACTAATCTTAATCTAAAAAAGCAAATGGAAGTTAGGAAAATCATTAGGGATATTTTCAAAACTTAGCATGTTTCTTCCATTGTGTTTCATTATATTTTATGCTAAAGTAATTAAAACTGAATATCGTTTTTTAGCATTCGTGGTTCAGAAGTGATTAAAAAGGAAAACGGTGCAAGACCGTTGCTGTTGTCGCATCTGTAACCAGCATAACCCGGTATTGTTCACTGCCCATCAGGTGGGAAGGATAATACTAAAAGGGGCTGGGAGCCAGAAGACTTGCCATGATTGTCTGCTTAGAAAGCCTCCGACATAGAGGGGAAGTAGGAATAAGCCAATATCTGGTAAGTTCTTTGAGCTGCCTTCTTTAAAAGAGGAGGTAGCTTTTTTTATTTGCAGGGAAAAGAAAGGAGGGAATAACTGTAAATATCTTATTCAATAAAAGGATTAATAATAGAAAGGATGCGAATCATAATGTCCAAAAAATTTTATTTTATTGTTATATTAATATTGCTACTTATTTTTATAAATAACCCTTTACTTGGTACGAATGTTTTTGCAACTGAGCTACAGGATGCTCTATTTACATTAGAAGAAATAGTGGTCATTGCCTCTAAATATCCGCAAGAATTGCTTGACTCAATAGCCAGTGTGGAAATTATCAACCAAGAAGATATAGAAATTTCTAAATCAGAGAATTTATCAGGAATAATAAAAAATATCGCTGGGCTTGAAATGACAGATTATGGATCTCCAGGGGATATTAAATCGATAAGTATAAGGGGTTCTTCACCCGAACAGGTCTTAATCATGATAGACGGGCAGGTAGCCAATGATCCCCAAACAGGTAAAATAGACTTGGGGTTAATTCCGGCCGATATGATTGAAAAAATTGAAATTTATCGGGGACCGGCATCAGCCCTCTATGGTTCAAATGCCTTAGGTGGTGTGATTAATATTATTACCCGACAGGGAGAAGAGGAGGAAAAGGTTACAGCAGCTATCGATATAGGAAGTTACAAAACGCAGAAGTATGCCGTGTCTTATCAAGCTATGAGAGAGGATATAAGTACCTATATCACTGGTCAATACTACAAGACAGATGGTGATCGGGAAAACAGTCAATTGGACAAAATTGCTTTTATGGGAAAATTATCCAATAAACTCGATGGGCAGACTAATTTGGATTTATCTTTAAGATTCCATGACTATAACCGAGGCTTGCCCGGCCCGACCGATTATCCCAGCCCGGAGGCGATTCAAGAAGATCGGAATATAAATCTTAATTTGAACTGGCAGAAAAAAGAAGAAAATCGGGATATGAATGCGGTAGCCTGGTTTGCTTTCCACCGGATTTTTTTCGATGATCCGGGTATGTTTGGTCATACCGGCCCCAGTATCCATAAAACCTACACCACCGGGGTTTCTTTTGACAGTACCCATTATAACTTCAGTTTTAGTGATGATGAAAATACAGACAGTGATCACATCTTGACCTGGGGTGGTGAGGTCAAAAGCAATATGATAGATAGTACAGATATTGGCAATCAGCAAGATTTAAACGGGGCTATTTTTATACAGGATGTTTGGCAACCGGCAGAATTAGAAAAGTTAAACATTACTGCTGGCTTGCGTTATGATTACCATCAAATCTTTGGTGGACAGTTTAATCCCCGTATAGGAATTTCTTATCGTTTACAGGATGAGCTCAGTTTCCATGCTTCTGTAGGCCGCGCTTATCGTGCACCTACTTTTGATGATCTTTACTGGCCGGAAGACGGTTATGTCGGTGGTAATCCGGATTTGGTTCCGGAAAATGCCTGGGCTTATGAAGCAGGGGTGCGTTTTGTGAATAAAGAAGGTGACACTCAGGCTGAGCTAAATATTTTCCGAAAGAATATTCATGATTTAATTAATTGGGCGGCTGATTCTGAGGGAATTTGGCGGCCTTCTAATATTGGATCAGCACGCGTTGATGGAGTTGAAGTAATCACTAAAAGAGAATTTAATGATCACTTTATTGGCAATCTACATTATACCTATTTAAATGCTATTGACCTTGATACGGGCAATCAATTAAAACCAAGGAATAAATATGGGCTTGGTTTGGCTTACTTAAATCGGGTTGGAGAAAATAAGGATGATTTTACAATAGGGCTTAATGGATACCTGGTTACAGGGCGTCCTGATAATTTAGATAATTATTATCTTTTTGATGCAAATATTGATAGAGGTTTTACTATCAATAAAGAAAAAGATCGGAATATTAAATTAAGCTTCTCTATCAAAAATTTATTTGATCAAATACCTGAATTGGTCAGTGGATATCCTGTTCAGGGAAGAACATTTTTGTTAGGCGTCAGTACTGATTTTTAAATTCAATAAGATAGGGGTGGATAGTCTGAACGCAATCCATCCCTATTATTTTCTTCTATTAGAAATGCAGGGGAAATGTATAATAAGATATTTTTTATTGCCATAATTATTTCATTATTATTGCATATTTGGGCTATCAATATTTTTTCTATTATAGCGGACAAATGGAATTATCAGGAGGAAAAGAAGGAGATACTTCTTTCTGCCAGGATGGAATTCTTTGTCTCGAATTCCTCTTCTCAGTCTGTTGAGGAAAATATCAATCAACCTCTTAAAGATGATCGTGTGATTTCAGAGCTCGCTCCTGATGAGAAAGAGATGATTGAGCAAGCAGAATTTCAACCAATAAATGGCAGGCGAGAGCAGGACCAAAATGTGGAGGATAATTTATTGGAAAGAAAAGAAACAGCCAAGGAAGAGGCAATCCCCCATAAGAATGAACCAAAAGAACAGTGTGATGAACCAATTATTCAGGACAAAGATTCTATTAGAGAGGTAGAAAATATTCAGCAAGTGGCTGATAACATTTTGTCTGAGAAAAAGGATGAAAAACAGATACGGGAAAAGGAAAAAACAGAACGAGGAAAAGACAAAACTCAAAGTAATGCTAATTTTCAGCAATCTGATAGAGAAGAAGATAACGGAGATATTGTTGATGAAAATAACCCTGCACCAAAAGACGAAATGCAAACAAAGTCAGTTCAGGAAGACCCCCTAGATTTAACAAACGCTAATTTAGGGGATAGTCAAATAAGTTTGCCAAAAATCATTTCCTTTAATCCACCAGATTATCCTGATAAATTACGAAGAAGAGAGATTGAAGGACAGGTTCAATTAAAGGTATTGATTAGTAAGGAAGGTAAGGTGGTTCAGGCGCAAATATATATTTCTTCAGGTTATCAGGATTTTGATCAGGCTGCCTTGGAGTCTGTTTTAAAGTGGAAATTTAAGGCAGCACAGTTTGACAATAAAAAAAGGGATAGTTGGGTATTCATTCCTGTTGTTTTTAAATTAGAGTAAATATCGCACCCGCTAAGCGGGTGGCTTTAAGAACCCATAAGGGGGGGTTCTTTTTTCTGTTTACCTTTGGTTATAGTTTATTTCTTACTATATTAACTGAATATTTCAAAGTAAAATAATTCTTTGGATTTCAGGAGAAAAATGATCATATGGCTTATCTTGATTTTTTTATATTAAAATCTATATTTAACCATTGCCATCTTCCTAGAACGTGGTTTTTCATGGTTGAATAAACTTTGAAAGAGGTATCAATAATGAACTTATTAATTGAACAAGGAGGAGTTGTTATTTATCCCCTCCTGATTGCCTCGGTTATTGCCCTGGCTATTATCATAGAACGTTTTTTTTATTTTATGAGAATAAGACGGGAAATCCCGGAAAAGATCATGCAACAAGTTAAGCAAAATATAAAGAACGGAAAAACCGAAGACACTCTGAACTTATTAAAGAAACCTTATAATCCCATCTACTATATTTTATTTAATGGAATTATTTCCTGGAAGAAAGGCCATATTGAAATGGAAAGAGCAATGACAGAGGCAAAAATGATTGCCTTTCCCAGAATGGAAAAGTTTTTAGCAATGCTTCACTTTATTGGCAAGATGAGTCCCTCTCTAGGGTTATTAGGGACAGTAACCGGTATGATCAAAACTTTTCATTTTTTATCTTTAAATGTTGAATCTCAGCAATTAGCCCAAGGCATATCTGAGGCATTAATCACAACAGCCTTTGGTTTAAGCATATCTATTCCTACACTGGCAGCCTATTATTATTTTATGAATAAGGCCGAACATATAGTGAAACATACCGAAAAGAGAGAATTAGAGCTGATTCATTATGGTCAGAAATTAGGTGATGAAAATGCGCAAGTACAAGATTAAGAAACTAGATCTGGAAATGAATCTCGCGCCACTGATTGATGTGGTATTTCTTTTATTGATTTTTTTTATGGTTGCTTCTACTCTGGATAGCAATGAAGTTAAGGCAACTCTGCAATTGCCACAGGTAAATATGGAAATAGAAAATAAAAAAGATGAAAAAATTGTTTTGTATATTGATAACGGGGGGAAGGTTTACATGGAAGATGCGAATATCCCCTGGGACAACCTGCAGGATTATTTGCAAACAAAATATCCAGAATTTCCAACAGGTATTGAAGTTTATGCCGATAAAGAAGTTGATTTTGAATACATTGCCAGATTAATGGCAATATCACACAGGGCAAAAATAGAGCAGATTAGTTTTTGTTTAGAAACTGAAAATAAAAATTAATTCTTGCAGATTTCGAGTTTTTTTACCGCCTTTTGGATTATTGCCAATAAGAGAAATATTTTTTTAGGCCCTTGTCCTCCTTCTTGCCAATTAGAAGTAACATATTTATCTTTTTCCATTTTTCTTAATGTACGATACAAGGACCCGATATTGGATTCTTCTTTAGAAAATCCAAAATGGGTTAATTTTTCTGCTAGAGTATAACCATGACTATTTTTCTGTGATGATAATAGGAGAAGACATATCTCCATAAACCTATCCATATTATGAGGTTTACCTTTGCAGAATATAGTTTCTTTGTTGTTCATTAAAAAAACTCCTAATTAAATACAAACAAGATATATGCAATATGCATATAGTATATTTACAAAATAACTAAAAAGGAATGATTTTTCAAGAAAATATTTATCGTTTGTCTAAAAACTATTTGACATTGCAATTTTGCAGTAATATTATCAAAAATGGCAATTAACATTTTTGAAGATTTTAAGAATTTTATACAGGGAATCATATAATTATTTTTTTATGAAGATACGAAGAAGAGACTAAATGAATTTATTTGTAATTAGCATTATAGTATTTGGAATAGCAGTATTGATGACCATGACAGGCAGAGGTGGAGGCAATTTTTATGTTCTGGTATTAGTTTTAGCAGGCCAGGCAATGCATCAAGCAGCAACATCAGCACAATTTATTCTTATGTTAACGGCCTTTGCCGGCATGTTAATCTTTCAGAAAAACAAATTAGTTGACTGGAAGCTTGCACTTGTAATTGATCCCCCCACAGATATTATGGCATTTGTTGGAGGTTATTTTTCTGAATATGCAAGTGGGGTTGGCTTAAAATTGATTCTAGCTGGTCTTCTTGTGCTATCTGCTATTTTCATGTTAGTAAAAGTTCGAGAAAAAAAGATTCTTCCGAAAAAGAAATTTGGCTATTGGCATCGAAAGTTTCAGGGACAGGAATATGTTGTTAATCTCTGGTTGACCATTCCCATTACTGCACTTGCGGGCTTGGCTGCAGGCGCGGTTGGAATATCATGTGGATCATTTAAAGTTCCATTAATGGTTTTGTTTTGTGGTGTTCCAATGAATATAGCAGTTGGAACATCTTCTGCAATGGTTGCTGCTACGGCTATTATGGGTTTTATTGGGCATGCCTCACAAGGTCACTTTGAACCAGAACAGGCTGTGTTGTTTGCTGTGATTGCTGTTTTAGGAGGATTGTTAGGAGGCAGATTTGCAATAAAAACAAATCCTGCCAAGTTAAAGAAGTTATTTGCATATACCACTTTAGCAGCGGCAGTTTTTATGATTTTTAATGCCTTATTTTCATAAAGGTGAGAGACTATAATACAATAACCTGCTACTATGCCACATTTAATTAGTCTACTTGTTTATTTTTTTAAAATAATTAAATATTTAACAGCAAGAATTATTTCTGTTAAACATATTGGAAACAGCCGCTAGTCCGGCCTGTATAACCAATTCGGCAGGAATTGTTTCATAGATTTGCCCATCCACTTCAACGGTTCTGCAATCTGCAGGTCCACACACATCACAACAGGGGCTTTCTCCAGCATTTCCCTTGATAAAGTCTTCTATTGGCTGGCCATTAATCCAGATACGATTTGATTGCAAGGGGTCTTGCCGAAATTCTGAAATATTCAGTTCTTCTTTTTCCAGGATTACATTCATTCCCAGAGGTCTTAGTGCTTGTTTGAGCTTGTCTACTGCCTTATCAAGTTCCTGTTCCGTAGATCCGCATCTGGGACATGTTTCTCCTTTAGTTATTAGTCTTTGCCATTTAATGTTCAATGTTTTTAGGTTTCCATTATTTTGTTTTAAATTTTCTTCCTTTGTCGGAATATTACACCCACATTGGGTATGACTATTATTCATATTTTATTGCTCCTTTTTTATAGATCTAGATATAATATTATTCAATGTTTCCCATAAAACGTAAGAATACCCTCATATTCTGCGGGTCATTGGTCATCATACGAATTGCCTTACGAAATTCGCCTTCCTTTAATTGATTTGTGTCTATATATACTTCAGCTTGAAATTGCTCGCCGGGAGAAAGGGTA
>Ga0102926_1002579_pt1 | contig 10463 bp, 7 predicted proteins | sample SalPonR1_A_D2_MG_FD_78173 | JGI IMG/M metagenome (GOLD analysis project Ga0102926, IMG submission 78173) | Salt pond soil microbial communities from South San Francisco under conditions of wetland restoration - Salt Pond MetaG R1_A_D2_MG | ecosystem: Environmental > Aquatic > Marine > Intertidal...
GAATCTTTAAGAAAAAGCATTTTAAAACATGAATAAATATTATTTTTTTTTATAATTACATGATTTTTTAAAGTGGCACTATTTGACCGAAACGGGTGGCATGGTCACACCGAAATAACCACTTTGTAAGCTTTTAAGAAAATGCTAACTAAAACATATGTAATTAAGCCAACAATTAATAAATGAGTTCTAAGATATATAAAAACAATTAATAATTCCGTTTTATACTTCCTAACATTATTCAATATAAGAAACATTAAATTTTTGTGAAAATGTAGTATTTATATATTCCTTCATTATATTTTTCATTCGTTTTTTTCTTATACTATTGCTTATTAATAGAGGTAACCCCAGTAAACAAAATGGTAGAAGCACAATTCCCAGAATAAACAGTAAATTCCCGGGAGTAATTAAAAATACTGTTTTATTTTGTGTACTTTCAGCTACCTGATATTCCATTCGCACATCCTTAGCTTTTCCAATACCAGTATTAAATTTAATTAAAGTGGGACTCATATTTCTACTCCAATACCAATGTTTACCAACATTTTCTCTATACTTTCTCATGGAATTTTCAAATTCGCCATTTTTTCTAAAGAAGTCGAAAACTTCATCTCTGGATGCATTAAATATTACTTTCCCAGATTTATAAAGTTAATTTAAAATTATTCTTATAGTTGTTAAATTACTAATAACAAAATCCTGTATGTTAATTACTTATTTAAATAAATAACCACTGCTTCACAACTACGTAAATCAGAATTTAAAACAAATTCCTGTTGTTTATAACCATCATAAATTCGAATTGCAACAGTATTTGGTGCTATTTCACCTAAATTATGGGCATATAAAAAAAGATCATTCCTAATACCTTCTTCAAGCTCAACTTCAAATGTTCTTCCTATTTTATTAAGCTCATAGTTAGCAACAACAGATTTTCCATTCAAATAAAGAGAAATTATATCTCCATCTACCCTACCATGATCATAAACTGTAACCTTAATGTATTTATTTTTAGTATGTAATTCCTTTATATAGCTCACACTCCTTCCTGCAAACGATTTTCTTACCGGAACAATATTGTTTCCTCTTACTCTAAAACTAGGATCTTCATTATTTTTAATGATCGAAAATTGTTCACTATAAGCTATGTAATTCTTTTCATTTGCACTTGCATCAACAAACAAAGGTTGGATCGAAATTGAATAGTCATCTCCAGGCTCTGTATCATCAGGAAGGGAAATAATTTTAAAATTACCACTATTCTTCGAGATATGTTTAAATGCTTTTTTATAATCGCCTTTCCACAAAATAATTTGCATAGGTTTATCATCTGGGTATGTAGCTTCCCATTTTATTTCCATCATTTTATTTCCATTAATCCATGTTGTTGACTTATTAGGGGTAAATATTTTGATAGATTCAGACCACCTTTTTTTTTCCTGCATTCTCATTTTATTGAGATACTCCATCCTTTCTTTGAAATCAAGATATGGTTGATAAGCCATCAAACCTGCTCTTTTTAATCTTAAAATATTCTCAATATCTTTTATTAGAAAAGCTGCATCCATTATAGGGAGTGTATTATCAATTCCAATCGACGATTCATAGCTACTATTAAATTTATCTAACAATTCAGAAGTAGCTCTTTTTTTAACTTCTTCATTAATATCATAATCAAACTGGCCATTAAGTAATAATCTTGCATATGCTAACTTATTGAATCCCCAACGCCTATCAAGAAATTCAATAGCTTCTTCTCTAGTTAACTCTTTTGTTTCAATATATTTTCGAGAAATATTATATGCAATTTTATAATCTTTAATTCCTTCTTTTATAACCTGATTACCAATCGACTTGCAAACTTTTTTAGGCGATTTTACTGAAGACTCAACAATATCCAATATAACATCTTTTCCTACTGAATTTGCTACTTCATAGAATCCTCCTTTTACCATATCAATGCATAAGCTTGGCGATTCAAGTAATAAATATCCTCCACCATTCAATGCAACAGCTTTTCCAACTGTATAAACCCCAAGTGTAGTAGTTTTACCAATAGGCGTCCAGAAAGTAGAAGATCTTTTAATATATTCCTGTGCCAATTCAACCGGATCGTCATATAATAAAGTCCAGTCCTGATCTTGATCTTGAGCCAATATTTGAATATTACTTAATAATAATAATATTAATATATATTGAATAATTTTAGGAATTTTAATTAACATGGAGAAACTATATATCGTTTAAAAGAACTTAAGTTAATAAATAATTATCTTTTTTAATGTATTATCAGAATTCCACCAGAAAGAAACTTGTTTACCTTCTGCATTTTTCCAGTCCTCATAAAACGCTACATTCTTACCTGATTTGATATATTTATTCATCTCCATAACCTCCTGTATTCTAGCCTTACTCATTCCGATCTTTATTCCTTCTTTACTAATTCCTTTAAAAGTCTCTTCAATACTCACATAAGACAGTCGACGAGAATTATTCATAAAAATGAAATCTACACCAATATCTTTATAAATTACATGCTTATTATTATCACTACTATTTTCTACAGCATATGGCAAACCAAATTCTTTGATAATTTGATTATATGTACTAGTGCCTGTAGTAATATTATCAATACCTTTAAAAAGAATTAAAGATGGATAATTCGAATAATTGCTTTCTCTTTTAGTTTCATTTTCAATATTACTTTCACTATTTTTTTCAATAGGTTTTCTTTTAACTGTAACATGATCATTTGATTCTTCTATTACAAAGAAAGAATTATCAATTGCAGGAGTTATTTCCTTTTGTTCCCCATTTTTATCTATTAAAATGATTTCCCTTTCACTTAAAAGCCTTTCATTTTTTTCTGAAATTAATTTATTTTTGTCTTGTAATAACGGCCTATTATAATTGTACGCATCAACTCGAGCTAACTCCTCAATATTTTTCCTTGTTTTTTTATTTATATCAATATTCTCTTGAATAGTAACATCAACCATTTTGTAGCTCTTTTTAGCAGCAACATTAGCAAAAAGCACAATTGGCAAAGCTCCAGTTATAAATGATACTGTACTGTATTTTTCTTTAAATCCAAATTCTGGTGGATTTCCTGGATCTTTACTCTCTACATTTATATAAGCTATCAAATTAACAATAGAATATACTAAATTCCCCATTAAAGTAACAGCTGCAAAAGTTGCAAAAGGTTTTTTTATTTTCGTTTTGGTCTCAGGCAGAAGATTTGGAGTATAGTAGAATTCATTCCAGTTTCTTTTACCTTGAAAATTATTATCTATGTTCAATAATCTGTTTGGCTGATTTACTATACTTATTTCAATATTATTATTACCCTTATTTAAATAATTATTTAAATAACTGGCTTTTAGTTCCTCGGTAAATTTATTTTCTCCAAACACCTGAATATCTCCTAATTGATCCAATTTTCTTATTCCAACAATTGCTGATCCTGAACCTATCTTTTGTTTATTATAATAAATTTCAGCAGTTTCACAATTATGAACTTTTATTTTAATCTTATATGCCGTTGGATTAAATGTTGAATTGTATCTTTTTATCTCTGATAAATATGAATTATTATTTTCATATAGAAAGTCACATAAATTATCTAATTCCTTTTGAGTCAAATATCTGGATGCATAAGCCAAAGAACTTATAGCGTTTTTATCAGAAACAATTGTCCTCGCAATAACTTCTTTTTCATTCAGTAAGGCTATATTTAAAAGAGTCAGATTATTCTTTTCCCTTATCAATAAATTATTATCTATATTATAATTCTTATTTAAAAAGCCTAAACATTGTTTTGCATCAAACATAACAATAGGGACTTGTAAATAATTAAGTTCTTTCTTCGTTAAATCATATTGCTTAATATATAAATCCATCATGTCTGCATTATCTGTTTTTATACAATATTCTAACGGTCTTATATTATCAATTCTAATATTTGAAGCTAAATTCTTTTCGAAACACTCATTAATGAAATTTACATCTTTATTGTCAATCGATGATTTTAATTCCTTAATAAAAGTTTTTTCGTAGTTTTCATACTTATATTCTATATCCAGGTTGTTTTTTGCCAAGTGATTAGCAATTTTAATTGCATGATATTTTTCTATGATATCATCTTCAAGCTTATATTTTAACACAAATAAATCGGCATTACGAGGATTATCAGCTAGCCCCTGATTTAAATAAATTAATGTAGCATCTAAAAAGTTTTTATTTTTATATTCTTTATATAAATCATATTTTCTTATTGCAATTTTAGCGTAATCATCTTCATTCATGCTAGAACTTTGATAATCCCAATTTGCAGAATTAGCGCAGGGAGGATTTAACCACCGTGTATTTAGATAGGAATAATTACTCTTAACATAATCATAACAACATTTATAAAAATAATATTCTTTTATATGATTATTTTCATCAGATTCTTCAGGAGCATAAGCAGCAGCATATAAAGATTTGTCCCTACCCTCTTTGTTTTCACTCAACATTTGATCTCTTACAGGTCTAAGTTTGCTTTCTAATTCTAATTTTAACTTTTGTTCAGCTTCTCTTCTTGCTTCTTCAATTTGTTTTTCTTTCTTTTTTATTAATAATTGCTTTGCAGTTTCTTTACCTGTTTCCTTTACAAGCATGTCTGCATATTTATTCCCAGTAGAAGCTTTTACATTATGTTTTTTGAGTTCACGTTCAATTAATTCAGTAATATTCTCAATATCCTTTTCCAACCTCATTTCTATTTCTGTGCTGATATTATTGCAAACAGCTTCTAACTCTGATATTTTATAAGAATACTGACGTATTAATTCTTCTGGAGAAGTTGATGGTAAGTCAATACTAGTATAAGTACTAAGCTTTAAAGAAGATCCCTTTGCCTTTTGCAGAGTAATTAAAAATTTATCAATTACGATTGCATCATCTATGTTTTGATCTGATACTTTTAAATGATGCTTAACGATATCTCTGTACAAAGGATCATTTAATATATGATAATCATACTCGTTTTGAGCCATAGAAAAAAGAGAGATAAATAAAAACAGTGGAATAAAAAGAACAGTTTTTTTCATATTAATTCTATTTTACTTTTTTTGAATAAATAAAAACTTAATACTAATTCTTATTGAAATTTATTTTACTAAATCGAAGTTCCATCTTTTTACTAGCTCCACTTTTTGCCAATTGAGCAACCATAACTGTCCCATCTGGACTGAAGATTATTTTACTTGCATTTGTATTTGTTTTATATGAATATAATAATTCTGTAGTAGTCAAATCATAAAAATCAATATATTTATACATTCCTGCTGCTAGTATATTATTACTTGAGATGCTCTTTTCACCCAACTTTCGAGTTTTTATAGGTTCATTATAATCTAAATTATTTAGATCAATATAACCAACTTTCTTCCCTGTATCAAATATATAGGCTTTATCTTCAATCAAAGCAAAATCATCGTAAGCAGTTCCAGGTGCTTTTACATCAGTTAATTGATTCATTTTAAGATTGAATATCTTCTTTTTCTTACCTAATAGCGGTTCTACTAAAATATATTCATGATTAAAACACATCACTTCGCCTTTTAATTCTGAATTATTAGTATAACTATTTTTTACAAATTTTGAAATATTAACTTTAGATTCGGAATGTTTAAACCGAATATCCTGATCATCATCTTGTTCTATTACAACAACTTCATCTGCATATAACCTATTTGTAGCTTTATCAAATTCAACACCTTTTAGAAAAAAGAGATAATTAACCCCATTCAGATTATTTCTATCAGAATAAAGTTGTTCTGAATAATAAGGTTTAGAAGATCCTCCTACTTCATAAACATTTAATGACAATGATGGAGATATTTTAATGAGATATTTAGAGTCTTTTGTAAAACAAATTAAAAATTTATGAGACTGAACCTTTTTACCTCTTACATAAAGTTCTCTTTCCATCTGTTCTTTTAAATTAATAAGAAAAAACTGATAGCCATCATTAGGACTATAATCGTCTTTATAATTATAATATGCAAAATAATTGTTATCAGGGCTAAATGTCCCATTAAAAATATTATTCCCATTTTTGTGAATAGACGCAATTTCTTTAATTGAAAATTCATCACTCGAATTTTGTGCTTTTAATAGCCCATTATTTAGTGATAATAGCATTACTGCAATTAGGATACTTTTAGTATTCATATCAATGTGGTTTTGGATTTTTTGATATATTATTTTTAAATAAATTTATTGTGTTTAAAACTCTATTTTATAAAAACTTTATGTCATTTTTATGACTAAATATTTGAAAAATGTTAAATGCAATAATTAATCCTACTAAAATAGATCTCTTCATAGTTAAATTTTTAGATTAACAATAACTCTAAAATAATCAACTATTTACTAAATATTTGGGATTAGGCAAATGATTTAATAAGCCTGGAATTTTGTCAATAAACTATTGCATTTATCAGTAAGCTAAATTTGAATTCTTATTTCAACCTGGGTGCCTGCCGGAGAGCTATCATTATTGTATAAATCAACTATGTTAAGCTGAATATTTTTGTTTTTATATTGGTTGAGTAACTTTATTTGTTCTTGCATAACAGTCATGCCTCTTCCACTATCTTCTGTTTTGGGTTTTGCAGATGCTTTACGCCCCATTCCATTGTCTCTTATCTGGATAAGAATTAAATCGCTTTCTCTTTTTACGTTAATTTCAATTAAACCTTTTCTATCAATACCTTGAAAAGCATGTTTTACTGAATTCTCAGTATACCCTTGTATAATCATTTTTGGAATTCTTATTTTATCAAGCGTTAGGGATTGGTCAATATGCGTTTGATAATCAAATTTGTCACCAAATCGTTCTTTCTGAAACTCGAGATAATCTTCAGTAAACTGCAGTTCTTCTTCCAGAGAGCGGAATATTTTATCAGATGATAATAATGAAGATCTTATTAGCCTTGCAAAACGTACAAATTGGTCATATGCCTTTTCTTTATCTTCTTCATAAATGTGCAAACCTATTGAATTCATTGCATTAAAGGTGAAGTGCGGATCGAGTTGATTTTTTAAATTTTGAAGTTGCAGTTCTGCTATTCGTTTTTCCCTTTCTTGTTTTTTTTCGAACTGTTTTCGTTGTAATTTTTGAATTAGATAAACAAATAATACCGAAAGAAGGTATATTATAATCCATACCGGATAATTTAAAAAATAATAAGGATTTTTAAAGTACTCTAAGAAATAAAATTGTTTTTCACCAGTTAAAATAATTTTGGTTCTTCCATTTTCATATTTCGCAGATATATGGTGAACAAATGATTCATCAATTGGCAATTTAAAATATACCGGATGATTGATTTGATTTCGAAATATCACAACCTGATGTTCATTTTTATCTACAAAGAAATATTCATAAGAATTATCATGATCTATATCTTCTTCATCAATAAAAATGAAGTTATATAATTCATTCAACTTGTGATTATTAACAATTTTCCATTTATTTATATCTACAGCTATATATTTTAAGTTTTGACTGAAGTATATTAAATTCTTATCTAAATGTTCAAAAGGTATTAAATGCTCAATAGCATCTGTAAATTCCATTGTTTTCTGTATCTCTCCCTTGCTATTTATAGCAACCAATTTATTTCCACCCTGCATATTATTGAAATAAATATTCTTATCGTGCTGTACCATAGTTGATACGGATGAAGGTATCCCGTTAAAATTGATCGGTTTAAAACTAAAATTCAGATTTTTATTAAATCCAAAAACCCAGCAGGTTGTATCCTTATATGGATAGGGATAATCAGTTCCAACATTATCATGAGCTACACTACCGGATAGGATTAGAAATTTATTATTAATTGTAAAAGCACTTGCTTTTTTAAGACTTGCACCGGTATTTATTGAAGAAATTAAAGAATCATTAGCAAAATCATATCTAAAAAATTTTCTAGGATAAAGGGCAAAACCGGCAGAAATACTAAAAAATACTTCTTTCATATTATCCCCATTGACATCCTTTGATGTTATCCAATAAAGATTATAATCAAGCTTATCGTTAAATCCCCCTATTTTAGTAACAAAGCGGTTGTTTAAAATAAGAGCTATTTTAGAAGGATCATAAATATTTAAAAACAGGGAATCATTGTTTTGTGTAAAAACAAATATTTCCTTAATACCATCATTTGTTACATCTGCACTTAAAGGAATAACATCTGTCTTTGTGTTTGCTAATTTATGTTTAAAATTAACCTGGGCATACGATAGTTCATTTTCATCATAAATATATATATGAGAATTATTTACTTCTTTTCTGTTGTTTCTTACTCTAAATAACTTCTTACTACCATTATTTTCAACGTCTTCATACCAAAAACAAAATCCCTTAGAGTTCCTGTTAAACCTATCTTTTTGTTCAATTACATATTTATCAAATTTAGATGTGTTAAATAAAATAATAATGATAGCAGGGATAAGCCCCAATAGCAGAGCTGATAATATAGGTTTTTGAATGTTACTTAAAAAAGTTAAGATATTAATTATCTTTCGTTTCAATTTTATAAATTCTTAAGATTTTTTATAAAAGTTCCTGAAATAGGTAATTCTTTTTCTGTACCATTTGCATTTAAAACGCATGTTTGATTTTCTTTATTAACTTTATAAATATAGTTAGAATTCGCCATCAGGTTTCTATTTATTCGTTCGAATCCATTTAAAGAAAACTTATCAACTAGCCGGCCCATGTTGTATGAAGATAAATGTTTTTCACCAGAAGTTAAATGAATATGTGTATAATTTCCTTCTGCCATTAGATATAATACTGCTGAAACTTTTACATATATAATACCATCTTTAACAGGAAGTTTTATTTTATTCGAATTTCTTTTATTTTCTTTTTCATTTTTAATTTTATCAATAACAGCTTTTAATTCTTTTCTATCTACCGGCTTTATTAAATAATCAAATGCTTTTAATCTTAAAGCTTCTATTCCAAATTTGTTGTAAGCTGTAATAAAAACTACTGAAAGATTTTGATTATATTCTCTGATATTTTTGAGAATATTAATACCATCAATGGTAGGCATTTGAATATCAAGAAATAAAATATCTGGTTTGTGTTTTGAAGTTAGACATTCAACTTTTAAAGGATTCGAAATTTTTTCTATTATTTCAATTTGTTCTGTCTCAATTAAAAGTTTCTCCAGCAGATTTAAAGCTTTTTCTTCATCATCAACTATGATAGCTTTTAACTTTTTCATTTAATCTAGTTAAAATTAGAGTTTTATTACATTAAAATAAATAAAAAAAACTATTAAATCCAAGTTATGCTCTAAATTTGGTTCTAAACGCTTATAATCTTAATATGCAAAAAACGGCTCAGGTACTAAAGGCTTATTTTTTGAGCTACGGTTAATTTTCCTAAATAATTCATCACAAAGTTAGAAAACCCTTTTGAAATGAGCCTATAGTCCCATTTCGCAATCCACAATAGAAATAGAAATTCGGTAAAAAGACGCTAACGCTATTTATACGGTTTTCTGTGAAGAAGATCAGAAAAATAGCTTGTTTTTCTTTTTTAAGCTCTCATTTTTAGAATTGTTTCTTAAATATTTATAGTTTATCTACCCCACAAACCCCACATCCCGATAATCCGGCTTATCATTGAATTCTCGGGAAGAGGCTTTTTTTATCCATAAGGACTTTCATTTTTACGCACAGACTTTGCTTCTTCAAAATAAAAATAAAAGACCTTAATCTCCCACCATTTAAATCTTTTCTCAAACACCCGGTAAGGTTAATCTCAATGAAATGAGTTTAATGAATAATTCATCACAAAGTTAGAAAATCCTTTTGAAATGAGCCCGCAATGCCATTTCGCAATCCACAATAGAAATCCGGCATAAAGCCGCTAACGCTATTTATACGAATTTATATTGCTCGAATTCAAAACGATTTTCAGGTATGGTTCCGAATTATTAATTAAAAACACCGGAGCCAGGTGGATAAAGTCGGAGCCAATACCATGAATTTAGATTTAAAAGTAAATGATGTTGAACGTGGAATTTACTTATACGTTCTTGTGCTTCAGAATGACAAATTTTATGTAGGAATAACAAATAGTCCGGAAAAAAGATTTAAAAAGCACAGAAGTGGAAAATCGATAAAGTTTATAAATAAAAATCTACCCATTATTGATATTCGAAAAATTCTACTTGCAACTACAGACAGGTACGAAGCATTGGATAACACGGTTCGATTTGTGCCACCGATTCCGGTTTTATTGTGCCAGTGATTTCGGTCAAATTGTGCCAATCTAAACCGGCGGGCAGGCATTCCAAAACGCGGTTCGTTTTGTGCCACTTTAAAAGATCAAGTTAAATAAATTACTTTATCGCATTTAAACTAAAATAATGCGATATGGCAAATAC
>Ga0102926_1002582_pt1 | contig 10456 bp, 7 predicted proteins | sample SalPonR1_A_D2_MG_FD_78173 | JGI IMG/M metagenome (GOLD analysis project Ga0102926, IMG submission 78173) | Salt pond soil microbial communities from South San Francisco under conditions of wetland restoration - Salt Pond MetaG R1_A_D2_MG | ecosystem: Environmental > Aquatic > Marine > Intertidal...
ATGCTTTGGTGGCAACCAATGCTGAAGCCGCCAAAGAAGCTGCTGCCACGTTAGAATCAGCATTAGCTGAACGGGAAGAAATTTCCGGTATGGCACAGCGTATTGCTAATTCTGATGATGTAAACAAGCAAAGGGAAATGTTCTCTGAACTTACTGCAGCTATGGAACCTGTATTTAAAGAAGCTATTACTTCGGGAAAGATCTATAAGCAGTACTGCCCTATGGCTTTTGAAGGCAAGGGAGATTTCTGGTATTCAAACACTGAAGAGATTAGAAATCCATATTATGGAGATAAGATGCTTAAATGTGGTAGAGTTGATGAAACCATTATGTAGTCTATAGAGATCAGGCTGAATATCTTTCAGCCTGATCTTGTATTTTAAATTAAACATTTGTCTAATAGTCCAATCCTTTGAATAATAGTCGTCTACATATAAAAAATGTCGTGTGCCAGCGTTGTATAATGGCTGTAGAAGATATTCTTCATGAACTGGAGATACCATATTCTCAGGTTAGTCTTGGAGAGGCGTTTTTAAATAAAGAACTTACAAGTATAGAAAGGCATCAGCTTCAAAAATGCTTTGAAAAAGTTGGATTTGAAATAATCCAGGATCGTAATGAGAAAATCATCAATTCCATTAAATCTATTATCATTGATGAGGTATATTCGAATGATAAATCCAATCAGAAACTATCGGCTATTTTAACTAATGCTTTGAATTTTGATTATAGCCACATTACCCATCTTTTTAGCGAAAGTGAGGGGCATAGCATTCAGGAATTTTATAGTGCAATTCGTCTGGAACGCGTAAAAGAGCTATTGAATTATGATGAATGGAGCATCGCAATTATCGCTGATAATCTTGGCTATTCAACACCTGCCTACCTTTCCACTTCCTTCAAAAAGGCTACCGGTCTTACACCTTCAGAATATCGCAATTCGCAATTAAAGGATCGTAAAAGCCTTGATTCAGTTTAAAAAAATAGAATTTTAGCATCATTTAGCATTTCTATACCATTTTCTTCAGTTAAGATTTACTAATTTGTTGGGTGACCAACCAAAAATAAATAAATGGAAGTTTATCTTGTTATAGGGGTAATACTCTATGTGGCTATTGTTTTGGATATAATTCAAACCACCTTATCAATGAGAGGAGGAGGATGGCTTACCAGCAGGTTTTCACATTTATTCTGGAAATTTTTTCTCGCGCTATCTGGAAGGAATGGAAAATCTAAAATACTAATCCATGCCGGATATATTTTATTGATCTTTATAGTTTTGATTTGGGTGCTTAGTATGTGGGCCAGTATGGTTCTAATTTTAATATCCCATCCGGGAGCAATAATCGATAGTAGCACAACGGTTCCCGCTAGTTTTTGGAAGACCGTTTATTACAGCGGTTATACAATTTCTACTCTTGGAATGGGCGACTATGTTCCGGGTGGAGATATTTGGCGCATACTCACTTCTATTTACTCCTTTAGCGGTCTTATTTTGCTAACTATGTCTGTTACTTATTTTATACCTGTTCTTTCCGCAGTTATTGATCAGCGGAAATTAGGTATCAGTTTAAGTACTTTGGGTAGCAATCCACAGGAGATTGTATTGAATGCATGGAACGGTAAAGATTTCAATCGTCTTACAAGCAAACTAGACGATATTAGCGATTCCATAATTAAGTATAGTCAGCAGCATAGAGCTTACCCGGTAATTCACTATTTCCATAATAATAAGGTGAAAAATAACGTGATTTTGCAATTGGCGAGGTTATACGAAGCACTAACCATACTTACCGATAAAATCAGGCAGGTAGATCGTCCACCGGAACAGGAGCTGAAACCCTTGATTATCGCATTTGAGAATTATTTTGAGACGATCTCTGAAGTAACTCATATTAGTTTAATGGATAATGACCCGCCAGCTGCAGATATTCGTAAACTAATAGAAGAAAGCTTAATTGAAGAGGATAGTGAAGGACTATCAAAAGAATTTGAATTTCGACGATTTTTCTACACTCTTATCCATCAGGATGGATGGAATTGGGAAGATATTGATACTAAAAATTCTTAATAATATTGTCGTAAAGTTAAAAATGTATAAAACTTAAAGATCTTAGCAAAATTTTAAATCCCATTATTGTAATTCATAACTATATTGAATATAAACCAATAAAAATCAATAAATTATGAGAAACGAGAAGTTGATTGCAGCTTTAGGAAATTGTATTAACCATTGCAACTATTGTGCTGATGCCTGTCTGGATGAAGACAATGTAAAAATGATGAAAGATTGCATTAGAACCGATAGAGTTTGTGCTGAAGTCTGTGCTGCTTTAAATCAGGTTTTAGCGATAAAATACAATGATGTGGAAGGACTGGTTGAATATTGTAAAAAAGTATGTCAGTCTTGTGCAGATGAATGTTCTAAACACGATCATCAACACTGTAAAGATTGTGCTGAAGCTTGCAAAGAATGTGTAAGTGCATGTGAAGCCTATTTGGCGTAAATTAATAGAGCTCGGAATTATTCCGGGCTTTTTTCTTTCCAATTGAAAGGATTCTCCCGAATATCGAAATTTTGCTACTAGAGCAATGATTATCTTCGCTTTTTAGAATTAAGGGATATCAAAATGAAAAATACATATAAAATAACCGGAATGACCTGCAATGGGTGCAGAACTCATGTAGAGAAAACACTATCGGAAGTGAATGGGGTTAAGAATGCATCGGTTAATCTGGAGAAGTCGGAAGCTGAGATCACTATGGATGAGCATATCGGAATTGAAAAATTTCAAGCAGCTCTTCAGCAGGCTGGTGGTAATTACCATATCATGGTACCTGGAAATCCTGAACATTCTTCAGAAGAACCTATACAGCGTACCTATAAAATAACCGGAATGACCTGCAATGGGTGCAGAACTCATGTAGAAAATACTCTAAATCAGGTAAAAGGCGTTACCAGGGCAATTGTAGATCTCGAAAAGGCTAATGCTGAGATCGAGATGGAAGAACATATTAAACTGGAAAAATTTCAGGCTGCACTTGAAGATAGTAATTATGAGATCTATTTGGCAGAGGAGGTTCCTCAAATTTATTCTGTAAGTGGAATGACCTGCAAAGGTTGTAGCGCTCATGTGCAAGGAACACTTAATAAAGTTGAAGGAGTAGAAAGGGCAAAAGTAGATCTTGAAAAGGCTCAAGCTGAGATTTTTTCTAAAGAGAATATCCCTTTGAAAAAACTTCAGCAGGCTCTACAAGATGATGGAGGACATTATCAAATTCACGAACCCGGAGAAGAAGTAAAACCAAACAAGAAGAAACCTAAAGGGGAGGGCACAGGCGTTTTTTATTGCCCAATGCATTGTGAAGGCGATAAAACTTATGATAAGCATAGAGATTGCCCCGTATGTGGGATGGATTTGGTTGAAGAGGTGACTACTTCTGCAAAACCGGTACAATTCACTTGCCCTATGCATTCTGAAGTTGTTAAAGATGAACCGGGTGATTGTCCCATTTGCGGCATGGACCTGATTCCTATGGAGCCGGAAGAATCGGCTGAAGAGAAAGGCTATAAAAAATTACTGCGAAAATTTTGGGTTGCAGTTGCTTTTACTTTACCCATCTTCCTGATTGCAATGTCTGAGATGATACCAGACAATCCCCTTTACGATATGGCTGGTATGAAGTTTTGGAACTGGGTGCAATTTGGGCTCTCCCTCCCGGTAGTTTTTTATGCTACCTGGATGTTTTTTGAAAGAGCATATAGATCTATAAAAACCTGGAACCTCAATATGTTTACGCTTATCGGCATTGGTGCCGGGGTAGCCTGGATTTTTAGTGTTTTCGGATTAATATTCCCTGATTTTTTCCCTCCCCAATTTAAGACCGAAGTGGGTACTGTGCACGTCTATTTTGAGGCTGCCACGGTGATTCTAACACTGGTCTTAATGGGACAGGTTCTGGAGGCTCGTGCTCATAGCAGAACAAATTCGGCAATTAAAGAACTATTAAAACTAGCTCCCAATACCGCGGTAAGGCTTGTTAATGGTAAAGAAGAAACCATTGCTGTAGATAAGATTCAAAAGGGAGATGTGTTAAGAGTAAAACCCGGGGATAAAATTCCAGTAGACGGAAAGATCCAAAAAGGGAAATCCAGCATTGATGAAGCCATGATCACTGGAGAACCTATCCCGGTCGATAAAAGTGAAGGCGATAAAGTAAGCTCAGGTACCATAAACGGGAATCAGAGTTTTACAATGATTGCTGAAAAGGTAGGCGATGAAACCCTGCTTGCTCAAATCATTAAAATGGTAAATGAGGCCAGTCGTTCCCAGGCGCCTATTCAAAAATTGGCAGATCGAATTTCAGCATATTTCGTACCGATAGTCGTTGCTATTTCTGTAATCACTTTTATAGCCTGGGCTATTTACGGGCCGGAACCGGCTTATGTGTATGCCCTTGTAAACGCTATTGCCGTTTTGATTATCGCCTGCCCTTGTGCTTTGGGACTTGCCACACCCATGTCGGTCATGGTTGGAGTAGGGAAAGGGGCCAAAAATGGAGTTTTGATCAAGAATGCCCGGGCATTGGAGGAAATGAATGAAATCGATACCTTAATTATTGATAAGACAGGTACAATCACAGAAGGAAAACCTTCCGTGGAAAAAGTGGTTTCGGTTTCCTCTGAATATTCTGAAACTGAAATCGCACGCCTGATTGCCTCAGTAAATGTACAAAGTGAACATCCATTAGCCACGGCTACCGTTAAATATGCCGATACTCAAAAGATAGAATATGGAGAAGCTTCAGAATTTAATTCAATTACCGGAAAAGGGGTAGAGGCAAAATTTGAAGCAAAACAATTGGCTTTAGGAAATGAGAAATTAATGCAGGCTGAAAATGTAGAAGTTTCAGAAGATATTAAAATGAAAGTTTCTGCAGAGCAGGAACAGGGAAAAACTGTTTCCTATTTATCGATCAATGGAAAAGTGGCGGGTTTTGTGACTATTTCAGATAAAATAAAAGAAACCAGTAGGGAAGCATTAATCGAACTTCAGGAAGAGGGGATTAAAGTGGTAATGCTTACCGGTGATAACGAAAAAACGGCCGGAGCCGTAGCTAAAGAACTGGATCTCGCCGATTTTAAAGCTGGAATGGTACCCCAGAATAAAATGGATGAAGTGAAAAGACTTCAGGCTGAGGGTAGAAAAGTAGCAATGGCCGGTGATGGGATCAATGATGCTCCGGCGCTTGCTCAGGCCGATATTGGTATCGCCATGGGCACTGGAACCGATGTGGCTATTGAAAGCGCTGAGGTCACTTTGGTGAAAGGTGACTTGAAAGGCGTTCTTAAAGCCATAAAACTTAGTGAAAAGGTAATGAGGAATATTAAACAAAACCTATTTTTCGCCTTGATCTATAATACCGTAGGAGTTCCAATTGCAGCGGGAGTTCTATATCCGTTTTTTGGGCTTTTGCTTTCACCAATGATCGCCGCTTTAGCAATGAGTTTCAGTTCGGTTTCGGTAATTGCAAATGCGCTTAGGTTAAAAAATACAAAATTGGATTAACTTTAAATCAATCAAAAATTTAAGGAAATGCAGGACTTTTTAAGTAAATGGGGAGAAGCTGCCTACACCAGCGCCGGATTTTTCTGGATGGCTTTGTGGGCTTTTATCTTAGGATACATAATAAGTAGTGGAATACAAATATTTGTTACCGAAAAGCGAATGCAGCGTACAATGGGTAAAGATGAATCTAAAAGTTTGCTACTGGGAACTTTCTTTGGGTTTATAAGTAGTTCCTGTAGTTTTTCGGCCTTAGCTTCTACTAAAAGTTTGTTCAAAAAAGGCGCTAGTTTTGCTTCCTCTATTGCATTTTTACTTGCTTCTACCAACCTTGTTATAGAGTTGGGGATCTTAATTGCCATATTTCTAGGTTGGCAATTTGTAGTAGGTGAGTATATTGGAGGAATACTACTTATCCTTATCAGTTGGGTGCTCATTAGGATCATTAATCCTAAAGAAATGATTAAAAAGGCTAGAAAACGCCTTGATGAAAAGGATGAGGATGATGAAGATTCCGAAAAATCCTGGAAGAAAAAAATGAAATCAGAAACCAGTTGGGCTAAAGTTTCTAAACAATACGCAATGGAGTGGAAAATGGTTTGGAAAGACGTAACCCTCGGTTTTACTATTGCCGGGGTAGTAGCGGCGTTTGTTCCGGATTCTTTTTTTCAGACCTTATTTATAAATACAGGAGGAGGAAATACAAATTTTGGCTTTTTCACCATTCTTGAGCATATTATTGTAGGGCCAATTGCCGCTTTTTTAACCTTTATAGGTTCTATGGGAAATATTCCTTTGGCGGCTCTACTCTTCGGAAAAGGAGTCAGTTTTGCGGGAGTAATGGCTTTTATTTTTAGCGATTTGGTGGTGTTCCCGGTCTTAAGGATCAATGCTAAATATTATGGCTGGAAAATGTCTTTATTTATACTTTTTCTCTTATTCACGGCTCTTATAGGGACCTCTTTATTGCTGCATTATGGTTTTAATCTTTTCAATTTATTACCAGATCCAAATTCAGTGAAAATCACTGATACAGATCATTTTAAAATAGATTACACCTTCTGGCTCAATCTACTCTTTTTAGCAATTTCAGGAGTATTGATATATCTTGGTTTTGACAAAAGGAAAGATGTGATGCATATGAAGGAAATGGCACCTAAAAGTCAGTTGCTGGAAACTAGCTTGAAATATATTGCGTTTGTTTGCTATTTCTGGCTTGCGGGAGGCATAATCGTCAAATTCTTTATTTTATAGGAGGTATATTAACAGTAAACCTATATAGGTTTTCGTTACAAAGATTAAAAAAACCAGGAAAGTTATTTACTTCCCTGGTTTTTTTATATTCTGAAATGATTGATTCTACATCTGTCTTGCGTTCATATCATCGATCATTTTATTTACACGTTCTCTAATTCTCTCTCTCTGTTCAGGATCGTCTAGCTCTTCTAAAGCGTCTTCAAATTCTTCCATGGCATCTTCCATTTCATCAGTAGCATCCTCTAAATCATCTGCTGCATCCTCAAGATCGTCAGATCTATCTTCAAGTTCGTCTGACCTTTCTTCAAGTTGATCTTCTAGTTTGTCAGATTGTTCATCTCCACAGGAAGTGACTGAAAAGGTGAAAAATGCAATTAGTAAGAACTTAAATATATTACTCTTCAACATAATTATAATTTTTTGGTTCCCTCTAATATATCCCATGCACTTTTTAAAATTCTTTAGATAAAGTTAAATCATACTATTATTAGCATTTTTTTATAAGTTATCTGGAAGTTTTAGAGAATATGGGTTGCGATTACAAAGAATCTGGTGGTTTTGAAGCGATTTTGATATTATGGATGGCGGTTTTATATGCGAAAAATATGATGAATATGAAGAAGGTAGCGATTGAAAGTCAGTTGTATGAAATCAGCTTAAAATCTCTCGTTCTTGTTTGCTATTTCTGGCTTGCCGGAGGTTGGGTGTGGAGGTTTTTTAGTTTGTAAAAAGAGAGCAGGGAAAAGGACAACTTTATTTGGTACAGTTATATACTTAGATTTTCGGTTCTCCTGTTACTGCTCTCATTTCAAAATTCAAACAAACTAAACTAATCAATCCAAAATTTTTGATTTTTAGCTACTAAAAATTCTTTTTCATAGCAATTAAAAAAGACTTTTATAATAAGACTTTGTAAATGTGGAAAGGTTTAATTTAAAGCATAAAAAAACCACCGTGTAGGGACGGTGGTTCCAAATACTAACAAATCGAAAAAAATGTTAGGCTTATTTGATGGGGTTTAGAATTAAATCTATTCTTTCTAAAGCGTCCTGAAGGTGGTATCTCGTTAAACGATCTCCACGATTAGAAGCTCTTCTAATTTGATTTCGGAGGGTTTTAAGCTCTCCTCTTACTACAGGGCGAATATCGCTTTGTGCTACATCAATGTCAGATCTGGTAATCCAACGTCTGTATTGGGAAGGAACAGGTGCCTGTTCTTCGGTCATTAAATGTTCCATTCGTTGAATGTAAGCACGTTGTAGATTTCTACGGTAACGATCTATGTTTTGCCCAGAAGAAAGTTCGCTCCAAATTCCGGTTCTAACATCGGTCATCATATCCAGCAAACTATAAGCTTCATTATCATTGATTTCTTCGTTTTGCATTAATCTGGCCATCCTTCCAAAATCCAAAAGATTCTTTAGAGTTCTTTCCTGCAGGGTTCTTACCCTTTCGATGCTACCGTCATATTCAATTTTATTGAAGATGTCTTGATTGAGTAGCCACTCCGGGGTTTCGAAAAGATTCTCATGAAGAAACTCCATGGCTCTTTTTTGTTCTTCGGCACTTACATGGGTATAAACTGCTCCTTCCTGATCGGAAGTTTTGTAATTTTCATATATACCACCAATATTGGCAGTAACGTGCCCCATATAACGATTGTACTGAGAGAGTACCTGGCCGTAAAGATCTTCCAGGTCATCATAATTTTCTCCTGGCTTACTAGTCCATTCAATAAGCTTTGGAAGTATTCTTTTAAGATTTTTAATACCATATTTACTTGCTAGCATCGCATCATCTCCAAGGTCTTCAGTTTGTGAACTCGGGTCTATCACACCACCACTCTGCTGTTTACCAAATCTAAATTTTGGATCACCTGCTTTTTCAAGTATCCACTGGTCCAAAACTTCTTTTTCTTCAATAGGATTTTTATCCGGGATCGGCTTATAACCCCATTTTATGGCATATTTATCATATGGGCCAATTTCCGGCATCAATGCTACATCACCATCTTCAGGCTGAGCCACGTAGTTAAAACGTGCGTAGTCCATTATAGAAGGAGCGGTACCATATAGTTTAGTGAATTTAGGATCTCTCAAGCTTTCTACAGGATAAGCATCACTGCTTCCCATATTATGCGGAAGACCTAAAGTATGTCCAACTTCGTGAGAAGAAACAAATCTAATTAACCTGCCCATCACTTCATCTTCAAACTCTGCTCCACGTGCATCTTCGTTAATAGCTGCAGTTTGTACAAAGAACCAGTTTCTAAGTAAGGTCATTACATTGTGATACCAATTGATATCTGACTCTAAGATCTCTCCAGAACGTGGATCGCTAACGTGTGGTCCATTTGCGTTCGGAATTGGGGAAGCCAGGTAGCGTACTACGGAGTATCTAACATCTTCCGGGCTCCAATCTGGATCTTCCTCCTTACTTGGCGGATCTTTGGCAATAATTGCATTTTTAAAACCTGCTGCTTCAAAAGCAACCTGCCAGTCTTCAATACCTTGTTTAATATAGGGTATCCATTTTTCTGGAGTGGCACGGTCTATATAATATACAATTGGTTCTTTGGGCTCTACCAGTTCACCGTTATTAAACTTCTCCATATCCTCTTCGCGCACTTCAAGTCTCCACCTATCGAGATATTCTACGGTTTCACTTTTTTGTGCCTCGAGACCATAATCAACCTGGTCTGTGGTAAACCATCCTACCCGTTGGTCATAATATCTTCTTTCCATAGGTTCCTTAGGAAGTAAGATCATAGAATTGCTGAATTCTAAAGAAATTGAACCTGTGCTTTCATTAGAAGGCGGGTTACCTGCATTATAAGTTTTTACGTGTCTAACCTCGATATTTTCTGGATAGCTACGAATTGTATCTATATATGAACGACTATCGTCTAAACGCGAAACCTTGTATCGTTTTCTTGAACCATCTCTTAAACCAAGTGCCTTTACATCTTTTGTGTAAAGATCTGTTACTTCGATTACGGTAGTTTTGTTAACAGAATCTTTTCCCACTGTTTTTACCGGAAATCGCTGTAAAACTGGTTCAAAATTAGAATTAACAACTGCTTGGTGAACAGGCAGGGAATCTGCAGCATATATCTCGTGAGAAACAACTCTTAAAAGTACATGGCCGTCTTTTTTCTGCCAGCGGTGAACCTGAGTGTTTTGTTTACCACCACCAAAACCAATTCCAGTGGCGGTTTTAGCGATCCTTGTTACGGTAAGCATTTCACGGTTAAAAAGGCTATCTGGAATTTCGTAGAAATATTTATCGTCTACCCTGTGAACGGTGAATAAACCTTCGTCGCTTTTGGCATCCTTAGTAATTACTTTGGTGTAGGGTTCCAGGTCACCATTCTTTTTTGAGGTTTCTTTTTTAGAGGCATCAGCCGAAGATTTTTCAGGCTGAAAAACCGCACAACTGGAAACCGAAACCGATAAGGCTACTAAGAATAGCTTATGCGTAAATCGTTTAGTCATAAAGTTAAATTTTGGTTTGTGTGATTAATTTGAAATGATAGATTTTCTGAAGCGAAAGCTATAAAATGAAAAAAGACCACCATTTGGTGATCTTTTGACTCGTTTATCTTTAAAAGGTTTAAAGAGGAAGTTAAAAAA
>Ga0102926_1002583_pt1 | contig 10456 bp, 8 predicted proteins | sample SalPonR1_A_D2_MG_FD_78173 | JGI IMG/M metagenome (GOLD analysis project Ga0102926, IMG submission 78173) | Salt pond soil microbial communities from South San Francisco under conditions of wetland restoration - Salt Pond MetaG R1_A_D2_MG | ecosystem: Environmental > Aquatic > Marine > Intertidal...
CCGGGCCGCCAATGCCGCAGCGCTCCGGCTGATGGGCTGGAAGCGGATCGGGCCGCGCGAAGTGACGGAGATCCAGAGTGTCGTCCGGGACAATATCGCGGCGATCGCAGGAGATGCGACATGAAAAAGCGGCTGCCCGTCATTGTTGTCATTGCGGCCGCCATCGTGGGAGCAATCGTGGTCTGGCGCTTCGTCGGCGAAACCGCCGACGGCGATTCCCTCCGGCTCTATGGCAATGTGGACATCCGTGAAGTCGCACTCGGTTTCCGGGTACCCGGCACCCTGGCGGTCATGGCGTTCGAGGAGGGAGACACCGTCGGTACCGGTAGCACGCTGGCTCAACTCGATCCGGAACCCTACCGGGAGCACGTGCAGGCCGCCCAGGCTGCGGTCTCCAGAGCCAAGGCGCAATTGCGCAAGCTTCGGGCCGGCAGCCGACCGCAGGAAGTGCGCCGCGCAGAGTCCCGGGTAATCGAAGCCCGGGCGGTGCACGAGAACGCCACCCGCATATTGACGCGGCAGAAGGAATTGATGGCGGACGGTGCCGGATCTCAGCGTATTCTCGATCAGGCAATCGCCGAAGAGCGCGCCTCTGCCGCACGTCTCGATGCCGCGTTGGAGGACCTCGACCTCACCCGGGAAGGTTTCCGTAGCGAGGATATAGCCGCCGCCGACGCAGCGCTCGCTGCCGAACGTGCTCGCCTCGCGCAGGCACGCACCCGCCTCGCGGATACGCAACTGACCGCACCGGCCGACGGCGTGATACTGACCCGGGCGCGGGAGCCGGGAACGATACTGGCCGCAGGAATGCCGGTGTATACGCTGTCGCTCAGGCGGCCGGTCTGGGTTCGTGCCTACATTGATGAACCTGACCTCGGCCGCATCCACCCCGGCAAAAGCGCCTGGATCAGCACCGATAGCAGCGACCGTCGCTACCGCGGGCAAATCGGTTTTATCTCGCCCCGAGCCGAATTTACGCCGAAGACGGTACAGACCGAGGCGCTCAGAACTTCCCTTGTCTACCGGCTTCGGATCGTGGTCGAGGAGGCAGATGACGCCCTGCGCCAGGGCATGCCCGTGACGGTAACCTTCGACGACGCTTCGGACGGCCCGTGACGGAGGTTCTTTGCCGCGTCGAGGATGTCTGCAAGTCCTTCGGTGACACGCAGGCATTGATCGACGTCAATGCCGAGATAAAGGGCGGCAGCCTAACCGGTCTCGTCGGACCAGATGGCGCCGGCAAGACGACACTGATGCGCCTCATGGCGGCTCTGCTGCAAGCCGACCGCGGCAGTATCCACATGGCCGGTTACGACACTCGGACGGACGATGCGGGTGTGCACTCGGTGACGGGCTACATGCCGCAGCGCTTCGGACTGTACGAGGATCTGACGGTGATGGAGAACCTGACCCTCTATGCGCGCCTGCGCTCGCTCCCCTCGATCCGCCGTGACGAGACGTTCTCCCGGTTGCTGGACTTCACCCGCCTGGGACAGTTCACGCGGCGCCGAGCCGGGAATCTGTCCGGCGGCATGAAACAGAAACTCGGTCTCGCATGTGCGCTGATGGCCGGCCCGAAGATACTCCTGCTCGACGAACCCAGCGTCGGTGTCGATCCGGTATCGCGCCGCGAGCTTTGGCAGATGGTGACGAATCTCACACAGGAAGGTATGGCCGTCGTCTGGTCCACCGCCTATCTGGACGAGGCGGAGCGCTGCGATTCGGTCATACTCATAAACGAGGGAACGATCGAGTTCGACGGACCGCCGGACTCCCTCGCCGACGAGGTGCGCGGCCGGACCTGGCGTCTCCGGGCAGCAGACGGCGACCTGCGCGCGATGTTGGGGGACGCCCTGGAGTTACCCCAGGCCCGCGACGGTGTAATCCAGGGTGCCAGCTTGCGGATCGTACTGGCCGACGCGGATGCGCAGCAGAGCCTGCGTGAATTCGCCGCCTCAAACGGAGCGAGCATCGAGCCCACCGATCCCCGTTTCGAGGATGCCTTCATCGACCGGCTGGGCGGGGGACCGGGCGGCAGGTCCGAGCTCGCCGAGACCATGGAACCGGCCACGCTCGACTCCGCGTACGCGGTGACTTGCCGCGGCCTCACCAAGCGCTTCGGCGACTTCACCGCGGCCGGCGATGTGACATTCGACGTCAGCCAGGGCGAGATCTTCGGCCTGCTGGGCCCGAACGGCGCCGGCAAGTCCACGACCTTCAAGATGCTTTGCGGTCTGCTAAAACCCACCGAGGGCGAAGCACGAGTGGCCGGGCACGACCTGCTGACGACCGCCAGCGCGGCCAAACAACAGCTAGGCTACATGGCGCAGAAATTCTCGCTGTACGGGCTGCTATCCGTGCGGCAAAACCTGCGTTTCTACTCCGGCATCTATGGGCTTTCCGGCCGCCAACGGCGCGAACGCATGGACGAGATGATCGGCATTCTCGGCTTGGGCGAACTCCTCGACCGTTCCGCAGATCAGTTGCCGCTCGGCTTCCGTCAGCGCCTGGCGCTGGCCTGCGCGCTAATGCACCGGCCGCCGATACTCTTCCTCGATGAGCCGACTTCTGGAGTCGATCCGATCACCCGCCGCGAGTTCTGGACACACATCAACGGTCTCGTCCGCAAGGGTGTGACCATCCTGGTCACCACCCATTTCATGGATGAAGCCGAGTACTGTGATCGAGTTGCCATGATGTACCGCTCCCGGGTGATTGCACTGGATACGCCCGATGCGCTGAAATCCCGTTCCGCCGGCGCCGAGTGCCCTAAGCCGACCATGGAAGATGCCTTCATCGCCATGGTCGAGGCCGAGCAGCGAGCGACAGTGGAGCAGGCCGCGTGAGCGCACCGACGGTGAGCGCAGAACGCCTGATGGGGCTGATCCGCAAAGAGAGCCTGCAGGTCGTGCGCGACCCTTCCAGCATCCTGATTGCTTTCGTGCTGCCGGTCGTGTTGTTGCTGTTGTTTGCTTTCGCCGTCTCGCTGGACCTGGAAGATGTACCCGTCGGTGTCGTGATCGAAAACCCGGGCGCCGATACCGTAGACCTGGGCGCCGCTTTCGAGGCCACGATATGGCTCGATGTCACGTTCGCCCGTGACCGGCGCGAACTCATACCCCGCATCAACGATGGCAGTCTCCGTGGTCTTATCGTCATTCCGCAGGATTTCGACGCGAGGCTCCGGTCAGGCGGCGAGACGCCAGTGCAGGTGATTACCGACGGATCACAACCGAACACGGCGAATTTCGTCGCCAATTATACCGAAGGCGTGATCGCCAACTGGCTGGCCGGACAAGATAATCTGCGCGCGGCTCCCGGCGTGGCACTGGAGCCCCGCTTCTGGTTCAACCCTGAACTGGAGAGCCGCAAAGTCATCGTGCCGGGCTCCATCGCAGTGGTAATGACCATGATCGGCACACTTCTGACCGCGTTGGTCGTGGCCCGGGAGTGGGAGCGCGGCACCATGGAGGCGATCATGTCGACCCCGGCCACCATCCTGGAGATTCTGGCTGCGAAATTGTTGCCTTATTTCTTGCTCGGCTTGGGAGCGACATTTCTTTGCGCCGGTCTCGCCACTACCGTGTTCGGTGTCTCACTGGGCGGCTCATGGGCCGCCCTCGCGATCCTTGGCAGCGCATTCCTCGTCCCTGCCCTCGGCCAGGGCCTGCTCATATCCGCGCTGTCCCGGAATCAATTCGTCGCGGCCCAGATCGCCATGTTCTCAGGCTTCCTGCCCGCCTTCCTGCTTTCAGGTCTGCTGTTCGAGATCTCGAGTATGCCGGTACCGATTCAGGTGCTCACCTATGTGGTGCCGGCACGTTACTTTGTCTCCAGTCTGCAGACGCTGTTCCTGGCCGGCGACGTATGGAACCAGTTCCTGCCGGCCATCGCGGCCATGCTCGGCATCGGTTTTGTTTTCTTCGCAATCACTGCGGCCAATACCCGCAAGAGACTGGACTGATGTGGATTCGATTACGGGTGCAGATCGTCAAGGAGCTGCTCAGTCTGCTGCGTGACCCGAAAAGCCGATTTGTGGTCATCGGTCCGCCGCTGGCGCAGCTTTTCATATTCGCTTTCGCCGCTACGCTGGAGGTCGAGAATGTCGATCTCGCCGTCCTGGACGAAGACGCCGGGCGCTGGTCCTGGGAGCTGACCGAGAGTATCGGCAAAACGAATCTGGTCGATCAGCTCCATATCCTCGGCTCCACCAGCGAGTTGCGCAACATCATCGAAAATCGTGAAGCGATAGCGGCCCTGCACCTGCCCGCAGACTTCTCGCGGAACATTCTGGCCGGGCGGCCGGCTACCGCCCAGGTCATACTCGACGGACGTCGCGCCAACGCGGCCCAGATCACGCTCGGTTATCTGAACCGAATAACGGCCGACCTGATGGACGAGGGACCGGACCAGCACCGCCCTGTCACTGTGGAGACACGGCACTGGTTCAACGCCAATCTCCACTACATGTGGTTCACGGTGCCCTCGCTGGTCGGCATTTTGTCCATGTTTTCCGCATTACTGGTGACCTCCCTGTCCATCGCGCGGGAGCGCGAACTTGGCACCTTCGAGCAGCTACTCGTCTCACCCGCACTGTCGATGGAGATCATCGTCGGCAAGACCATACCGGCACTCATGATCGGTGTCGCTCTGGGCACGGTCATGATCCTCGCCGGCATATTCGTCTTCAATATTCCGTTCACCGGCTCCCTCGCCCTCCTCTACGCCGGACTTCTCGTATTCATTCTGTCGGTCGTCGGCGTGGGGTTGATGATCTCCTCCGCCAGTCAAACTCAGCAGCAGGCGATCCTCGGCGCCTTCGCCCTCGGCGTGCCTCTGGTGCTTTTGTCGGGCTTCGCGACGCCGGTGGCCAACATGCCGAGGACGCTGCAATGGCTGGCCGAGGCCAATCCGCTGAAACATTTTCTTATCGTCGTGCAAGGCAGCTTCCTGAAAGCGATGCCCGCCAGCGACATCTGGCCCAGTGTCTGGCCGATGCTTGTCATCGCGCTGGTGACATTCACGAGCGCGGTGATCTTCGTCAATCGGAGGCTGCAATGAGTAGCTCCACAAAAACCCTCCTTCTCATCCCTCTGGTATTTCTGGCCGGCTGCATGGTTGGTCCGGATTATCAGCCACCTGAAACAGTGCGTGACGGTACGTGGATCGATACGAATGCCGAGAGCGATCGAACGGTACCGGCTGCATGGTGGAGAGAGTTCGGCGATCCGGTACTGAGCGAACTGGTGGAAGACGCCATTGCCGACAATACCGACATCGCGATCGCTGCCGAGCGCACACGCGAGGCCCGTGCCCTGAGCCGGGCCGCAGGCTCTCGCCTCTATCCCCGTGCAGACGCCGCCGGCAGCATCCAGCGGCGACGACAGAGCGAGAATGGCCCTCTCCCTCTTGATCGCATTCCGGGACTCGACGCGCACCAGACGATCTACAATCTGAGGCTCGACGCCGCTTGGGAAATCGACCTTTTCGGCCGTAACCGGCAAGCCGCCGAGGCGGCAGGAGCGCGGGCCGAAGCGACGGAGGCGGACCGCCGGGCAGTTGTCGTCAGCGTCACCGGCGAAGTGGCAAGAATCTACTTCGAACTCCGTGGCGCGCAGGCAGAACTCGCGGCTCGTCAAGAAGCGGTAGAGGCGGCGAAACGATCGTTGGAACTGGCCCGGGTGCGGGTGGCGGCCGGGCAGTCGCCTGCCGCAGAGAGCCTGCAAGCCGAGAGTCGACTCAAGGCCCTTGCGACGCTGATCCCCTCTGCCCGAGCACGACGGGACCGGGCCGCGATGGCCATCGCCCTACTTCTTGGTGAAACACCTGAGTCGCGTCTCGAACTCACGACACATCGGATCGCCATGCCGGAGCTGAGCCGCCTGCCCGTCGGCGAACGGGCGGATTTGTTACGCCGACGGCCGGATATCCGCGCCGCGGAATGCCGTCTTGCGGCAGCCACAGCCGATGTCGGAGTGGCGCAGGGAGCACTCTACCCGCAATTGTCGTTCTCGGCCGATGGCGGTTACCAATCGCTGGATGGCGCCGGCCTGATCGACTCCGCCAGCCGCGCCTGGTCGGTCGCACCGCTGATATCCTGGCGGCTGTTCGACGGCGGCCGGATCCGGGCCGAGATCGCCGCCACCGAATCCCGGCTGCGCCAGGCAGCACTGAGCTACGAACGTGTCGTGCTCGCCGCTCTGAACGAGGCCGAGCAGGCAATGGCGACATACCGTCACGGACTCGAGACGGTGCGCCGACGGCGCGAGGCATGGGAAGCATTGATCGAAAGCCGGGAACTGACTGGAATACGATACCGTGCCGGCGAGGTACCTTTGAGCGAACTCCTTGATGCCGACGAGGCCGTGGCCGACTCGGCGGCGTCCCTGGCGCAGGCACAGACGCAGGCCGCTGTGGCAATGTCATTGCTATACAAAAGTCTCGGTGGGGGCTGGCAGACCGCGGACGCAGCCAGCGTACGGAACGACGACTGACACGGGCAGACCTGACCGCACCTGGTCCATTATCCGAGAAATCGAGTATCAACGCTGATGGTGAAAATGTTTACCCATACACTGGGGAAAATCTGCGAGTAGGAGACCCCGCCTGATTAGGTCGGAAGCAGGTTCCCCTCCGCCGCGATGCCGTGCCGATCAAGTTGTAAGTCCGATTCGCGGTTTGTCCCCATGGCTCAATGCGTTGACGAAAAACAGTTGGTCATCACCTCCCCGCGAAGAGGCTGCGCAACCCCAGTTTCGAGGCCATATATACGGAAAGCCAAGGCCGATATTAGTGCGACTTGCCGATAGAATGAATTCGTAAACCTTTGATTCCAAGCTGCTGTTCCGATTCCACGCGTCCAATCCATCATCGGCGCAACCTGTGTTTCTCGGCGATGTGGGCAATTATTCATGTGGCAATTCTGGCAGGAATGTCATGGGGATGCGCGCACCGCGACGTCCGCGCAAGAAGGATGCTTGTCCCGTTACAGGCCAAAAATGGCCAATGACGCACCGAGTCGCACCGGCAATGACGCACTCTTGTTTTCCTGCCGAACTAACTCATCCTGCATCAGAGAATGACGCCAATCGACCGTACGGGATCACACATGCCTTAGGTCCTGCCTCGTTGATCATCAGATCGTCTCCATTTATTGAGGATTGTTCTGACGACAGCGTTCGCATTCATTCGCCTATTTCTTCTTGCCTTCAAAGTCAGGCACAGGCCGTGCCGCGGCTTCGGCCGCGGACGTTACCGTCCCGTTCTTTTTAATGTCGTCGATCAACCAGTTCATTTCCTCGATCTCGCGTCGTTGCGCGCGAATGATTTCATCAGCGAGATCTCGGACCCGGATGTCGCGAATCTCCGCTCGCTCGCTGGTCAGGATGGCGATGGAGTGATGTGGAATCATTGCGCCCATATAGGAGGTGTCCTGAACGGTAGCCTGCGAACGCACCAGCCAAAGGGCCGCCAAAATCACGACGAGGCTGCCTGACAAGATGGCCAGATTCACTTTCCGATTGTCGTACATGCCCAGCATGTAGCTCAGCATGACAATGGCCATTCCCGCACCCATGATAAGGGTCATGTAGAAACGAGTTTCACTCCAGCGGACATGACTAACTGCGTAGCTGTTCAGGTACATCAACACGAACATCACTACCATAGAGGTGCCGATCATGGCAGCAAAACGCCAATAACTGGGTTTGTTGCGCTCCACGTCTCTTCCTCCTATTGCCGCAAATCGCCGATCGGCGGCGTGGCGTTAGCGATTCGCTTGATGTGAATTACAGCCTTTCTGGGACTTACCGCCGTTCGGCTAGTTACTTGCGAAGATCTTTCAGGCGGGTCTCATATTCCTCCTTGTCGATTTCGCCCTCGGCGTAACGACGCCTCAATCGTTCTTCGGAAGACGCTCCGACCGCCCCGCCTTGCTGCGACGTGGCCCGGGCGACGATCCATACGGTCAGACCAATGAGCACCAGCGCCAATATCCACCAAAACCACATGCCTGCCATATGTCCCATGTCATGCCCTCCATTTATCACTGCCTTCCCCTGGCTGAGTTCGCCTTACCTCAGAAAGCGAATCGCAGCCCGGCACCATAGAACCACTGACCGGTCTCGGCGTCGGCGTCCTCCGCAATATCCCTGGTCTCACCGAGTGGTGTCGTGTAACGGACGAGCAAATACGGCGCCAGTTCCCGTCGAAACTCGTAGCGCAGACGCAGATCCACTTTCACATCGGTGAAACCGCTGCCGAGGCCTCGCTCCGGGATATCCTGAGCGCTCACGCCGATCGCTGCTCGCGGCTGCAGCACCAGGCGCTGGGTGATCCTCAGATCGTATTCGCCCTCCGCCGCCAGGGTCAGATCGCCGTCCTCGGAAAGATAAAGAGAGTTGTCCAATTCGAACTTGTAGGGCGCGAGGCCCTGCAGCGCTACGACCGCGGACCAGCGATCCTCGTAATCTTCGCCCCATTCGTTGGCGTACTGTATGCCGGCCTGGACACTCCAGAAGGGCGTGACCAGACGGGAATAGAGTAGGTCCGTCTCGCTCTCGCCCTCGTCGGCACCCTCGAAGACCGCCTCACCCTCGCTCTTCCACCAGAACTTGTGGAAGTCACCACCCATCCAGCCCTGGGCTTCCCAGCCCACGTGATCCGTGCCGCCGTCATCGGCGAGCCGGTATTCCAGTTGTTCGATGAAAGTGAAGACGTAGGTGCGATCGTCGGGCACGGGGTCCGGGAAGTGACCGGGCGGCGGATTCGCGGAATACTCGAGTACCTCCTCAAGCGTCATCCCCTCGGGGAGCGGCGGCTGGTCGGCCGAAGGAGCCGTCTTGTCGGCATGATCCTGCGCAGACTCGAGATGCCCCGGACGCTCCGCGGTGCTCGGCAGGTCGGACGTCTCCTGAGCGTGCACGGGCGGCGCAAGCACCAAGGCGGCGACGACGATCAAGAGCCCGATGAGACTACGCGCCGACACCGACCGGCCCCTCGCCGAGCGAGCGCACGACCGCCACCGTGCGGAACATGCCGGCTTCCATGTGATAGAGCAGATGACAGTGGAAGGCCCACTGGCCCGGCGCATCGGCAGTGATATCCACCGTGAGCAGCTCCGCCGGTTGCACGATGACGGTGTGCTTGCGCGGATTATCCTCGAGCGTGCCGCCGGCATAGAGATCCATCCACATGCCGTGCAGGTGGATCGGATGGCTCATCATCGTATCGTTGATCATGTTTATCCGCAGACGCTCGCCATACTGGAACAGGATCATGTCGGATTCCGACCACTTCCTGCCGTCGAAACCCCACACGTATTTGTGCATGTTGCCGGTGAGGTGCAGATCGAACTGGCGCGAGGGCGGCCGGCGGCCATAAGGCCGCTCGAGCGCACGCAGCTGACTGTAGGTGAGCACACGCCAGCCGTCGTCGCCGAGGCCGGCACCGGGGTAGTCGAGCCGGCGGTAGGCCGTCTGCGCCATGGTGATGCTGGCCGGGCCGTGGCCTGCGGGACCGTGCCGGATACGGTCCGGCAGGTTCTCCGTCGGCAACTCACCACTGCCGGAGCCGGAGGCATGGTGACGCGTATGCGTATCCTCACTCATACCGGACATGTGATCCATGCCTTCCATGCCGCCCATCATCATGCCCATGTCGGCCATGGAGAGCATCGGGCGGCGGCGCGGCGCCGGCACCGGCGCGCTCGCCCCCTCGCGCGAGGCCAGTGTCCCGCGGGCATAGCCGCTGCGGTCCATCGTTTCGGCGAACAGCGTATAGGGGCCGTCGTCAGGCAGAGTCACCACCACGTCGTAGGTCTCGGCCACGGCGATGCGCAGCTCGTCTGTCTCGACCGGCTGTATGTCCTGGCCATCCGCCTGCACGACGGTCATCGGCAGACCGGGGAAACGGACGTCGTAGAACGTCATGGTGGACGCATTGGCGATGCGGAAGCGCACACGCTGGCCGGGCCGCGCGAGGAACGTCGGGTTCTCGTGGGCAGCTCGCCCGTTCATGAGGTACGTGTAAGTGGCGCCCGTGATGTCGGCGATGTCCGTCGGGTCCATGCGCATGCGGTCCCAGGCGAGTCGCTTCTTCAGGACCTCGCCGAGGCTCATGCCCGTCGCGCGCATCTGATCGTCGATGTTCGCGAGCGTCGGGCGCTGGAAGTTGTAGTAGCCCTCCATAGTCTTCAGCTTCCAGAGTACCCGGTGGGGATCCTCGAATGTCCAGTCGGAGAGGACGACGGAGTGTTCCACGTCGTACTCCACGGGATCGGTGCCCGCCGGCTCCAGGATGAGCTGACCGTAGTGGCCCAGTTGCTCCTGCAGGCCGCTGTGGCTGTGGTACCAGTAGGTGCCGTTCTGGCGGACCGGATACCGGTAGGTGAAGGTCTCGCCCGGCGCGATCCCCGGGAAACTGATGCCCGGCACACCGTCCATATTGAACGGCAGGA
>Ga0102926_1002585_pt1 | contig 10451 bp, 8 predicted proteins | sample SalPonR1_A_D2_MG_FD_78173 | JGI IMG/M metagenome (GOLD analysis project Ga0102926, IMG submission 78173) | Salt pond soil microbial communities from South San Francisco under conditions of wetland restoration - Salt Pond MetaG R1_A_D2_MG | ecosystem: Environmental > Aquatic > Marine > Intertidal...
ATTGCGGCAACTGCTGGAAGACAAGCCTTTTCTCGATAACTGCTACCCCGAGGTTGCGCGCTCGCGGGGCAACGCCACGGCGCGTCGCTTCCTGGAAGAGACGATGGACGTCACCGACGCCGCGTGGCGCGGCATAGGCAGCATCCCCGCCTCCGGCTACGCGCTCAAGCCGCACCTCGCCGCGCGCGATGCCCGGCAGCACTTCCCCGATTACGGGGCGCACGACCGCAAGCGCGCCGGGCTCATGCCCAAGGGCTGCGACTGCGCCCGCGTCGTGCTGGGCAAGATCTATCCGAACCAGTGCCGGATCTATGGCTCCGCCTGTACGCCGCGGACACCGGTGGGGCCCTGTATGGTCTCCGATGAAGGCGCATGCAGAATCTGGTGGTCGAACGGGGTGCGGACACGGGAGGTGGCCTGAACGCCGGCCGCCGGCTCTGGATCGCCGGGCAGGTCCAGGGGGTCGGCTTTCGCCCCTTCCTGTTCCGCCTTGCTCACCGCCACGGCCTGTCCGGCTGGGCCAGGAACACCGTGGGGGAAGTGGAAGTGCTGGTATGCGGCGCGCCCGCCGCACTGGACGCGTTCACGCGCGAGCTGAATACGCGAGCGCCGGCGATCTCCGCACCGCGGCTCCGCGGCATCGAAGACTGGCACGGCGATGTCCCGGAGGACTTCCGGATCCTGGCAAGCGAGGCGGGCCCGCAGCCGCGCATCTTCATTCCGCCCGACTATTTCACCTGCGAAGCGTGCCTCGCGGAAATGGCGCGGCCCGATGATCGTCGCTACCGTTATCCCTTCATCAATTGCACGCAGTGCGGCCCCCGCTACACGCTGATCCGGGCCCTGCCCTACGACCGGCCGAATACTTCCATGGCCGGTTTCGCGCTGTGCGAGGCGTGCCAGCGGGAATACGAGGACCCGGCCGATCGCCGCTTTCATGCGGAACCGGTCGCCTGCCCGCAGTGCGGGCCCGCGCTGAGCTGGCGCGCACCGGGCCAACCGCCGGCAGACGACACCACCGAGAGCCTGGACTGCTGCGTGGCCTCGCTGCGGGCCGGCCGGCTCGTGGCGGTCAAGGGCATTGGCGGCTACCACCTGCTTTGCGACGCGACCGACGAGCGGGCCATTGCCCGCCTGCGCCGGCTCAAGCCGCGCCCCGCCAAGCCGCTGGCGGTGATGTTCCCGCTGGCTGGGAAAGACGGCCTGGCCGCCTTGCGGCGCGCGACCACGCCCACCGCCGCCGAGGCGGCGCTGCTGCGCTCGCCGCAGCGGCCCATCGTCCTGGTCCGCAAGCAGCCGGGCGCGCTGCCCGAGGACCTGGCCCCCGGCCTGGCGGAGCTCGGCGCGATGCTGCCCTACAGCCCCCTGCACGCTCTGCTGCTGGATGCGCTGCAACGCCCCCTGGTGGCGACCTCCGCCAATATCAGCGGCGAGCCGGTGCTGACCGAAGCGGCCGACGTGGAGGCACGCCTCTCGCACCTGGTTGAGGGCTGACTGCATCATGACCGGCCGATCGTGCGGCCCGCCGACGATCCGGTCTGGCGCACCACCGGGGGCCGCCCGCGGCCGCTGCGCATGGGGCGCGGTTGCGCGCCTGTCGAACTCCAGCTCGCCGAGCCGGTGGCGCGCCCGGTGCTGGCGGTCGGCGCACACATGAAGAACAGCATCGCTCTCGCCTGGGAAGACCGCTGCGTGGTGTCGCCCCACATTGGCGAAATGGGCTCGGAACGCAGCATGGAAATCTTCGAACAGGTGGTCGCCGACCTCCAGGCGCTCTACGGCGTGCGCGCCGAGGCGCTGGTCTGCGACGCGCACCCCGGCTATGCGACGGCACGCTGGGCCCGGAAACGGGGGATGCCGGTCACCGAGGTGCTGCATCACCACGCGCACGCCAGCGCCCTGGCCGCGGAAATGCCGGCCGGAGTCCCGCTGCTGGTGTTCGCGTGGGACGGCGTAGGTTACGGCGGCGACGGCACCTTGTGGGGCGGCGAAGCATTCCTGGGACGGCCGGGTCGCTGGCGCCGGGTCGCCAGCTTCAGGCCTTTCAGGCTGCCCGGAGGCGAACGCGCCGGCCGCGAACCCTGGCGCAGCGCTGCGGCGCTGTGCTGGGAAAGCGGGATCGAATGGCCGGACTGCCCGGACCCGCGCGGCCTGGCGCGGGGGGCGTGGGAACGTGACCTGAACACGCCCACGACGAGCGCCGTCGGGCGACTGTTCGACGCGGCCGCGGCCCTGGCCGGGCTGTGCCTGCACGCGAGCTACGAGGGGGAAGGCCCGATGCGGTTGGAGGCCATGCTGCAGGACGACGCCGACGCGTCCGGCGCCGTGGCGACCGCTCTTCCGCTGCTCGCCGACGCGGACGGCATACTGCGTGCCGACTGGGCGCCGCTGGTGGTGCCGCTGATGGACGCCTCCAGGACCGTGGCCGAACGTGCAGAGCTGTTCCATGAAACCCTCGCACTGACCGCCTGGGGCGTCTACTCGGCCTTGCGGGAGCACCATGCCATCGGGGCTGTGGGCGCCACGGGCGGCGTGTTGCAGAACCGTCGGCTGGCCGACCGGATGCAGGCAATTTTCGCGGACCGCGGTATCCCGCTGGCGCTGCCCGCCCGACTGCCGGCCAATGACGCCTGCATCGCCTTCGGGCAGGTGGTCGAGCAGGCCGCACTGGAGGCGCAAGGCGGGTAGAATGCCGGCTGAGATCCCGGCCCATAATGATTTCCTGGAGGAGACCCGCGCATGGCGCTTGACGAGGCACGAATCGGCCTGGCCCACGGCAACGGCGGGCGCTTCATGCGGGAGCTCATCCAGGAAATCTTCGCCAGGCACCTGGGAGGCGGCGTGCTCGACACCGACCTGGATGCCTGCCCGCTGCCGCCGCTGCCGGAGGGCGAGGTGGTGTTCACCACCGACGGCTTTACCGTGCAGCCGCTGGAATTTCCCGGCGGCGACATCGGTTCGCTGGCCGTGCATGGCACCACCAACGACCTCGCCGTGGCGGGCGCCACCCCGCTCTATCTCGCCCTCAACGTTTTTATCGAGGAAGGGCTCGAGGTGGAGTTGCTGGACCGGGTCGTCGCCAGCCTGGCCCGCGCCGCGCGCGACACCGGCGTGCAGGTGGCCGCCGGCGACACCAAGGTCTTGCGACGCGGCGAAGGCGGCGGCCTTTACCTGGCGACCACCGGCATCGGCGTGCGCCGTCGTGGCCTGGAGCTGGCCATGTCGGCGATCCGCCCTGGGGACCGGCTGCTGGTCAGCGGCAGCGTCGGAGACCATGGCATCTGCGTGATGCTGGCGCGGGAGCAGTTCGGCCTGAGCGGCGACCTGGCCTCCGACGCGGCCAGCGTACTGCCGCTGACGCAGGCGCTGCTCGACCTGAAGGGGCTGCGCTTTATGCGCGATCCCACGCGCGGCGGCCTCGCCACCGTGGCCCACGAAATCGCGCGGGCCACCGGCTGCTCGCTGCGGCTCTCGGAACCGGCGATCCCGGTGCGCGACACCGTGCGCAGCGTGTGCGAAATGCTCGGTTACGACCCCTTCTACCTTGCCTGCGAAGGGCGGGTGGTGGCGGTCGTCGCCCCAGGGGAAGCCGACGAGGCGCTGGCACGCTGGCGCGCGCTTCCCGGCGGCGAGGATGCCGCTATCATCGGCGAGGTGGATCCGGAGGGTCGGCCGGTGGTCATAGAAACTGAACTCGGCGGACGGCGCTTGCTCGAGGAACTCGAGGACGACCCGCTGCCGCGGATCTGCTGAACGACCGGCGCCGGGGGATGCCATTCGCGCCGAACGGCCTCGTTGCCCTCACCACCGACTTCGGCGGTCGCGAACCTTTCGTGGGCATCGTCAAGGCGCGCATCCTTAGCCGCTTTCCCGCCGCTCGCTGCATCGACCTCAGCCATGGTATTCCGGCCGGCCGGCCGGACCTGGCCGGCTTCTGGCTGGGTCGCGCCTGGCACGAGTTCCCGGCCGGCACGGTGCACCTCGCCGTGGTCGATCCCGGTGTCGGGACCGCCCGCGGCGTCGTGCTGGCCGAGACCGGCGGGCAGTTGCTGCTCGCACCGGACAACGGTCTGCTGCCGGAGGCGCTGCGCGCTCGCGATGCCGTCGACTGGCGCGCCATGGACCCCGCCCTGCCCGCGCGCCTCGCGCTGGGCGAGTTGTCGCAGACTTTCCATGGCCGCGACCTTTTCGCGCCGCTCGCGGCGCTGCTTGCCGCCGGCGAACTGGCGTCCGACGACTTCGGCCCGCGCGCGGCGCCGGCGGATCCCGAGCCCTTGCCACGCGCGACCGCCGCGGCGACCCCCGGGGCAAGCTATATTGCCGGCCGCATTTTGCTGGCCGATCATTTCGGCAACCTGTGCACCAACATCGACGGCGCTTTACTGGGGGACTACCGCCAGCCAGTGGTCGAAGTCGCGGGCAAAAACCTGCCCCTGCTTGCCACTTACGGGGAAGCGCCCGAGGGGGCGCCCCTGGCGCTGATCAATGCGTTCGGGCTGGTGGAGATCGCCCTGAACGGCGCCAGCGCCGCGGGCGCGCTGGGCCTGGATGAGGGCGCCCCGGTGACCGTGCACGACGGTGTGCGCGCCTGACGAGACTTTTTCACATTCGATGCAGAAACCCAAAGGCTGAGCCATGAATAACGACAGAACCGACGCCATCCGCAACCTTGCCCTGCTCGGACCGGCCGGCACGGGCAAGACCTCCCTGGCCGAAGCCCTGCTGCATGCCGCTGGCGCCGTCTCGCAGCGCGGTCGCATCGAGCGCGGCGATACGGTTTGTGACTTCGAAGCGCGCGAGGTCGAGCTGGCACACTCGCTGGACACCGCCATCTGCCACCTGGAATGGAAAGGCCTGCAGATCAATCTCATCGACTCGCCGGGATTCACCGATTTCCTGCCCCGGGCAATCGCGGTACTGCCTGCGGTGGAATGTGCCGCGCTGGTGGTGTCGGCCTCCGGGGGGCTCGAAACCGGCGTTCGCAGAATGATGAAGGCTGCGGGCGATGCCGACCTGAGCCGCATCATCATCGTCAACAAGATGGATACCGACCCCGACCAGCTCGGCACCCTGCTGGCGGAAATCCAGGACGCCTTCGGCAAGCGCTGCCTGCCGGTGAACCTGCCCAGCGAGCACGGCAGCAAGGTGGTCGACTGCTTCTTCCGGGATGGCGGGGGCAGCAGCGATTTCTCGAGCGTCGAAGAGGCGCACACCCAGATCATCGACCAGGTGGTGGAAGTGGACGAGGCGCTCATGGAAACCTACCTGGAATCCGGCCAGGATCTCGATCCGGCCGAGCTGCACGAAGCCTTCGAGAAAGCGCTGCGCGAGCGGCACCTGGTGCCGGTGGTCTTCGTTTCGGCGGAGACGGGCGCGGGCGTGGAGGCGCTGCTGGATTACATCAGCAGGCTGCTGCCGAGTCCGCGCGAAGCCAACCCGCCGCCGTTCATGCGGGGCGAGGGCGAGGCCGCCGAACCGGTGGTGGTCGCCTCCGAGCCGGACCAGCACGTGGTGGCGCACGTCTTCAAGGTGATGGTCGATCCCTACGTGGGTCGCACCGCCGTGCTGCGCGTCCACCAGGGCACCATCAGGACCGGCAGCCAGCTTTACGTGGGCGAAGCGCGCAAGCCGATCAAGCTCAACCACCTCTACCGCCTGCAGGGCAAAAAGACCATCGAGGTCGATCAGGCCGGGCCGGGCGACATCGTGGCGGTGACGCGTATCGAGAACCTCGATTTCAACGACGTGCTCCACGACTCGCACGACGAGGATCACTTCCACGTGCGCTTGCCCGAGATGGCGCCCCCGATGATGGGGATCGCCATCGAGCCCGCGCAGCGTGGCAACGAGCAAAAACTGTCGGATGCGCTGCAAAAACTCTGCGCCGAAGATCCGGCGCTCCGCGTGGAGCATCGGCCCTCGACCAACGAGACTGTCGTAATGTGCAGCGGGGAGCTGCACCTGCGACTGGTGGTCGAGGCGATGAAAGAGCGTTTTAACGTAGAAGTGCAGACCCACCCGCCGACGATTCCCTATCGCGAGACCATCACGCGCGCTGCCGAGGCACATTACCGCCACAAGAAGCAGACCGGCGGCGCCGGACAGTTCGGCGAGGTCTTTTTGCGCGTCGAGCCGCTGCCCCGCGGATCCGGCTTCGAGTTCAAGAGCGAGGTCGTCGGCGGTGCAATCCCCCAGCAGTTGATCCCGGCCGTGGAAAAAGGCGTCCGCCAGGCGCTGGAGAGCGGCGCGATCGCCGGCTTCCCGCTGCACGACATCCGGGTGGCGGTCTATGACGGCAAGACGCATCCCGTCGATTCCAAGGAAGTCGCTTTCGTCAGCGCCGGGCGGCGCGCCTTCCTGGAAGCCATCAAGAATGCCGGCGCGATCGTGCTGGAGCCCATCGTGGCCTTGCAGGTCACAGTGCCCATCGACGATTTGGGTGCGGTGACCGGCCACCTGTCGTCACATCGGGGCCGCATGCTGGGTTCGACCTCCCTGGCCGGCCAGCGCATCCAGATCAATGCGGAAGCGCCTCTCGCCGAGCTGCAGGACTATGCCAACCAGCTCAAGTCGATCACCGGCGGTTCGGGGGCCTGGTCCATGCAGCTCGACCGCTACGAGGCGGTGCCGGCGAAGGTTCAGCAGGAGCTGGCGCAGACGGCCAGGACCGAGGAAGAAGACTGACGCAGACCGCGCATTACCCGTATTGACGAGAATCAATGCGCTGCGGTTTGATGGGAAGTAGATAAAGGATAACCGGAACCGATAAACATGCTCGACGTCAGCGAAATTATGACCCCAAGGCGAAGCCTCGTCGTGATCAGCCCCAGTGCAACGGTCGACGAGGCGCGACGCACCATGGCGGCGCACGGCATCCGCCACCTGCCCGTGACCGACGAGCGCGGCGCGCTGATGGGCCTGATCTCGCAGACCGATGTGCTGGTAGCCGGCAATGGCGGCGATCGCGCCCTGCGCGAAGTCATGGTGCGCGAGATCGACACGGTGGACGAGCGCAGTAACCTGCGGCATGCCGCGATGCTGATGTTCCGGCGCAAGCGCAGCTGCCTGCCCGTCCTGAGGAACGACGAGCTGCGGGGCATCATCACCGATTCCGATTTCCTGGGCGTCGCCATCACACTGATGGAGCAGCTGGAATCCGTCGAACCCGAAGCGGAAGAACCGGCCCTCCAGGAGGAATCGGCACCCTGAGGATTCTCAGCCGAGGATCGCGGTGTCCCCCATGTCGCCTGCCGTCGGCAGGTTGCGAGGCGGCGCGGCGCCCTCGTTGAGAATCAGTCGAAACCGGCCCACGTGCACCACGTCGCCGTTGCGCAGCCTTTCCTGCCTGACGCTGCGGTCGTTCACCCGGATGCCGTTGGTGCTGTTGAGGTCGACCACCGTCCAGTGGCCCCCTTCGCGCACCAGCATGGCGTGGTGGCGGCTGACGGACTCGTGGTCCAGTTGCACGTCGTTCCAGGGGTTACGTCCGATCAACAGCCTCGCAAGGTTGAGCCTGATACGCGCCTTCGGCTCGTCTTCGAGCATGATGTCCAGTGAGGCCAGCCGCCGCCGGCGAGGCCTTTCCGCGCCACCCTCGCCCACCGCGACCTGCACCACGTGGGCGCGGCCGACCACGTGCTCGCCGTTTTCCGACGCCGTCTCCAGCGCGCGTTCGGCAATGACGTCGATGCGCGCGGGCAGCCCTGCCGAGTGCGCGTGAATGCGCGCCACGGCTTCGGGCGAGAACAGGATGCCGGGCTCCGCGCAGCCAGCGCCTTGCGCCCGGAACTCCAGGTAGTCGCGCGTCTCATCCACCCCCAGCGGCTCCAGGCGATGCTGCCAGCGGATCATTTGCCGAAGCGCGTGCATCCTCGGTGCGGTCAACTGTTTTTCAAGGTTTTCGCCGCCGAGCAAGGCGAGTTTCAACTTGCCCAGCCGTACCGGCTCCAGCAGCGACAGCCAGCCGACTTCTTCGATCACACCGGCGGGGACGGTGTCGAGCTTGTCGGCGACGATCACGGTGGTCACGCCTTTCTGGCGCTGGTGGGCCAGGAACACGGTCAGCAATCCCCGCATCTCGTCGTGCTTCGCGTCCACCTGGTCGAAGCCGAACGCCTGGAGCATCGCGGCGAGGAACTCGTCGGGCTCGCTGCTCAGGCTGTCCAGCGTCGCCACGAGCGCCCCCGGCAGGGTTTTCTCCAGCGCGCGAGCAAGGGTGAAACTTTTGCCCACGCCCGACTCGCCGGTGAGCGCCAGCATCAGGTCGTTGGAATGCAGCGCCCGTTCCAGGAAACTGAATGCGTCCCGGTGTTGCGGACCCGCATAGAACGCGCCGTCCTCGCTGCCGGTGCAGAAAGGACTGCGGTACATGCCGAAATGCTGCAGTGCGTCGTCAGTGTTCAAGCTGTACAGTATTCCTTGACTGGCCAGCGCAATCCAGTTCCGTTGCCCGACGGCTCACCACTCGCCCTGGTTGGGCATGCTCGCCCAAGGCTCGCTGGCCGGCAGCGGATCGCCTTTTTGCAGCAACTCGATGGAGATCAGGTCCGGTGATCTCACGAAGGCCATGCGCCCGTCGCGCGGCGGACGATTGATCGTCACGCCCCCGTCCATCAGGCGGCGGCAGACCGCGTAAATGTCATCCACCTGGTAGGCCAGATGGCCGAAATTTCGCGCATTCCCGTAGCTCTCGGGATCCCAGTTCCAGGTCAGTTCCACCTGGGCGTCCTCGTCGCCAGGCGCCGACAGGAACACCAGCGTGAACCGCCCGGCCTCGCTTTCGTGACGCCTGAGCTCATGCAGCCCGAGCTTGTTGCAGTAAAAATCCACAGAGGCGTCCAGGTCGCTCACCCGGACCATGGTATGCAGGTATTTCATCGTCTCTCCATAACGCGGCCATCCTTGCCCGTTGCTGATTATAGGGGGCGCGCTGGGCCGTGGCTAAGCCCCGCCCTGCGCTTCGCCTGCCGGGCCGGGGGCCGCGTGAGACGCGACGGCTTCGCGCGGCCAGGCCTGCAGGATGGCCTGGATCACCGTGGCCAGAGGGATGGCGAAGAACACCCCCCAGAACCCCCACAGGCCGCCGAAAAAAAGAATCGCCGCGATGATGGCGACCGGGTGAAGATTGACCGCTTCACTGAAGAGCAGCGGTACCAGCAGGTTGCCGTCCAGGAACTGGATCACCCCGTAGGCGATGAGGACGTAATAGAAAGGCGGCGCCAGGCCGAACTGGAAAAACGCCACCAGCGCCACCGGCAAGGTGACCACGGTTGCCCCCACGTAAGGTATCAGCACCGAGACCCCGGTCACCGCGGCGAGCAGCACGGCATATTCCAGTCCCAGGAAACTGAAAGCGATCCACGCCACCAGGCCCACGATGAGGATCTCCACCAGCTTGCCCTGCACATAGTTGCCGATTTGCTGGTCCACCTCGACCCAGACCTCACGTGTCAGGCGCCGGTCGCGCGGCAGGAAGCCGCTGATCCATTGCTTGATCTTGGCCTTGTCCTTGAGCAGGAAGAACACCAGGATCGGCACCAGGATCAGGTACACCAGGATGGTGATCAGCGTCATCAGCGAAGCGACCGAAAAGCTGAGCAGTTGCTGGCCCAGCCGAATCAGTTCGCTGTTGAAACCCGCGAAGACCTCGCGTATCTGCTGTTCCGAAATAAAATTCGGATACTCATCGGGCAGCTTCAACAGCGCCTTCTGCACCTCGGCGATCATGAACGGGATCTGCTGGAAAAGCTGGCCCATCTGCCGGGTGAGCAGCGGCACCAGCCAGAAAAAGCAGGCCCACAGGATCGCCAGGAACAGGGTAAACACCAGCAGCACCGCAAGCAGGTCCGGCACGCCGCGGGACCGCAGGCGCATGGCGACGTTGTCCAGCAGGTAGGCGATCACCAGCGAGGCGAGCAGCGGCGCGAGCATTTGCCCGAACAGCCAGACGGAGACCGCCAGCAGCAACACGATGAGCGTCAGGGCGACCACCTGGGGGTCGGCAAGCTGTCGCTTCAGCCACGCGAGGATGGCGTCCATAGCGGGTCTCTCCACGATTTCCGAAAGGATATCAGTTTGCCCTCGCCAGGCGCAGGGAGTTGTCGGCGGCGCGAGGGTTTGTGAGAATCGTCACGCGCGCCCGCACCCGCCCTGGAGAATCCATCTTGCACGCCTTACGCCGCGAGGCGCTCCTGTTCAGCATCCTTGCAGGTTTCGGCCTGCTAGTCCTTCCGGCGCTAGTTTACGCGGTGGGCCAGGTATTGCTCGGCGAATACCGGCCGGGCGCATCTCTCGGCACCTTCTACGGCGACCTCTACGGGCAGCTCGCCGCTCTGTCCCCCTGGGCCTGGCTACTGGTCATGGGGCCGTGGCTGACGATCCAGTTCCTGCGCCTGCTGTGGCTGCCGGCGCGCCTGCTGATGCGCCGGGACACTGGAGAACCGGCTGCCGAG
>Ga0102926_1002586_pt1 | contig 10451 bp, 11 predicted proteins | sample SalPonR1_A_D2_MG_FD_78173 | JGI IMG/M metagenome (GOLD analysis project Ga0102926, IMG submission 78173) | Salt pond soil microbial communities from South San Francisco under conditions of wetland restoration - Salt Pond MetaG R1_A_D2_MG | ecosystem: Environmental > Aquatic > Marine > Intertidal...
AAATATTTCCGAAATAATCGGGTCAAATTGTGTGCCTGAGTGTTCATTAATTTCTTTTAATGCCGCTTCATGAGTCATACCCATACGATAGGACCGATCACTTACCATGGCATCATATGCATCGGCTATAGCAATTATTCTTGCCACTAAAGGTATTTCTTTCCCCTTTAGACCCTTTGGATACCCAAGTCCATCATACCGTTCATGATGGGATAATATATCTTCAGCAATTGAAGAATATGCATCAACAGACTTTAAGATTTGATAGCCGCTTTCAGGATGTCGCTTAATCTCTTCGTATTCTTCAGTTGTTAGTTTCCCTTTTTTATTTAATAATTTCTCTCTAATAGCAATCTTGCCAATATCATGTAATAAACCCGTCATTTGTATTTCTTTAACCTTCTGATCACTTAGTCCCATTGCCTTAGCGGTTTTTCCTGCCAGTACACTCACATGTTCTGAATGCTCTTTTTCTCTTTTATTCTTCTCATTAAGGGACTCAACAATTGCTTTAATGGTTTGGTGTCTCATACTTTGGCTTTCAGAAAGCTTTTTTCGAAACATATGGTTTTCTGCTTTAATATAAATATCTCTTAATGACTCTTCATAGCTGATTCTTGATTCCCAACCAATGGAAACAGAAACAATTACATTTTCTACCTTTTCATCACTAATATGTTCGTAAATTCGATCAACTAACCTTTCACTATCTTTATTTGTCATATCTTTAATGACAATAGCAAACTCATCACCACCAATACGAGCAATTACAGCATTTTCAGGACAGAGTTCCAGAATTATTTCTGATACACGCATGAGTAGTTGATCCCCAATCAGTAGACCAAAGGCATCATTGGTTAATTTTAATCCATTCACATCTAACATAATAATACTAATAGGTAAATATCCTTCATCCTCTAAGTCAATCAAATACTGATCGAAGTATTGCCTATTATAAAGCCCAGTAAGCTGATCTCTGTAACTTAATTTCATTATCAATTCTTCTTCTTTTTTCCGGTCAGTAATATCTCTAACAATCGCTAAAACTTCATCTGTTTCACTTTTAACCATTCGAGTTTCAAAATGTTTTTTCTTACCATTGAAATCTAAACAGTAGTCAAAACTTTCTACAGAATCATTACTAATAGTTCTTTTAATATTCTCTATCGCCTTTTTATAAATTTTATTTGGCAAAACATCTTTCAAGTTTTTCCCAATGAAAATTTCTTTCTTTTCTATAAGATTTGATGAATCATTAGTTTGACAATCAAGTAAGTTCCCCTCAGAATCATAAATGAATAACATATCTGGTAGAACATTAACAATGGCATTGTTTCTGTTCACACTTTTTATTAATTGATTGTTCTGAATTTCTAATTTTTTCTTTTGTTCTTTTAAAACTTTTTTCGCTTCAAGTAAATCTGATTCATATTTTAGGTCTTTAGTAATGTCTCGAGTGGTAGCAATTAACAATGATTCCCCATCTATTTCAAGGATAATCGAACTGGCTTCTATGTCAATAACACTTCCATCTTTTTTTACTTGCTTTCCCATATATTTTTTAGTTGCATCTGAATTTTTACTGAAGAATTTTTGATCAAAAGTTCCTTTTTCTAATGTAATATCTAACGCTTCTATTGACATCCCAATGAGTTCTTTTTTTGAGTACCCTATATCACTAGCCGCTTTATCGTTTACATCACGAATCAAACCATTTCTATCAATAACCCATATAGCATTTGCTAGTTCCTTCAAAATTAAGTACAGATACTCTTTATTATACCTTGAAAGATAATCATTCTTTTCTATATTAGTTAAATCAGTAATAATCGTTGTCAAAAACTTATGGTCATTGGTCTCATATATTTCACCTGAAAATAATCCCCTAAACTTTTCCCCATTTTTACTGATTAAATTAATATGTAAGTTTTTTACAGATGTTTCATTACTTATTACATCTAAGAAATCATTATACGATGAATTATTTGGCAATAACCTCACTTCAGCTTTTGATTTCCCTATTATTTCATTTTTTGAATATCCCATTTTTTTACAGAAGATACTATTAACCTCTACAAAAATTTCTGTATTTAAATCATATATTGTTATGAGATTTGGTGAGTTCTCTATAATACTTGAATAGACCTTCTCCTTAACACCTCTATTGAATTCTGTTAACATATACACTCCGATTCCATAAACTTCTTAATTATTAATCAGTAGAACCTAATTAATTCAAAACTTTCAGACAATTCTTAATGCAAGCAAAAATCCTACATTATCTTTACAATTATAACATAGGATTATTTTTAGAACAATTAAATTTTTTGTTTATTAAGAATACTTAATAATTAATGTTCCTTAGTTGGACCAGATATTTTTATTGTCTTGGGCAAAAGTTCTAAAATCTCTTGGTTCTCGGTAGATTAATTGCTTTAAAGTTTCTGTTTTGTGATTAGCTTTTCCAAGCTTAGAAACAGTATATAAGCCAATCATTACAATTATCTTTGCAGTTGCCATCCCCTCTTTTCTTTTCCTGTAAAAAAACTCTAAAATAGAAGGATTTTTATAAGTGATTTTTCTTCCTAAAATAACTGATAGCATATTAGCTATTTCTTCATAAGTGTATCCTCTTCTTCCCGTTAATTCATAGCCTTTATTTAAATGTCCTTTTTGAGTTAATACTAAAGCGGCTACTTCAGCAATGTCTCGAACATCAATGAAGTTGGTTCGACCATTACCAGCAGGTATAAAGATTTCATTATTCTCCTTAATTTCTAACCGATGGGTAGTCGAAAGATTTTGCATAAAAAAACTTGGTCTTAAAAATGTGTATGGAATATCCGCTTCTTTAATGTATTTTTCGATTTTATAATGGGGTACAATAGGATTTTTTTCTACACCTTGCAAAGATAGAAATACAATTTGTTCAACTGCATTCATCTTAACCATTTTTATAAAGGGTAATATGTATTCTTTTACTTGACTAATAGCAGGGGGACGAATAAGTAATACTTGGTTAATACCATTTAATGAAATTTCCATTGATTGATTGTCCATAAAATCAAATTTTCTAAATTTCACCCCAGCAAACTTGCTTAACTCTTTTTTAGCTTTTGCAATATTTCTAACGCCAGCTATTATTTCTAAATTTTCATTATTAATTTTTAAAAGTTCCCTAATCGTTTCTTGTCCCATATTCCCCGTAGCACCAGTAATTAATATTTTTTTCATGACAGTCACCCTCCTTAAATAAACGAATAATTATCTTAGCCTAATCATATCACTTAATTTATTAGTAATTTCTAAAGAAATAATAAAACTTTTAATAAAAAAGAGAAACCTCAAGGTTTCTCTTAAACCCTATCTATTTCAAATCATTAAATCATGATTTGTTATCTTTTAAGAAACTTCTACTTTAACTACTTTTATACCAATAAATTTACCATCGTCATCATAATATATTCTTTTTTCATATCTATGGCCTTCTATTGCCTTTGCCGATTCATCATTTCTTTTAACCTCTTCATATTTCCATCGACAAGTGTTTTCGAAAACTTTTTGAGCTGCATCAAAACTTTTGACAACAACTGGTTTATTTAGATCTATATTTTCTCCATAATAATCTACAAGATACACTGTATCACCAACATCAATGTCCTGTAAATCTTCAATTTTGAAAATATTCCACTCAGTGTTTCTACTACTTTTCCCATTTACAATATCACTATCTACTAAGTCAAATGCATCTGAACTTTCTAGAAAAAGCTTATACTCTAACTCACTATTATCAATAATTTTCTTAAATAAATTCATAATCATCAGTATCCTCTCATTTATTCACCCTAACCTTATGAATAGATAGTATAAGATGATGATTTGCAATATCTATATTTTTCTCGAAGGACTTTATACTATTATTAGAATAAGTATTACTATCGACGCATATATTATTAACAATATGTTTAGAAGCACTTCCATTGCTTTCGACATATTGATGTGTAATAGTCTCCATTATTTTTTTTGCTTCATCAAACTCTTTCGTTAATTTAGGCCTTGGAAAAATATCATCTTCACCACTTGCATCAATTATATAGAGTTCATCACCTTCTTTTACATTTCCTAATGTATTGACCTTGAAAAAACTCATATGGTTTTTCCCTTCATCTACATCTAAAAAATCACTACTCTCTTCTGAATCATCTAGAAAAACTTCGTATTCACAACAACTTTCTGTTCGCATGATTTTAAGTATATTCAAATCCATTGGTTACCTCCATTGACTATAACTAATCAATTGCCTTATACTTCTCTTTTAGGCCTCCTTTCATAAAATTTCCCCAAGTTTTAATTGTCGTAATTCACCACAAAGTTTATTCTCTATAAGTTTGAATAAACTTTGATTGGCTTAGAAGTTTTGTTACGTCTATTACTTATATACCCTTAAAAAGAATTGTTAATCAAAGATTATTTTTTTTTTAACATTGTTAGGAAACGAAATAATATTTTAAAATTATATATCTAACATATTTTTAAATAAAAATTGTTATTAAAAAATCCTGGAGAAGCTAACTTAAGCTTATTCCAAGATTCATAAAATCTAATTATATTTTTTTGCAACAATGTAGTAATGATCTTTGGCGTCTTGAAAATTATCATCATAGATTGAAAAGCCAACTTTTTCTAATCTATTGACCAAGTCTTTATGCTCAAAGGGGGTGAAATCTAGCTTGAAATCACAACACTTCGTTTCATTATTATCTTTGAGTTCGGTAAAAATTATCTCAACATTAGCAGGATTATTAAAACCATTCAAATTCCAAATATAAAATGGGATATACATTTTTCCATTATATATTCTTAATTTTAACGTTTCAAAGCGCGTTTTATTTCTAATTAATTGATCCCAGTTTCTTGTTTCTACGACAAGAGTACCACCTGGTTTAATCACTGAATAAAATGCCTTAAGTGTTTGAATCATTTCTTCTTCATTCAAACTATGACTGATAGAATTTCCCCAACAAAATATAAGATCAAATTTTTCATCGAAATACTCTGGTAGATCATGCCATCCAATAGCTATTGTCGGGTAATCAACACCGTGTTTCTTAGCGTATTTTCTAGTTAACTCGATCATTTCTTCGCTAATATCACATGCAGTTATGTTATATCCTTTTTTTGCAAGAGCTGTTGATTGAATACCATTACCACAAGATGCATCTAAAATTTCTGCATTTGGCCTTAAATGCTTTAACAACTCATGATGTTCCGTGGTAAAAACCTCTTCTAATAGAGAGGATTCAAAGCCTGCATAGAGCACATTGTAGAAAAAAGATAATGAATTATACTGTTCTTTCACTACATGAGATAACATAATAGATCACTTCCTTAGATTAATTAAGCACTGCCTTTTGTCCTAATAATTTTATAATTAAAGGAATCATTATTAATTGAATAAGAATACCAGGTAAACCAGTTATGATACTTCCTTGTACGAATATTATAGATTTCATCTTTAAACCGACAGTTGTTGCCATAGCAAACACCATGAACCCAGCCATAATACGTCCAGTAACCATTGCGACTATTAATCTAAGATAAATGCTTTCAATCCTTTTTTTATTTAGTAGACTGATGACTAAAGCATACGTCCCAAGCTCTACTATCATAATTGGCATCATAGGAAAAGTCACAGGCATACCTGTTAAAACACTGCTTAGAAATGGCGTTAACATTCCAACAGCTAAGGCATTCAAGGGTGATAATAAAAAACCGGCTACTAAAACAGTTAAATGCATGGGCAGAAAAATCTTACCTGCGCCACCAAAGGCATGAAATACCATTGGTAATATCAAGCCTAATGCGATTAATAAACCGCTTAACGATAATTCTTTTGTATTCATTAAGAAATCCTTTCTATTCTCTTTAAAAAACTCTTTATTTCACTCATGAGAGTATTTGTATCATCTGTTGTTCTAGATATTTTTTCAATAGGACATAAATCTGTTTGATCTCTATTTTTAATGTACGGAACAATTTTTGTATACTCTACTGTTGTTTGTTCTAATAGCTTGACTGCTTGTTTAGTGATAATCACTGAATAAAGACACTTAATCTTTGCACTTTTACAAATCATGGCAGCAGCTTTACCAATAACTCGATCAGCTACACTTGCACCTTTTAATGAATCTTTCATGCTTGTATAAGCATTGTAAATTGGATAAATCCCTTTTTCTTTACTTGTATAAATAACTTCACCATCTTTAACAATACAAATGGCTAAATTTTCACTTACTAATTTCTCTTTCGCTAGATCTAAATCTGTCATAGTTTCTCCTCTTTATTTATAGATTATAATTATACGCTATTTTCCATTATAAACCTTTTATAGGGTATAATTCAAGTTTAATTCCTAAGCAAAGCCTTCATTGCTGTTTTAATGGCTTCTTCACCAGCAAAATGACCCATCTTACCACCTGTGAAAGCGTAACAATCAATTACCTTTCCACCAGCCTTTCTTACAAGGGCTGAATAGTGTTTATGTACACTTGGACTATTCTTTAAGTTTTCGAATTGCTGAAAAGTTACAATGATACATTCTTTTTCATTTAACTCAGCCTTTTGAAGAAAAGCATTCATTGCTGGTACTCCATTACTCGCCCAGATCGGTGACATCAGGTAAATTAATGTGCCCCCTTCTATCCCTTTCCAAGGATCATTTTTTAACTTGGATCCTTTTTTTAATAATGCTTGGAGAAAATTCCCTTTTTTTAGTTCAATCAATTCTATTACTTCACCACCAACGTGACCCTTTAATAAATTAGCAGCAGTTCTTGTATTATTATCCTTTGAATAATACACAATCTTAATAGACATGTGTTCCTCCAATTCTCGAAATATCTCTCTTTAATTTATAAGTTAAATAGAAATTAATGACCCTTAGGATGACAATCCTTGGTATTTATAGCTTTTCATCTGCTAACTCACCAACTGAAGCCAAATAGAATGTCCTTGCATCCCTTTGACTTATCAATCGTTTATTATCAATTAACTCAATATTATTAATGAGTAAATGAATGAGCTCTTCATTCAATACCTTTATAAAGGACGTTTCAAAAATTTCAATACACCGTTTAATTGGATAGATATTTTTGTATGGTCGATTTTCTCTAAGGGCACAAAATATATCAGCAACGGATAAAATATCAATTTCCAAATTAAAATTTTCCTTCTTAAGATGATAGGGATAGCCTTTTCCATCATGTTTTTCATGATGTGCTGAAGCAATAAAAGCTATTTCATGAAATCCATCAATATTTTTTAAGAATTTATTTGTAAAATATGTATGTTTTTTAACTTCATCAAACTCATCAGATGTTAGTTTACCATTTTTTGAAAGAACCCTAGAATCAATTGCTAGTTTGCCGAGATCGTGTAGATAACCAGCAATTTCTAATTGTTGGCATTTTTCTTCATCTAAATTCAATAATTTTGATAATTCATAAGAGACAATTCCAACACCTATGGAATGGGTGGCAAAATATTTACTCCTAAAATCACTAATTCTTGAAAACATAATGGCAATGTTTTTTAAGTTCTCATAAGTTGATTCAATAAAATAATCCTTTGTCAAGGTTTCTGTTAGTAATTCTTCAAAGGGTTTGTATTGTATATCATGCCAAAAGATATCACTGATAATAAGATCATTAAAAACAGCTACTAATTTTGGTTCAAATATACTATCTTTTCTTTTATTCACTTCCGTTTCAATGAAAGAACGTTGTTCTAAATAAGGTTTTTCATGGTCAAGTAGGACATCAATTCGGTCGGCTAGATGTAGAATTAGACACTCAAAAGGTATCTCTTCTGTATATTCAGAATATTTAATATGATGATTGTTAACAATTGCTGCCACGTCTGAAAAACCTTTAACACTACTTAAAATCCTACTGCCAATTCGTTGGTGTTTCTCTGGGTTTTCAATGTCAATTTCAATTAATTTTTGTGCATCTTCAATATGTAGTGCACCTATATCGTGTATAGAAGCTGCTAACAATAATTTCTGCATTGATTTTTCTGGAATGTTCATAGCTTTTGCTAAATTATAAGCAATCACCGTTACATTTCTATGGTGGTTCTTAAGAATATAATTGTTTTCATCGATTACTGCAATTAATGACGTTAAAATTTTGTTAATAGCTAATTTTTCCATGAAATTCTCCTTACTGATCAACCAAGCAATAATATATCATCTATTTGAATCTTATAATGATTTTATCACTTCTTTAAAGATAATAAAAGACTGAAATTTCAAACATCAAAAAAACATCTCTAATAGATAAGAGATGTCTTTTTTCGTATAATATTACTTATTCTTTCTTTTGAATGGGTACCTGCAATTCTGTTAACCATTCATCGCTGGTTTCTTTATTCCAGATCCCATCGATATAAGATTCTCTTGGATTTCCAATGACTTCGTAACAGTTCTCATCAATCCATTTAAACAAGAAAGCATAAGCCTGCCCAATGGTATCATATGATCCTTTATGATAAACACATGCTGCAATTTCAATCCCATCCATCTTTTTAAATACAATATCATCTACAGGCTTTCCATAATCTGTTACGGCTTCACAGACTTCTACTTCAAAATCCTCTTTCTTGTATTCACCATCTAAATAGATAGTAAAACAATAATTTGGTTCAAGACACTTAAGATCTGGATTGGCTGCCACTATTTTTTCGCCGATTTTCGGTATAGCTTCAAAATAATAATCATAATTTGGTACCTTCATTTGCTTTGAGTAGACAATCACTTCATCTAACGCCTTTAAAACCACTTCATAATTCATTTTAATGACCTCCCTAGAGTTTTCAATGTAATATGTGATTAGATTCAGTTGTTCTTCTCTTTGGCGAATTTCATCAAGTAATCTGTCTCTTTTGTCTTGAAATATCTCTTTTGTATTATGACGCTTCAAAAGCAATAAAATTTCATTAATAGAAAAATCCATTTGCCTTAAAGCTACGATTCTATGAATTTTTGGTAATTGTTCTGATGAATAGTATCGGTAACCATTACTTTCATCGATGAAAGCTGGTTTTAATAAACCTACTTTTTCATAATATCTCAATGCTTTGACAGTCACCCGATTAATTTTAGAAAATTCTCCAATTTGATACATTCTTAAACCCCTTTCACATATTTATCCTATACATATGAGTATAGTGTCTCCTCTAAGAGGAGAGTCAAGAAAAAATATTATATAATTTAATAATCAACGATCATCTTTTTACATGCTTCACAATTATAGGCTAAAACACTTGGCCGCATAGATTTTTGATTGCTTACAGTTAATCCACCTTTAACAAACAGTCCTAAAAATAATTTCTTTTCTGCTTCTAACCATTTAAGTGCATAACGATCGCCATAGATATAACCTTTTTTTAACGTACCATTACAATAAGGACACTTCATGATTTACTCCTTTTTCCAAATAGACCATTGGCCTAAACTTTGAAATCCTATTTTTTCATAGATTTTCCCTGCAGAAGGATTATCATAAAATAAACACAGTGATTTCTCTTCATCTAATACTTGTTGACATGTTTTAATCAGTAGTTGAGTGGCATAGCCTTTATTTCTATGATCCGGATGTGTGCAAACGCCAATAATCATAGCAGCATATGGATTCTCAGCACTTGTTTCAACACTGCTGATAATATTGCCATTTTCGTCTTTTACATGATAGCCTCTACCTGTGCCACTTAAATATCTTTTTTTAATACGCTCTAGTGATGGGTTGTGATCAAACGCATCAATTTCATTTTCTTGTAAAGCTAATAGTGATTCCAGATCTTTTATTTTTGTTTTTTCTATTGATTTAAAGGTTATTTCAGGTAGCATTTCTTGACTTCTGAGTACTGCGTAATATGTTTTTCTTTTCCGATCAACTGTTACTTCATCAGCCATCTGATTAACTGCACTTTCTTTCCCACTGATGAATTGATAGTCATAATTTGCCATGATTTTTGCAAAGCTTTTTGCATCATATGTTCCTTCGGAGTAAATAATAAAACTATCGTAAAACCGCATGAGAACAGCATTCAGTTGTTCATCATTTTTGTAATCTCCCCAATAATCTAAAAACTCTTCATTAAAACCAAAGTTAATCAAATCACCAATCATGAAAAGATTCCATTCTTTTTCTATTAAAAGAAATTCCAGTAAATATTCTTCATCTTTTATATTAAGTTTCTTGATCATTTTATGCCTCCCTCGTTAGATGTAGCAAAACCATAGATTCGTAATTTCTTCTATCCCTTAGTGAATGCTCTCATAGCTTTTGTTTCTTACTAATACAATACACTTTATTTTTCACAAAAGCCTGCACCGAACTTATAAGTTTTTAAGATTATATGGATGCCATTTGGTGAAGCACCAAGCATCT